>Ga0172382_10005075_pt1 | contig 19817 bp, 5 predicted proteins | sample Leawel138RmetaG_FD_122245 | JGI IMG/M metagenome (GOLD analysis project Ga0172382, IMG submission 122245) | Leachate microbial communities from a municipal landfill in Southern Ontario, Canada - Leachate well 138R metaG | ecosystem: Engineered > Solid waste > Landfill > Unclassified | place... | reverse complement strand
GGGGCCCATCCGGGAGGGTAACGACATGGCGTGGTCGGCGACGAATGGCATCCCACTGCCCCTGCAAGCCAGCTGTGCCCACCGGGTTGTCAAAATGTGATGCGCCGAGTATCTGTACGTTGTAACCCGCCTCCGCCAGCTGCAACAACATCTGGCGAACTGCCATGGACGCGCCGCTGGACGTGTCGAGCAAGCAGTATTTGTTGGCCCACAGGATGGTGGGTCCCCCGGTTTCCTCAGGCTTCAAGAATGACTTCCTATAATGTTATGGGTCTCGGCAAGGAACTCTTACTGTACTTGGTCGTGGACGAGGCAAAGGGATGAGGTGGCACAGGAGCGGCACCGCCATCTGTCATGTCGGCCAGCCACCCCCAAGGTTAACGGCTGAATGCAGCAACCCTCTGTCAATCATCCCACATCCTGCGCAAATTGGTGACCGACTTCATCAGCAAATCCGCGTAACGATCGTGCCCGACCTTTTCGAGGTAAGCCGCCCGGGCCTTGTCCAAGTCCAGAACCATCTGGCGCTTGCGGGCATCTCGAATGCGGGACTCCACCCAGCCCACTATGGCGATACGCTCCCCCTCGGTGACCGGCGAAACCCGGTGAAGCTCTCCCGTGGGATAGACAATCATCGAGCCTGCCTTCAATCGCACGGGGTGATTGCCAAATGACGACTCCAACACCAACTCGCCCCCCTTGTAGGCGTCGGGATCGGATAAAAATAGCGTGAAGGAAATGTCCGATCGATGCCCGCTCGGCATCACCGCCGAATCAGTATGGGTGCCGTAGCTCATCCCCACCTGATAGCGACTCACCATGATATTGGCCACCGCCCTGGGCATGGTGAGCTGCCTGAACAATCGGTGCTCCACCAGATTGGCGGTAATCAGCGCCGTCAGCCCCGGCACCTCCTCCATGGGAAGCTGCTCGTTGTGCTTGACGGAACGGGCCATGCCACTGGCCGTCTTGCCACCGTCCTGAAACGGCACTGCATTGATCTTCTCCAGCGCCTCGCTCACCACGGCGGCACTGAAAATATCCTTGATGATAAACACGGAATCCATCGGGCAATCCTATTGAGGGGTCGGATGATACCAGCCAGGCACGACCCGTGGCGTGCCCGCCGGCGCAGGGCAGTTTACACCGCAAGATCCGAAAGCCCCAGGCCGGGGGTTGACCGAGGTCACGGGTCCATTGATTCAACAGTGCCGACAAACAAAAACCCCCGGCCTGGTTGGGCCGGGGGTTTGATAAGGGGCCTCTAACCGGTGGGTGACCGGTTAGAGGGTTGTCATTGCTGATTAGGCGATGATGTCTTGGGCGCCAAAGGATGCGTCGTTGATACCAAGCAGTGCAATCACACCATCTGCATCACCGTCGGCGTTGGCATCAAAGAACAACAAACCAAGGGTATCGCCTTCGTTCACCTGATCACCACCCCAGTAAGCAGCTTCGGTAGCGGTAGCCTCAATGGAGGTGAAGAAGTAAACGACGTCACCACCCAAGGTTGCATTAGCCAGACCGTAAGCCGTGGCGTAGTCCACCTGCTCAGTGGCAAAGTCGTAGTTTCCACTTACACCACCAGCGCCAGCAACAAGATTGAGATCAATTACATCATTACCCTCCTGATCGAAGTCCGTAATGAGATCTGCTGACTCCAAGCCATCTCCGACTGGATCGGGGTCACCAGAAGCACCGGATCCTTCAAATGCGCCGGAAGCTGTGAAGTTGGTAATCTCAAAGCCACCTTCATCGGCAACACCTTCAAGACGGATACCGAAGTCGTCACCACCTTCGTCGACAGCTGTGGCTACGATCGGGCCACCTATCAGGAGCAGCTTGGCGTTGAGGCTGTCCAGAATTTCATCCCTGATATCCATCGCAGATTCGCCACCAACTGCAATATAGTCGTCGGTAACAATCTCAGTACCATCGCGCAGCTCAATAGTCAGGTTGTAACGCTCACCTGCTGTTGCTGTACCGCCACCGAAATCAACAGTGACAAACGAGATTTGCTCGACATCAAAGGTGTCATCGCTGTCCTGTCCGCCTCCAACTTCCGTGATATCCAAATCCCCGATATCAAAGCCTGGAAGCGGGCCGACCCCCAAGAACTCGAAGGAACCACCGTCATCCACATTGATCATGATGTCATCAAGTTCCAAGGGATCAACCATGGCATTGACGCCGGAGATACTGTTGAGTGCTGTTGCTACTGCAGCGGCTACAGCGTTTTCATCAGTCTCGTCAACTGCGCCCATCGGCACGTTGATTGAGGTAACCACATTGTTGAGGCGATAGCTGATGACAAGTGCAGCACTATCGAACGTACCAGCAGTATAGGGATCAACCGCGAGGCGCTCGTAGTCTTCCGCATCAATGGCATCCTCTCCATCATAGCTTCCACCAGTAGTAATGATCTGGAAGTCGGCAGGGGTAGAGATGCTCACATCAAACTCGAATGTGTCATCGCCGCCGTTACCAGTCAGTACATCAGCATCCTCGGGACCATCCTGATCACCGTCACCACCGTTGATCACATCATCCTGCTCGCTACCGATCAGGGTGTTGGCGCTGTCATTGGCACCGCCGATGATGTTCCAGCCATTGGTGCCAGTGGCCAGGGACATATCGATGGTGACATCGGTACCATCGGGGCCAATCAAGGTGGCATCGCCATCGTTGAAGGAGTCAGCGGTTGCCACGAAGCCATCGGTATCGATAAAGGCATCGATAGCAGCTCCCGCAGACACCTGGACGATATCGCCGGTGTCGACGCCGCCGAAGATACCTGTCGCGGTGTTGGTACCAGCATCCGCGATAAAGGTGGTATCACCGGAAGAATCAACGAGGAGGTTATCGCCCTCGCCGCCAATCAGCACGTCATCGACATCAGCGCCGAAACCGCCGTAGATCTCGTCATCACCGCCGCGGCCATCAATGGTGTCCGCCTCGTTACTACCTTCGATGTAGTCGTCGAACTCGGAACCGATGATATTGAAGCCGGCAGGGTCTCCATTGTCATCGATGGCGCCTGGATCAAAGGGGGCACCATCGGGAATGAAGACCACATGGTCGTCGGTATCCGTCGGCAGATCGATGGTCACCTCGGAGAGGTCAACACCGATGCTGTTGACGGCATAGCCCAAGGAGCCCACACCGGTATCATCGAAGTTAGTTGCATCACCCACCAACTTGAGGGTACCGCTGCCCCAGATCTCATCGCCGATCAGATTGGGGTTGAGATCGTCAACCAGTTGATCCGGAGTCACGGTCAGCACCGATCCATCAGTGATCTGGATATCCACATCGCTGAAGTTCAGCACCACCTGGGACAGATCCACATCGCCGACGATGATCAGGTGCACATCATCCAGCTCAAGGATCGCGCCCGCTTGGAACACGGTGTCCTCGGTGATGGTCAGGGTCAGATCCTCGAAACGCCAGGTGCTGCCGTCTTCAAGGACCGGGGCGGTGACCACGCCGTTGACGTTGGCGGCGCCCAGGGTGGCAAAGGTCTTGCCACCGGTGTCGTCGTTACCCAGAAGGGTAAAGGCATCGTTGGCATGTTCGTTCAGATCGACCATGTCGCCATCGCCGTTGATGTCCGTGGCCAGATCGTCATCGCTGTCGATCTGCGCCAGCACACCCAGGTTGACAGTGGCGTCGCCGCCAACGGTCAGGTGGCTGAGCTCGGCGCCAGCGACGCCGGCGTAGGGCACATTGTTGACACCGTCGAAGGCGGTACCCAGGTTGACATCACCGTTGGTGGGCTGACCAGCAAACGGGTAGCTACCGGTGTTGATGGTCACGGACTCGGTGTTTCCTACCGCCAGGGCGGGGCTGCCACCGGTGACGGTGAAGGTGCCCGTGTGCTGGGTCAGGTCGATCACCAGAGCGGTGATATCCGCATCGGTGGTATCGATGGACTTGAAGGTCACATCGTTGGTGCCGGTGACATCCAGGTTGGCGGTTTCGCCAGCCACTTCGGAGTCATAGGTCAGGGTACCCACTTCCAGCGCAGCGCCATCATTACCGGAGAACGGCAGAGCAGCAAAACCTATCACCTGGTTACCGGTTCCCGCTGCAGCACTGGAGTCACCAAAGGTATTGATGACAACATCCAGCAGATCAATGCCAGGGTGAGTACCGCCAACCATAATGTCGCCAAGCGTGTTAAGTGCTACGGGCTGGACATGCTCACCAGGGACATTGGGAGCCAGGTTATCATTCACATAGTCATCTGTTGCCAGATAGTGGTCATCATCCAAAGCAACCCGCGAGTTGATTTGCAGCGTTTCAAACTCTGGGGTCAAAGGGTTGGTATCAGGAGCAGCCACAATATCGCCGATCACGATGTTGCCTACTGTGACTTCACCACCCATATCCAGCTTCAGATTCTGGATGTGCTCCTCCATCGGCAACACGTCATCGTCGATCTCAATCAGGCCACCGATGGTGGTGAACGAGGTCAGCTCAATGATGCGATCAATGGCGCTGGAGGCCAGGAGAATATCCAGCTCGGTGACGCTGTTGAAGTCAACACGCAGGATGGTATCCGGCAGGGAGTTGAACAGATTCTCGATATTGCCACCAACGCTGTCCACCAAGGCTGCGGAGACCCACAGACGACCGATGGCGCCGTCGTAGCCGGTGGTATCCAACTGACCGGGAATGGTGTCGAACAGCCATGCCACGTTGGTGCTGTTGGTCAGGTTGGCGTCGTCGCCGGGAACAGCCCAGTCGTCAATCACTACAGGGAAGCCACTGAACCCATCGATGACTTCGATATCGCGACCATCTGCCTGCTCAACGGTGCTGAAGCGGATGGTTTGTCCCAGGCTGGGATCGAAGTCAAGGGAGGAGTTAGCAATCAAGCCAACAGTAAAGGCACCCAGATCGGTAGCGGGATCGAGGCTTACATCGTCGTCTTCCAGGAAGACGTAGCCGGCGATCGCGGGATCGATACCGCTGAGGTCGACGGGGTCGTCACCCAAACCAACGACATTCACGGTGGGCATGTCGCCGGGGGCAAGGCCTGGCTTGGGCACGATGTTAAGACCGGCCGCTTGCTCGGCGGTGAGCAGGATTTCCACGTCGGCACCCAGTTGAATGGGCTGATCACCGATGTAGGACAGATCCAGACCGCTCAGATCCATGGAGGACTCAATGCAGAGAATTGCATCGGGGCCCATGTTAAAGCTGAGGCTCGAGTCATCAACGAAGGCCGGGGCGGTCGGTGCGAACACCAACACACTGCCTGGCGCTGCGCTGCTGAAATCAAACGTCCAGCCAGTGCCGTCATCGCTGGTCACGGGGTCGGGTGTACCGCCAGTGCTGTCCAGGTCATTGTCAATAAAGGTAGCGGTGGTGACGCCGGTACCGGAGGTGAACGTGAAGCTGTCGTTGTCGACATCTTCAATCACACCAACGGTGAAGTCACCGGACAAACCGGAGGCGTCGATGAAGGACAGCGTATCGCCTTCAATACCGTTATTGCCAACGCCGTCATCGGTATCGAGGACGATGTCACCCGTGCCGGAGAAGTTAAGAACTTCGCCGCCGTCGGCTTCAATGGCATCGGAGCCACCCGTGATGGTCAGTACACCCGTGGTGTTGTTGACCACATTGAGGATGGTGATATTGCCACTCGCACCGCCAAAGCCGGTGATATCCAGTGCCTTCAGGGTAACGTCAGCGGTACCAGACACATTAAAGGTGGCGGTATCGTCGTCAGCGGTCAATGCGTTGAAGAAGATAGTGCCATCACCGTCACCTCCGGAACCGATCTGCAGCTCGTTGTCGGCAATGATGTTGACATTGAGCAGGTTGTTGTCGAAGAACGGTCCACCGGAGGTGGGCAGGATGTCACCGTTGATGACGTTGACAGTTCCCTGACCAGGATTCTGCAGGTTACCCACGGAATCAGGATCCAGCTCGGAGACAATGGTGAGCGTCTGGAAGAACTGTGCCAGAGGATCCGCGGTAGTAGTTGCAGCGCCGATTCTGAGGTCGCCGTCCAGCAGCACGCCACCCATGAGGTTCAGGGTGAGGGTGCGAACTTCGGTGCTCAGGTCGAGGTCGTTGAAACCAAGGGAGGTGCCGCCCTGACCAGGAACAGTGACATCGTGCTCGACAGTAACCACCCGATGGGTTTCGCTGTAGAAGCCGAGATCTTCGGGGTCGTGGTAGATCACCAGCTCTACGGAGGAGGCCAGATCATCGATCAGGTACTCAACGTTGATGCCACCCACGAAGGTGTTGAGGGCATGCAGTTGACTTACGTTGTAACCAGCGACATTGAGCACGTTAGTCAGCGGCCCGGGAGTGGGGGTACCGCCGCCATCGGCAATCGACAGCTCATCGAAGCGCAGGTAGACAGAGGTGTCTGTACCGCCTGTTACGGTGAGATCGTCCGCTTGGTCGAAGGTAGCCAGACCTACGGATTGGCCATCTGCGAGCAGGACTTCGACCACGTTACCGAGGATGTCGTCCGCGTTGAAGTCGACATCTTCCGCCAGAGACAGGGTGAGAGTCGCCGCAGTGACGGCGGAGAGATCGAAGTTCTCGCCCGCATCCAGGGAATCACCATCGCCGTTGAGGTCGTTGTCGACGTCAGCCTGGGTCAGATCAGTGATATTGACGGTGAAGTTGCTGGTGGGGTCGCCATCAGCTTCTACGCCGACAATCGTACCGCTACCGGCCAGTTGCTGGAACTGGGCAGCGGTCAGGTTCAGCGTGCCGCCTTCCGGTACGGTGATAGTGTCAACACCGGTCAGGTTGGTAGACGGATCCAGGGTTTGAACGCCGGGAGCCATGAAGATATCGACATCGTCAATGGCCGGATCAAGAGCCGTGGCATCAAAGGGAACCGCACCCTGGAACTGATTGATGTTCAGGTAGGCAGTTTGACCATCTTCGTTGACCACGATGTTGCCCGCACCGATGTCCACCAGTTGTGCCTGGGTGATGGTGAGGGAAACATCCGCGCTGGAACCACTTACACCACCTGACTCGTCCAGGACGATGGAATCAACATTGTTGAGAACGTCGTCGGACAGATTGACAGTACCGCTGATGTTGATGATATCCATGCCGTCGGCGCTACCATTGATGGTAATGCCGTCGCTGTCATCGATAGTGGCCAAGGAAGACAGGCCAAAGGTCAGGGTGCCGGTGCCAGAGTGGTTTACCACCAGGAAGTCGACATCGTCATCGCCAGTGTTGAGATCGCCGATAGTGACATTGGCGGAACCCGACACGTTCAGCGTGGCTGTGGCCTCGTCGTCATCGTTCGCTGCGATATTGTCGTTGCCGGTCACAGATTCAAAGATGATGGAGCCAGTGAGGATAAAGTCTTCCTCGGCTTCGATGTTCACTTCCAACAGGTCGTTATCGACGCTGGTGTATGAACCCTGGAAGCCAGTGCCCTGGGAGGTCAGATCACCGTCGATGATGTTGGCCGTATTACCGGTGAGGCGGTTGGCGCCTTCAACGATTTCGTCGGTACCCACGTCATCGGCGGTGCTGTTGGAGATGATGGTGACGGACTGAAGATCAGTTTGAATCAGACCATCTTCTTCGTCAGAGGCTGAAAGGCGCAGATTGCCATCGATCTCGGTACCACCCTGCATGGTGAGGGTGAAGTGACGGATCTCGAACTCAGCTTCAGGCTTGTTGAAGACAATCCAGCCGGGAATGGTGACGCCTTCCTCGATTTCGACGAACTGATTGACACCTTCCACCCAGCCAAGGCCGGTGTAGATGACCTTGGTGACGGACTCGGGCAACCCGAGGAACATCAGGTCAACATTGCGGTTGGCAACCAGAACGTTGGGCAAGCGCAAGAAGGTGGTACCGAAACCTGAGGCGTCGATGGAGTCAAAAGCGCCGAAGAAGGTATCGGTGAAGGTCAGGGTGCTGTTGTCGCCACCGATAACAATCAGGCCATCGCCTTGCTCCACGTCCGCCAAGGTCAGAGTCAGGTTGTCACCCACATAGAAAGTGGGAGCATTGCCATCCTCATCCACCAACTGCCAGTCGCCCTGTTCAGTGAACGTGACATCTTCAGCCAGGGTGACAGTGAGCAGCCCATCTTCACCGACAGTGATGTCGTTGAGTTCAAAGCCACCGTCAACGTCGGCCTGGGTCAGATCGGTGATATTAACGGTAATGGCATCGTTTGAAGTGTCGCCATCAGTGTTGATGATATTGATGGTGCCATCGCCATTCAGCTGCTGGAACTGTGCGGCGGTAAGGTTGAGGGTGACACCTTCGGGCACGTTAAGAGCACCGATACCGGTAAGGTCGGTATCAGGATGCAGAGTAACCACGGGCTGATCGATAACGCTGACGATGCCCACGGCGATTCCGGGAGCATAGTTGGCGATGGCGAACGGCTCTTCGCCCAGGCCGACCAGGTTGAGGGTGGCTACGGGGCCGCCGCTGGTAGCAAGCTGCTCAAGGGCGTCATCCGCAAGGACGATATTGCCCGCACCAATTGCATCGGCCTGCGCCATGGTCAGTGTCAGGTTTGCACCGGCGTGGAGCATGACAGTGCCAAAGTTGGACAGTGTTGCGCTGCTCAGGTCGACATCGTCGTTGCCGGGCCAGTTGTTGGTGCCATCACCGATGATGAGGGTACCGCCGCCTGTGCCGCCATCGATAACCGTGCCGGGGCCCGATTCAAACTCCTGGAGGGTCAGGAAGGTGCCACCCTGGGAGCCAACAAAGCTGAAGGCGCCGGTGTAATCGGTGTCCGCATTGTCGATGGTTACAGTGAACTCACCCACCACACCGGAAGCGTCGATGTCCACGACGTCATCATCAAGCTCCTCAACGACAGTGATGCTGCCCTCAGCGGTAAAGGTGAGGCTGGTCGCATCATCGCCATCGATCTCTTGGATGATAGCGGCGGGGCCATCGGCGTTGATGGTGATGGAGTCCGCATTGTTGATCTCGATACCAGCGGCATAAATCGGACGGGTGTCAGAGGCGTTGGCGTGGGTGATATTCACCACCGCGTCGGCGCCTTCCCACTCGTAGTTGGCTACCAATGCACCCACATTGGAGGTGCCGGTGGGACCTTCTGCCTTGGCAGTACCGCCACCCTGCAGTTCGAACGCCAGGCCCCAGGCGGCATCAACGATATTCAGGGTATCGTTCCAGTTACCGCGCAGAGCGATGACTTCGAGGTCTTCCACGGTATCGCACAGCTGGATAGTGGCGGTGTGACCTTCGCTACCAGCAGCAGTGGGGCCGTCAATCTGAACGACGGTGTACTGGCTAACACCCTGGGATACCAGGCTGCTAGCACCATCTTCATCCCAGCCGAAATTTTCATTGGTGTGGGAGTCACCACTACCTTGTACTTCCTCATCGGCGGCAATGCTGATCAACACTTCAGAAGCGTAGCCGGCGTTGCTGTTGCCATAGATACCACCACCCTGCGCGAGCAGTTCAAAGTTGTCGACAACAAAATTGTTAACGACGCCTTCCAGTGCGGAGAAGTCAATAGTGAACGGTGTAACAGGAGTGCCGAGGTTCATGCCGAGCTGAACAGCACCGGTGAAGTCGACATCCTGCTCGCCGACGATCTCCAGATTGCTGTGCCAGGTGGCGAAGGCGCCGATTTCGGATTGAACATCGCTGTTAATCGTCAGCACCACTTCAACAACGGCATCCGCGGGCCGGTCGTAACCACCGACGACGGAGTTGACCACGACGTTGTACCAGGCATTACCCACTTTGAAGTCGTTGGAGAGCGAACCACCGTAATAGATGTTGCCATTAATGACAGTCTGGATGGTGTCGCTTTCATTGAACGGGTCAAAGTTAGTACCGCCACCGGTGATCACAACCTTACCTGCAGCGTAGTCGGTATTGCCATCCTGAGACAGAGTAATACCGTCACGAGCAACACGGGTGTGCAGCTGCTCGGCCGTCATGGTCAGAGTTACACCGTCCTGAATTTCGAGGTACAGGTCGATATTGCGGGGCAGGTCATCAACACCGAGGGCAGTCAGCGACGTGCTCTCTGTGACAATGATCTTAACGAAGGCGTGGGTGTTGAAGATCGCGCCCTGAACCGAGAAGTTGTCTGCACCAATGGCAGCAAACTGCTGATCAGTCAGGGTGATAAAGGCGCGGTCGCCAGCGTAGTCGTCATTGGCCTGAGGCGCGCCGGTATGACCGAAGGCGTCGTCATCGAGAATGACGGAGGTAATACCGGTCAGCTCTGCAGCCATCAGGTTGGCGTAAGTGTTAACGAACAGGGTAATGTTTTCACCGGTGATGGAAGAACCTTCCTTCGCGATGATTACGCCGTTCTGGCCGCTGTAATCGAAAGCGGAACCGGCATAATTACCCAGATTGATGCGTGCTGCACCAGCTCCAGTGTCGATATCGAGCACAGCGCCACCGGTAAAGGTTTCAGGGCTGCCAGGCACGTAGTTGCCAAGGTCATCGCCAGTACCTTGAGTATCAGTGTCGTACTCATCCCAGGCATAGTCGCTGTCAACGCCGAGCAGGGTAATGGTGTCGTTGCCACCACCCGACGCGATCTTGATATCGGAACCGCCGACAAAGATGTTGTCATTACCAGTACCGGTAGTGATGTCAACAGTACTGAGAACATCGTCTTCGTCATTGAAAGGCAGGGCAGGAATCAGAATGGTGTTGCCACCGTTACCGGCCGTGATATTGATATTGGCTGGCTTCAGGTAGTGACCATTGAAGAAGCTGGACTCGGTATTGCCATCGGCAAACAGGGTTTGGCTGTTGGCGTAGACGTTGATGACGTTTTTGCCATCACCGGCTTCAATGGTGACACTGGTATCGAGGTCGTCAATGAAGGTCCAGACATTGGACTGGGGAGAATCAAAGGCTTCGATATCAAAGCGGTTGTCACCATCGCCAACAACAGCGTTGAAGTTAACAGTGTGACCTTCCAGGTGGTTGTCACCGTCGCCCAGGGTCAGCTCAGCTTCGATGGCTTCGAACTCGTAGTTGTTGTTGCCGTCGCCGTTGGTGCCGGTCAGCTTGTAGGTTTCAACAGTGTAGGAGTTGTTGCCTTCGCCGCCGACAATATTGACGTACTGGTCGTTATCGAAGTTCTGATCGCCATCATTCTCTTCGTCAGCGAAATCAGTGTCCACGACCAAGCGGTCGTTACCGCTGGAACCGATGAAGGTGACCTGTTCGCTGTCACCCAGATTCAGGTCGACACCACCAGTGTTTTCGCTGGCATCAATGGTAATGGGGGTCTCGTCCTGGAAGGAGCTGTCGAGATCACCATTGATGTACAGGGCCGCGTCACCGCTGATCTTCAGGTTGGTGAGGCGACCGCCAAGATCTTCGGAGCCGAAGGAGTTGGCGGAGCCACCCAGGGACACCAGGTGCAGGGCATCAGTGTTGTGGGCGAAGTTGAGGTCGGCGGTGATCTGGCCAATCAGCAGCTCGACGGTCAGCGGACCGGTGAGGCCCTGACCGTAATGCAGGTAGAGGTCTTCGGTGAAGGCACCCTCGAGGCGAGCGGTGGCACCGTTGCGGATACCCGCAATGGTGAGGCTGCCAGGGGAGTCAGTATAGTTAAAGCCGTCGAAGGAGCTTTCGGTAACGATCAGTTTTTCAATGGAGGTGGCGCGGGACAGATCCAGGATGGAATTGGCGTAAGCACCTTTTTCCTCGTCGTGGACCACGGGGTAGTCATCGCCCACGTAGTCGCCACTGCCATAGCTGTCAACCTCAGTATAGACGTTGGGCAGATTGTTGACGCGTACTTCCTGGATATTCAGCAGCTGCCGAGGCTGGGCAAACACGCCTTTGGCATCCACTTCCAGGATGTTGTAACCCTCGCCAGCATTGATGTAAGCACCGTGGAGCAGCTCAAGACGACCGGCGACGATGGTGTCATCGCCATCGGTGGTGCGCAGATGGCTGGGCTCAACAGTGCCGCCGTTGTTCTGGTCGGGAGTGAGGACGATCGGAATCTGCCCACCGGCGTAGCCTTCGGTACCCGGCACAATGACCCTTTCGAACAGGCGAGAGTTGCCTTCGGCATCAAAGAGGAGGTTGTTGAGGAAGTTGAAGTACTCGGACCCCAGCTCAACTTCGGCGTTCTTGCTGGTGCCATCGGCGAAGTAGATGGTCAGCAGGCCGCCGTTTCCACCATTGTTGCCGGCACCGTTACCGACTTCCTCGGAGTCCTCCACTTCAACTTCGACGTCGCCGAGCTTCAGCTCAAGATTGGTGACATTATCGAAGGGGCCAACGCCGTCGTCGTCAATCAGGCCCAGCTCCGCGAGATCCAGACCGGTAATGGTGGTCAGGAAGGAGAGCAGCTCGGAGACAGGAATACCGCCATCGTAGGGGCCTTCGTTGGTGTCGCCGTTGGTGTTGCCGCCAGCTTCGTTGTCTACACCGCTCTCTCCGTGGCCGTGGGGATTGTAGCCCCAATAAACAGCCGTAACCGGCGGAGTGCCTTCAACATCAGCAGCATAGGTCTCTTTGAGCGTGAATACGCGGGCATCGCCATCGCCCACCAGCTGGTCGAGCAGGTAGGAGACGCTGGGATCGCCAGCCAGAAGGCCAACAGGCTGCACCTTGGTGGAATCGAGCTCGGTAACGTTGGCAATGATGGCAACGGCAGCTTGATATGCCTTGTCATCAGCGAGGGAAGCGGGATCGAGAGGATCTGTCCAGTCAGCGAGGTTGGACTTGGCACCCATGGTTTCGGTGTAGAGGAGGGCCACTTCGGCCTTGTTCATCATCCGGTCTTGACGAAGGACGGCGTTGTCGAATTCCTGCTGGGAAATTTCGCCGCTGGCGAGCATGCTTGACAGCTGATCTCTGTCGAGCTCCAGGAGGCCATAGACGAAACTGGCCACGAAATCGGAGCGGGACATGCCGCCGGCGAGCTCAGCCAGCCAGTAAGCCTTACCTGCAGCATCAGCCGGGGCGCCACCGACGTTAACGTAAATAGCATCGATGAATGCAGAGTTGCTGAGGTTGCCATACATGCTGGCAAAGCTGGGGTGCTGGGAGAAGCCGGCAGCCAGCTCCTTCATCAGATCCAGGTCGCTCAGTCCCGAAGAGGCAGCCTCGGCGCGCCAGAAATCCAAACCTCCTTGTTCAGGTGCCCGGTTGAAGAACGCCACATAGGAAGCGGCAATTTTTTGATCAGTAGAAACGCTCATAAGAGACCCCTCTCGTTACAGAAATCGAACCATTCGAAAGTTTTTCACGAAACTTGCATCATCCATGCGGCATGAGCAAAAGAGTAATGCTAAGCCTTTATATGTAGATAGCATTACAGGCTAGGTTACAACGTCTGCCAAGGACTTGGAAGACTTACTTGTTAGATAGCCGGAGAATTTTTTCCTTTCCATTGATATGCCTTTTTTTTGCTGTTTTGAATCCTTGCGGGACGCACTGGCTGTACATTTTTTAACCAGAACACCCCATTCTTCAGAGAATTTTGACTCACCACACCCCAAGGTTAAGCAACCAATATGTAACAAATATGTCGACCAAGCTCCCGACACAACTGCCGAATCCACATGGCAAGAGGCTCTTATATAGTACTAACCGCCATCTTAGGCAAGAGCAACTTAGCCACCGCTCCTCACAAGCCGCCAAAATTTCGTCGATATCGGCGCCAAAGGGGTCGTTCAACCAGAAAGTACGCCAATGCCGCCAACATCGTGCTGACCGCGAGCACCAGAACCAGTGTAGACCAGCCAAGGTCCGGAGGAGCTACCCCCAACGCCCAAATGACAGGGAAGTGCCAGAGAAACACTCCATAGGAAAGGTTGGCCAGCCGGCTGTCCAAGTAACCCCATAGCTGAGAACCCCTTTCCGAACCCCTCTGACGACCGACCCAGGCCAGGACTGGAATTCCAACCGCAAGCCCCAACGCTACCTCTAGGCGATAGGGAACGACGGGCAACCAAAGACCCAACGCAAAGAGGTAGACGACAATGCACCACCACAACCCCTTGACCCATCCTGCACGAGACTCGTCACCCAGCATGGCCCCCAGCATGAAAATAAACAGTACCCCGGGCAGAAGTCGATAACCAAAGTGATCGGTATTAAGCCAACCGACCTGAGCCAACCCATACAAGCATAGACTCATCAGCATGATCACCAAGAACCATCGCCACGATATAGCAAGCAAAATTGGTGCCAAAAAATAGTATTGGACCTCAACAGCGAGGGACCAGGCAGGAGGTACAAGGGTAAAGGCGTCGGCGCCGTTGTACATATAATAAGCAAGAGGAATAAGGGCAAGATTGAACAGCCAATCCCTCAGGCCAGGATCCCCTATCAGAAAGGGGGACTGGGCGCCGGAGATCCACACTGCGGCAGACGCACACATCACTGTGATATAAAGAGGGAGGATTCGCCACAGGCGGTCTGAGTAAAAGCGCACTATGGCGCCGGGATAACCGCGACAACGCCGCCACAGTCTTGCAACGACATTGCCCGCCAGTAAATAAAAGACGACAACCGCCATTACCCCGGGGTTGAAACCCAAAATATTGTGCCCAAGATGACTGGCAAGCACCAGAGAAGCCAATACATATCGAAGGATCCCCACGTTCAGCCAGTCGCCTCAATGGCCCAACCGCAGACCGTATAGTTCATATACAGCCTAGCGTGTTCATGGCTAGCAATTCCTGCAATAGGCACGGGCAGAGTGTAGATGACGTCGACACCCTGCAATCCAATCCATTGCAGCAGGAAGGCCAGATAGCTATCGGCGAGAGGGGTCTTGTGGGTCGGGTCGGTATAGAAGCCGTTCATCGCCAACGGGTGGCGCAGGTTCAATGTTTCAACAAGCAGGGCTCCGCCGGGCAGGAGGCAATCAACGCAGCGCTGCAGGAGGCCTTCGATTTGATCCGGGGGGATATGCTCGATCACCTGAAAAAGGGTGATGGCGGCAAAGCGCTCGCTCACGTCAGACAGATAATCGCCAACCTCTGCTTGAACCACCGCCAGGCCCTGCTCACGGGCGCGTCCAATCTCGACGGGGTCCATATCGACGCCGATAGCGGGCACTCCTTCTCCCTTGAGGAACTGGAGCAACTCGCCGGCGCCACAACCAATGTCAAGCACCCTGCCGTCGGTGGCCGCCACGGCACGTCGCAACAGCGGCAGGTAGGCGCGGTACTGTTGGTGCAAAATTGGCCGGTGGTCACCGCCCATCTCACTGAAGAATGAATAAAAGGAGCGATCTCGGTCGGCACCCTTGAGGGCGGAAGAGACACCAAGACGCTCTTCGGCGGCTTCGAGCCAACAGGCCCTCGGCCCCCGCCATACAAATGGGGGGGGCTCGTCAAATACCAGGGGGCGAAGCGGGAGCAACTCATCCAGGCTATCGAGCCGGTCGTTATGTGCAACCATGCCCGGCAACAGCCAGTCCACCTCCCCCCGTAACGTCGCCTGCTGGGACTGGAGCCTGGCGAGAGCCCCCTCCGCCTCCGCGAGACGACGAGGGATGGCAAGCACTCGCCGGACCTTGCGCCACAGTCGCCCAACCAGGCCCACGGGCGCCGGATCCGCCCGGCTCACTGAACACCCACCGGCCAGGACCTGACAAAGTCTGGCCGCCCGCCACGACAAACAAGCCAGTCAATCAAGTCGGCCCGCCGGTCACCGCGGAGATCCCCTGGAGCCAGCCAACCGGCTCGCCATGGATAGCACGGGGGCCAGAATTCGCCCCCACTGGCCCAACCCACTGCCGGACCCACGACTTTGAGCCAGCAGTCCTGATGACGTGGCAGGATCTCCTCGTCCAGGAGCCCCCCCGGCTGCCCAAACAGGTGTGGCAAATCAGTGCGTGCCGTAACCCAGCTGTCCTCGGTGCGCTTGACACACTCCAATTGCCAGGGGCGTGGCAAGGCATCCACCAGTTCAGATAACAATGATCCCAGCTCGTGCATATCAGCATCGCCAATATCCAACAGGAGCCGGGGTGGAGAGCCATCACGGCGATTGAGGGCTATGGCGGTGGCCAGACGACGCAGTTCATGTTCGGACCAGGTGCCGCCAGGATCACCTGTTATCACTTTCTCCAACTCGGCCAAGAGGGCCTGCTCCGAGGCAATAGACGATGATTGATAGCTGGCTTCAATGTACTGATAGTAGCCTCTGGCAGTCAACTCGGGCGCATGAGCGTGCTTGACGAAGTCCCTGCCGGCACGGGCCAGCTCTCGGCAGCGATCCGAATCGTCGATCAAGCCACGCAACGCTTCGCCCAACATACTCGGCGAGACCGGGTCGCCAAGACGCACCCCCAACCCCTCGGGAAGCTCGGCTGATGTACCGTGAGCGTTGTAAATCAGGGCGGCGCCATGGCCAAGGCAATCGAAAATGGCTGCGGAGGTCTCACCCCTTGAAAAGTTTCGTAGTTGAACGCCAATGTCCGCGGCGTGCAACCAATCGGCATAGGCCTTGTGATCAAGGTAACCTGTTATGCGTATGTTAGTTGCTTCGGCCAAGGCGTGCTCAATCATCTCACCGTACTCACCCGACGCATGACCACCGACAAAGACCAACAAGGCATCACCGTGTCTGTCCAAACCCACCAACTTCCAGGCTTCAATCAATTCAAGGTTCAGCTTAGTGGGTGCAAGAAAGCCAAAACTACAGATAACCCAGCGGTACTCCGTCAAACCGAGTCGCAGACGGGCCTCCGTTCGACCGTCCTCATCTGGAGGACGACACGGGAAAGGGACCTTGCCGAACCTTTTCGCCATTGCGGGGCCGTAGTCCTCGCCGGCACGATCAATAGCAAATCGAGAATGCACCATCACGCCCATCGCATTGTCGATCACCACGCGGTTGGCGGGGTAAGCCATCAGCGCGGCAGTAGAACCCTGCTCCCCCAACATTCGCAATCCGGCGTAACCGTGGGACCGAACCATGGCGGTGGTGAATGCGTGTGCGTCCAACCTGAATGACTGCACATGATTGAGCAGACCGCTCATATAGTAATCGTGCAGCATGACGACTCCCGGGACACTGCGCATCAGGCCAAGTGTCGCGGCATGAAAGTGGCTGTTGCCCATATGGTATAGAACCCGATCGTAACGGTCACAGTGCTCGAGAAACCAAGCAGCGGTACGAACCGGAAACGCGGCCGTCAACCGATCGTCGGCAATCGACGGCTCATCGCTGACCAGCTCAATATCGTAGTAACGGGCCAACTCAGGCAACAGGCCTGCACTGTAATCGGCAATGCCACTGCGCTGCGGGGGCAGAGGCGATACATACGCAAGCCTGTGTCTTGAAGACGGGGCGAACACGACGGGTCGAGTTCGGATTTCGACAGAGGATTCGATCGCTTCCAAGGCACGGCGACCGGTTTCGCGCCAGGAAAACTTGCTCGCTTGCTGCAGCCCATGCGCACGGAGCCGCGATCTGTAGCCAGAGTCCTGGAGCCCTTTGGTCATGACAGCTGCCATGTCCTGGGCATCCGTCGGGTCAAACAGCGCGTCAACCAGCCCAAGGACTTCGGGAATGCTACTGCGATTGGAGCCAATGGTTGGCGTGCCGCACGCCATCGCCTCAAGAACGGGCAAACCAAATCCCTCGTGGAGCGAGGGAAAAACAAACAAGGTAGCCAGATTGTAAAGCGCGACCAAATCCTGCTCCGAGACGAAACCGGTAAAGAGCAGCTCGTTTCCACCAAGGCCATACTTGCGCCCAAGGCGCAGTAATCGCTGTTTATCTTGGTCCCTTATGCCGCACACAATCACCAACTGATAGTTCCGCCGCACCTGGGCAGGTAACAGAGAGTACGCCCGAATCAGTCCCTCAATATTCTTGCGGAAATCAATCCCGCCAGTGTAAAGCAGAAATCCTTGGACGATACCGTAACGACCTCTGATCTCGGCGGCGTCAAGTTCCTCTGGCGCCAAGGGACGAAAATGCCCATCTATCGCTGAGGATATATTGACAACCCGATCGGAGGGACAGCCGAGAACCTTTAGCGCCTCACTTCGGGAGCTTTCGGAAATCGCCAGTAGTCGGTCGGCGTTGCGCGCCTGCTGCAACCGCCGCAAATACCAGCGCCGGGTATAGGACTCGGCCAGATAGACATCCGGGTTCAAGTAAGGAATAAGGTCGTATAGCGTGGCGGCGGTGGAGAATGTCTGATCTGGCGCAGGCTCTATGGAAACGACGGCATCGTCGGCAAAGCCTTCGAACAAACTGGCCACGTGAACCGCATCAGGGGACAAACCGGAAATGAACGCCAGACGCAACTTCTCCGCGGCAACGACTCGACCAACATTGGTTGGATCCATATCACGGCAGCCCGGCGGGAGTGCGAGCAGGTGCACATTCTCGCCTCCAACCAAAGGGGCGAATGCCGCCCTGAGCTCGGCAACCGTCTCAGGAAAGCGATCGCTTAGCATTACGCTGACGCGATGATGCCCCGCCCCCAGCTCCGCCATGGCCCGCGCCAAGGACAGGGAGTAGCGCCCAATACCACGATTCCTGCTGCCACTCGTCTGGCAGGCCTGAAGATCGATCAAAAGATGCATGGCCTAACGTTTCTCTCGTGTGCTCAGGCGCCGTAACAGTCGCTCAAAAATGATGGCACTGTCAGGACTACCAGCCACCACCGAGGACTGTCTGGCCAGCATGGCATGATAGGTCCGCTCTCCACCCGACCGAATTCCATTGGGGGCTGGCACAAGACGCCTCGCCAAGTGGGCTTTGAGCCGAGGTGTACGCTCGAGGAAACCCAGGACAATGACAAAGAGCCTTGGCCTGGCCCGAATCCAATTGAACAGAAAATACAACTGCCCACGTAAGAACACCGACACCCCCGCTCACCCTCTGCTCACCAAACCCATGACCTTTGCCCCGTACGAACCCGCTGGCTGATAACTTGGCACGCAACACTAAGATGGTCCGATCGCGATACTCTCCACTTCAGCCTCAAGATTGCACAGCCCACCAAAAGGTGAGCCGCGCACACCGCATACTTCAAATGACAAAGCGTTATCCCACCAATGGTAGCAATGCCGGGTATGGTCGATACCCTCATGGAGAGCGAGGGTGATCGTGTACTTTCCCGGGGCAAGGCGCATGGGAAAACGAATAACAAGTGACTTCTTTTCATCTTTAGCAACGCCAAAGGGATGGTTCAACAGGTGGGTGTTGGTCCCATAAACGTCCTGGCCAAATCGATCGCGAATCATCATACCGAGGGTGATACTTGGGATGTCATCGTTAGCCTCGATCAACACCCGAAGGAGTGCGTCTTCACCACAACTGATGGAGGAACTTCGCGAATCAACACCCTGCACCTTCATTTGAGTGATGGCGGCCTTGAAATTGCCATATCCGCCATCTATCGCTGATTGACCAACCAGAACATCCCCTTGGGCAGCAAGCAACTGGTTGTAGTGATTGACTGCCACTTCTGGCTCATCATCGCAAACAACCGCGCCGCCAGCCAGGACAATGACGCGATCACACAACATTTTTACAGCGTTTAGATCGTGGGAGACAAATATGATAGACCCGCCGGCCGCGCGAAATTCCCGGATGCGATGCATGCACTTCTGCTGAAAATGCCCATCGCCCACCGACAGAGCTTCGTCTACGAGGAAAATCTGCGGATCAGCGTGAATCGCAATGGAGAAAGCCAGGCGCATCACCATCCCGGAGGAATACGTGCGCAATGGTTCGTTGATAAATGGTCCAAGCTCGGAAAATGTGACAATCGCCTCCCGCCTCACGTCCAGCTCGTCCTCGGTCATACCCAGCAGCAAGCCATTGGTGCGAATATTGGC
>Ga0172382_10005074_pt1 | contig 19818 bp, 17 predicted proteins | sample Leawel138RmetaG_FD_122245 | JGI IMG/M metagenome (GOLD analysis project Ga0172382, IMG submission 122245) | Leachate microbial communities from a municipal landfill in Southern Ontario, Canada - Leachate well 138R metaG | ecosystem: Engineered > Solid waste > Landfill > Unclassified | place... | reverse complement strand
TTTTGTCGCCGGGCCGCTCCCAAGACAAAAAGTGCCCCCTTGGGGGGCAGCGAAGCGTGGGGGCTTTTTTGTCGCCGGGCCGCTCCCAAGACAAAAAGCGCCCCCTCGGGGGGCAGCGAAGCGTGGGGGCTTTTTTGTCGCCGGGCCGCTCCCAAGACAAAAAGCGCCCCCTTGGGGGGCAGCGAAGCGTGGGGGCTTTTTTGTCGCCGGGCCGCTCCCAAGACAAAAAGTGCCCCCTTGGGGGGCAGCGAAGCGTGGGGGCTTTCCTCTAGGCAAAGTCTTTTTCGAGTCATGTTCAGGTGTTGTCCGGATACGGCAATGCCTTATTGCAGGTAGATATGTTCAGCTTTTTCAAACGGAAAAAAAACCAGCCGGAGATCGAGGCCGAGGTCCCGTCTTCCCCCGCGCCCGCTGCTGAGCCGCAGGACGCCGCGCTACCTGCCGTGCCTGCGGAGACGGCGGCCGAGCCCGCGCTGGCGCCGGAAGTCGAGGCAGGCCTGCTTGAGCAGGCGCCAGCCATTGCACCCGCGCCGCCCGCGCTCACGGAGCAGGTGTCAGCGCCGCCCGCGCCCATTGCGCCCCAGCCCAATACTCCCGCAGTGCCGCCGCCGGTGCCTGATGCGCCGCTCACGGAAGCACCCGACCAGCCTGCCGCAGCGCCCGTGCCCGTTGGGGCCGACGTTGCGGCCGAAACGCCGCCTGACCCGCGTGCTGAGCCCGTCCCGCTGACGACGGCTCCCGTGTCTGCGCCCGCACCCGCCGCGCCGTCGAAGTCTTCGTGGCTGAGCCGTCTGAAGCAGGGCTTGTCGAAAACAGGTCAGAATCTGACCACCTTGTTCGTGGGCGTCAAGGTCGATGAAGACCTGTTCGATGAGCTCGAAGTGGCCCTGATCATGGCGGACACCGGCGTCGAGGCGGCGGAAAGCCTGTTGAAGGCGCTGCGCGCCAAGGTCCGAGAGGACCGTCTGGAGCAGGCCGATCAGGTCAGGCAGGCCCTGCGGGACTTGCTGGCCGAGCATCTGCGGCCGCTGGAGCGCCGCTTTGACGTCAACCAGGCCGAGCCTGTGGTCACCATGATCGCGGGCGTCAATGGCGCCGGGAAAACCACCTCCATCGGCAAACTGGCCAAGGCGTTCCAGGCACAGAATCAGAAAGTGCTGTTGGCCGCCGGGGATACCTTCCGCGCGGCGGCGCGTGAGCAATTGATGGAATGGGGCCGCCGCAACAACGTCACCGTGATTGCGCAAGAGGGCGGCGATCCGGCCGCCGTGGCCTTTGATGCCGTCAAGGCCGGTCAGGCGCGCGGCATGGGCGTGGTGATGGTGGATACCGCGGGCCGTTTGCCAACGCAGTTGCATCTGATGGAAGAAATCAAGAAGGTCAAGCGCGTCATTGCCAAGGCGGACGCGCAAGCGCCGCATGAAGTGCTGCTGGTGGTGGATGGCAACACCGGCCAGAACGCGCTGGCCCAGATCAAAGCCTTCGACGAAGCCTTGGGACTGACCGGGCTGATCGTCACCAAACTGGATGGCACGGCCAAAGGCGGCATTCTGGCCGCCGTGGCGTCAGGTTCCCATGGCGTCCGGCCGATTCCGGTGTACTGGATCGGCGTGGGGGAAGGCATTGACGATCTTCAGCCTTTTGTTGCCAGCGAGTTTGCCGAAGCGCTGCTGGGCGGCAACGAGCGTCAACCGTTGCACTAAATGAAATTTTCCGTGGCCGACCACACCGCCTCGGCGATTTCGCTCTGGCGCGAACGCGGACGGTACAGGCGCACTTCGAACGGGATTTCGTCGGCCTTGCCGCCCAGCACGGTCAACTGGTGTTTCTGGCAGTCCTCGAACACCATGGACCACGGCAGCCAGGCGATACCGAGTCCGCGCCGCACGAATTCATAGACGGCGTCGGCGGTATCGCAGCGCAGATAAGGGCGGACGTGCTTGGGCATCGGGTTGCGTTCCAGGTGCTCGGTGAACAGGCGCTCCATGGAAAGCCCCGCCTTGTACGTGATCAGCGGGATGTCCTGATGGGTGTCCAGCAAACTGAAGCGTGCCCGGCCATCAGGCAGGGTGGCGCTGACGGGAACCAGCTTTTCTTGCGAGAGCACCAGGTGGCGGAAGCGGTGGCCGTTCAAGGGGACGGACAGGCTGCGATGCTCATAGCAGCACAATAGGTCGATTTTTCCCTGTTCCAGCCAGGAGGCAAGATCCGCCACGAGACCGGTTTTGATTTCGATCTGGACCCGTTGGCCATGCAGCGGACTGAGCGGCAGGCCGGCCAAACCGCCCAGCCAGTCCGCCACCATGGTTCTGGCCAGCATGCGGCCGGTGCCGATGTTCAAGGTCCAGTCGTGATCCTGGTTGCGCTGGACCTGGGCGCGGACGCTTTCCACGTTGGCCAGGGTCCGCTCGGCCAGCTTCAGGATCTGCTCGCCTTCGGGCGTCAGGTGAACCGGTGTGCGGTGCCGTTCCACCAGCGGTGCGCCCGCCCAGCTCTCGAGCATGCGTATCCGGCGCCCAAAGGCCGGGTGCGTGACGTGCCGGGCTTCGGCGGCCCGGACGAAACTGCGGGTGCTGGCCAGCGCGATAAAGTCTTCAAACAGTTTCAGGTCCATGGCGCCGCGAGTCAGTGAAGAATCTGTGAAATGAACTGCTGGGCGCGCGGATGGCGGGGCTGGTCGAAGAATGTTTCCGGTGTGTTCTGTTCCACGATCTCGCCTTCATCAAGGAAGACCACGCGGTCGGCCACCTGCCGCGCAAAGCCCATTTCGTGCGTCACGCAGACCATGGTGATGCCGGTCTGGGCCAGCTCGATCATGACGTCCAGCACCTCTTTGACCATTTCCGGGTCCAGCGCGGAGGTGGGTTCGTCGAACAGCATGATGTGCGGTTGCATGCACAGGCTGCGGGCAATGGCTACGCGCTGTTGCTGTCCGCCGGACAACTGGGCGGGCCGCTTATGCGCATGTTCGGCAATGTGCACCCGTTCCAGCATGGCGTGCGCCTGGACCTCGGCTTGCTCGCGCGGCTGGCGCAAGACGTGGATCGGGCCGAGCGTCAGGTTCTCCAGCACGCTCAGGTGCGGGAACAGGTTGAAATGCTGGAATACCATCGAGACGTCGCGCCGGATGGCATCCAGGGTTTTCAGGTTGCCGTCCAGCAGTTGCTGATTGACGAACAACTGCCCCCGCTCATAGGCTTCCAGGCCATTGATGCAGCGCAGCAGCGTGGATTTTCCCGATCCGGAGGGGCCGCACAGCACCACGCGTTCACCCTGATGGATGTCCAGCGTGATGTCTTTGAGCGCATGGAAGCGGCCATACCACTTGTTGACGTCCTGGAATTGGATCAGCGGCGTGGAAGCGGCAGCGTCAAACTTTGACATGGTTCACCTGTGGCGTACTTTCCAGTGTCTGACTATAACGAGACATGGCATAGCAAAAAGCAAAATAAATGCAGGCGACGAACAGATAGGCCTCAATGGAGAAGCCGGCCCAGCTGACGTCGGTCAAGGAAGCCTTGGCGGCCTGGGTCAGATCGAACAGCCCGATGATGACGACCAGCGATGTGTCTTTGAACAGGCCGATGAACAGGCCCACCAGCGGGCCGACCACGGCGCGCAAGGCTTGCGGCAGCACGACCAGGCGCATGGTCTGCCAATAGCCCATGCCCAAGGAGGCGGCGCCCTCCACTTGTCCCCGGTCCACGCTTTGCAAGCCGCCCCGGACCGTTTCAGCCACGTAGGCGGCCGAGAACAGGATGATGGCGATCTGGGCTCGCAGCAGCTTGTCAATGCCCCAGCCTTCCGGCAGGAACAGCGGCAGCATGACGGAGGACATGAACAAGACGCTGATCAGCGGCACCCCGCGAATCAGCTCGATGTAGGTCACGCTCAAGGCACGGATGATGGGCAAGTGCGAGCGTCGGCCCAGCGCCAGCAGCACGCCGAGCGGAAAGGCGAACGCGATGCCGAAGGTGGAGAGCATCAAGGTCAGCGGCAAGCCACCCCACAGCGTGTTTTCCACGTAGGACAGGCCCAGGATGCCGCCCCACATCAGAATTGCGCTGGCGGGCAGCAGCACGCCCCAGACGATCAGCAGCCGACGGTTCCAGAAGCTGCGCCTGCAGCTCAGCACCAGGCCCAGGATCAGCAGCAGGCTGGCCAGCAGCGGCCGCCATTGCTCATCGAAGGGATAGAGGCCGAACAGAATGAGCCGATGCTTTTCCGCGATGAAAGCCCAACAGGCGCCGTCGTTCTGTCGGCACTCGTTGGCGGTATCGGCCTGGAAAGTGGCGCTGAACAGCGCCCAGTCCAGCAGGCCCGGCAGCACCATGATCACGATCCACAGACCGATCAGGGTCAGCAGCGCATTGAACGGCGACGAAAAGAAGGCCCGGCGGAGGCGGGTGCCGAGAGCGGGCGCGGACGGGGTCATGGGCGCGCTCCGTCCAGCTGAATGCGGCGGTTGTACGCGTTCATCAGCAGGGAAATGCTCAGGCTGATGGTCAGGTAGGCGGCCATGATCAAGGCCACTCCTTCAATTGCCTGCCCGGTTTGGTTCAGCGTGGTGTTGATCACGGAGACCAGGTCGGGATAGCCGATGGCCACGGCCAGCGAGCTGTTCTTGATCAGGTTCAGGTATTGGCTGGTCATGGGCGGCACCATGACGCGCAGCGCCTGCGGCAGGACCACCAGCCGATAGGTTTTCCACCGGCTCAGGCCGATGCTGGACGCCGCCTCCCATTGGCCAGCGGGAACCGCCTGGATGCCGGCACGGACGATTTCGGCAATGAAGGCAGAGGTATAACTGACCAGGCCGATCAGCAAGGTGGCAAATTCCGGACTCAGCAGCACGCCTCCTGAAAAACCGAAGCCGCGCTGTTCAGGGATGGACCAGCCCAGACGCTCGCCGCCGAAGACCAGCCCGACAACGGGCAGGCCGATCAGCACGGCGGCTTTCAGCAGGCCGGGCAGCGCGCGGGCGGCGGCAGCGCGGCGGCGGTGGTGCGCGTGGATCAGCAGCAAGGCAACGCCCAGCAACAGCCCGGCGCCTGCCCAGGTGAGTGCCATCGGATCCGCCGGGGTGGGCAGCGCCAGGCCCCGGTTGGACAGGAAAATGCCGGGCAGGGCCTCAATCGCCTGCCGCGGAGCGGGCAAGCGATCCGTGATCAAGGCGTACCACAGGAAGAGTTGCAGCAGCAGCGGCGTATTGCGGAAGACTTCCACATAACAGCGGGCAATGCCGCGCAGCAGGCCATTGGGAGACAGCCGGAGCAGGCCGATGATCAGGCCGAGCACGGTGGCCAGCACAATGCCGATGGCCGATACCCGCAAGGTGTTCAGAATGCCGACCAGAATGGCCCGGCCATAGCTGTGATGCGCTTCATAGGGGATCGGGGTTTCGCCAATGGCAAAACCCGCTTCCTGCTGCAAAAAGCCAAAACCGGATGCAATCCGGCGCGTGGCCAGATTGGCCAGCGTGTTGTCCAGCAGCCAGGCCACGCCCGCCAGCACCAGGCCCAGGGTCAGGACCTGGTAGACCAGGGCACGGACCCGGGGCTGGTGCCAGCTGAAAGCGGACCGGCGTTTAACGGACGGGGAGGGCATACATCAAGCCGCCTTGCGACCACAGGGCGTTGGCGCCTCGCTGCATTTTCATCGGGCTGGAGGGGCCCAGGTTGCGCTCAAAGCTCTCGCCGTAGTTGCCGACCTGTTTGACGATGTTGTAGACCCATTTTTCATCAACGCCCAGGTGCTTGCCGATGCCGGGCGTGCTGCCGAGCAGGCGCTGGATGACCGGCGTGCCGCTCTTGCTGAGCTGATCGACGTTCTTCGAGTTGATGCCCAGTTCCTCGGCTTCGATCATCGCGTTCAGGGTCCAGCGGACGATATCCGCCCACTCGTCATCGCCTTTGCGCACCATCGGGCCGAGCGGTTCCTTGGAGATCAGCTCGGGCAGAACGACGTAATCGTCGGGATTCGGCAGCATGGTGGCGCGCATGATGCCCAGCGCGGAGATGTCGGTGGTGTAGGCGTCGCAGCGGCCTGCGGCAAAGGCGCGGACCAGTTCGTCGAAGTTATCGATGACGACCGGCTTGAACTTGAGTTTGTGGCTGCGGAAGTAATCGCTGAGGTTCAGCTCGGTGGTGGTGCCCGGTTGAAGGCAGATGGTGGCGCCGTCCAGTTCGCGCGCACTCTTGACCTGCAACTGCCGGGAAACCATGATTCCCTGGCCGTCATAGAAATTGACGCCAAGGCCGCGCAGGCCCAGACTCGTGTCACGTTGTAACGAGATGGTCGTGTTGCGTGTCAGGACATCCACTTCACCGGACTGCAGCGCGGTGAAGCGTTGTTGGGTATTGAGCGGGCTCAGCTTGAACTTGGTGGCGTCGCCGAACAAGGTGGCCGCGATCGCCTTGCAGAGATCAACGTCAATGCCTGACCAGACGCCTTGGCTGTTCGGGTTGCTGAACCCGGCAACGCCGGTGGAGACGCCGCATTGGACAAAGCCCTTTTTCTTGATGGCGTCGAGCGTGGGGCCGGCCTGGGCGCTGAAGACCGCGCCGCAAGACAGAACGAGGCCAATGGCCGCGCTGATGATTTTTTTCATTTTTCGATCTCCTGGCTGAGCATAGTTCGTTGTAATAATAATGGGTGGACGCGCCGCCGCCATCCGCCGCACGGACATGGCTGGTAACGTGCATGGGCCGTAACGTAGCATGGGTAGGCTACGATGAAAACCTGCGCTGTTCCGCTTTATCTCTTGTTCCCTATATCATTTGAATGATGATCGCCTTCCAACACGTCTATAAGTCATACGGCCGCGGGATCAACAATCTGGTGGACGCCACGTTCCAGATCAAGCCCGGCGAGTTCGTTTTCGTCTCCGGCCCGTCCGGCGCGGGCAAGTCCACCCTGCTGAAGCTGATGGCGGGTCTGGACCTGCCCACGCGGGGAACGATTCTGGTCAACGGACAGAATGTGGGCGAGCTTCCCGCCCGCTCTGTGCCCTACCTGCGGCGCGCCATCGGCACTATTTTGCAAGAGGTCTATCTGCTTGATGACCGCTCCGCGTTTGACAACGTGATGCTGCCGATGGTGGTGGCGGGGCGTTCGCGCAATGAGAGCCTGGTGCGCGTCAAGGCGGCGCTGAATCGGGTCGGCCTGGCCGAGAAGTCGCACCTGCACCCGAAGGAATTGTCCGGCGGTGACCAGCAGCGGCTGGCCATTGCCCGCGCCATCGTCAATCGGCCCTCGATCCTGATTGCCGATGAACCCACGGCCAACCTGGACCGGCAGAGCGCGCTGCGCATTGCCGATATCTTCCGCGACTTCAACCGCGCGGGCGTCACCACCATCCTGGCCACACACGACGAATCGCTGATTCGTGACTATGCCAGCCGGATTTTGTTCGTTGATCAAGGCGTCGTCATTGACGGCGGGCGCCGGATGCCGGGCAGTGTCGTGATGGGAGGACAGCGATGAAATCCTGGCTGCCGCATCATCACTATGCGCTCGGCGTCACCTTCCGCCGCCTGTGGGCGCAGAAGTTTTCAAGCCTGGCCAATATCGTGGTCATCACGCTTGCGCTGGCCCTGCCGCTGCTTGGCGGCGTGGTGCTGCAATCGATGCAGCCGGTGGCGCGCAGTCTGGCCGCCGATCCGCAGATCAGCATTTTCATGAGCACCGAGGCCCCCGAAGCGGATACGCAGGCGGTGGCGCAACGCATTCAGCGGGATCATGGGCAGGACATCATTGGCATCAAGGTAGTCACCAAGGCGCAGGCCCTGAACGAGCTGAAGGCGAACCCGGCCTATGGGCAGGCGCTGGCGGTACTGCCAGGGAATCCGCTGCCGGACACCATTGTGGTCACGCTCAAAGGTGATGACTTGGTGCGCAAATCCGCCTATTTCGTCAAAACCTGGCAGAACTTCAACGGTGTTGAGCTGGTTCAGGTTGACAGCGAATGGGTGCAAAGGCTGGAAGCCATCCTGCGTTTCCTGAAAACCACGCTGGTCTTCATCAGTCTGGTCGTGGTGGTTGCCGTGCTGTCGGCCGTGTTCAACACCGTCCGCATGCAGGCCTTGTCGCAACGCGAGGAAATCACGGTGGCGCGCCTGGTGGGCGCCACGGAGAGCTTTGTCAGGCGCCCCTTTCTGTATCTGGGCGCGGTGACTTGCGGCATTTCCGCCTTGGCCGCGCTGGGTGTCGTGACCTGGCTGACCGGCTTGCTGAACCGGGAGCTGGCCGTGCTGGCCAGCAGTTATGGCGCGGAATTTGCGCTGCGGTTGCCAAGCTGGCCGTGGATTTTCGTCTTCATCGTCGGCGCGGCCGGACTGGGCGCCTTGGCGGCCCGGTGGTCCGTTACCCGCAATACCCGGTATTGAGCATTGTTCGGTCCGGTTTTTCCCTGTCAGGATGTGCAATGCAAGAAGTGGAAATCAAGTTCTTTATCCAGCCGAGTTCGCTGAAGGCGGTCAGTAACGCCGTCAGCCCCCCGGGATCGCCGCGCCGCCAGCGGTTGCGCGCCCAGTATTTTGACACGCCGGACCGGGACCTGGCCACGCGGCGGGCGGCGCTGCGGCTTCGCCTGGAGGGACGGGCCTGGGTCCAGACCTTCAAAATGGCGGGTGACCACGTTCTTGAACGAATCGAACTGAACCACCCTCGGCCGGGACCGAGCCTGGACCTGAGCGTGTATGCGGACACCCCGGCGCAGGCGGTCATCGAGGCCTGCGGAGACCGCTTGGCCGTGCGCTACGAAACCGATGTCCTGCGCGCCACGCGCTTGATCAAAACCCGCGGCGGCTCGGTCGAATTGGCGTTTGACAGCGGCGAAATCCGCGCGGGCGGGCAGCGTTGGCCGATCCAGGAGCTGGAGTTCGAACTCAAGTCCGGCGGCATCAACAGCTTGTTTGACCTGGCGCATCGCTGGGTGCGCGACCATGACCTGGTGCTGGACTTGCGCAGCAAGTCCGAGCGGGGCGACGGTCTGGCCAGTCTGGCCAATGGCGGGCAGACGCTCGCGGCGATGGAGGCGGCGGTTTGGCCCAAGGCGCCGACGCTGGAAGACAGTCAAGGCAAGCGCGCAACGTGGGGGTATTTTTTGCAGACGATTGCGGGCAGTGTCGAGACCTTGTTCCGCAATACGGCGGCGCTTGCCCGGTTTGGCACCGAGTTGCCCGAAGGGGGAGGCGAGCATGCGGCCGCCCTGTTCAAGGTGCTGGTTTCCTGGGATGCCGCCTGCCGTTTGTTCCCGGACGTGGCGCAAGCCGGGTTTGTCGATCTGGTTCTTGACGTTGAACCGCTGGTCAATGAGCTGCGCCCCTATTTGCGTTCGCATATCGCGGCCACCAAGTTGGAGCCGCTCTATGAGGAGCTGGGGCTTGCGCCCGCTTTGCGCAGCAAGCCTGTCCAGCTCGACCTGCGGGCGCTGTTGAGCGCCCGGGATTTTCAGGCTTGGCAATTGACGGTGCTGGCCTGGCTGCTGGGCTGTGGTTCGCTCGAATCCGACCTGAAAGAAGCGGCCAGCCTCGACAAGCTGCTTCGGCGGCTGTATCCGTCGCTGAAAAAATGGCAGAAAAATTTGTACAACCGCCTGGCCGCCTACGGCGCGTTGTCTTCCACGGACAAATTCAAGGTGCGCCGGACGCTGGAGCGGCTGGATCACAGCGCCTTCTTGCTGCAGGGCGTCATCAAGCCGGAAAGCCATCAACGGATCGCCGCCGTTTTTCAGGACATTCTGGAGCGGCTGGCCCAGCTTGAGGCCTTGTCGCACACCATGCTGCGCTGGCGCGGCGATGAGCAGCCCACGCCGCAAATCTGGTTCGCGCTGGGGTGGGCCACGGCCAAACAAGCGGCCCTGGTTCAGGAGGTGCAGACGCTTGCCGAGGCGGTGCGCCGCCTCGATTGGCGACGTTGATGAAGCATCCAATAGGCGCCGGTCAAGCGCGAACGTCGGCACGCCAGCTCCATGGCGCGCCGGTTGGCGCCGCCGCTATATAGTTTTTCCCGCATAAGCTTTATTCAAAGCATTCGTTCGTTTTTGCCCACCACTCAAGCACCATACTGAAAAGTCAGTTGGAGAGTGCCGTGCGAACGAAGTTTCTATTTGCCTCAGTATTGATCGGCGTGTCCGCCTTCGCGGCGGCCGGGACGGCGCATGCGCAGTCCAAACAGACCATCCTGAACGTTTCCTACGATCCGACGCGCGAGCTCTACAAAGAGATCGATAAGCGCTTTATCGAGTCCTACAAGAAAACGGCGGGCGTGGACCTGACGATCCGACAGTCACATGGCGGCTCGGGCAAACAGGCCCGTTCCGTCATCGACGGGCTGGAGGCCGACGTGGTCACGCTGGCGCTGGCTTACGACATTGATGCGCTGCACGATCACGCCAAGCTGATTCCGGCGGATTGGCAGAAACGCTTGCCGGATAACAGCGCGCCGTATACCTCGACCATTGTTTTCCTGGTCCGCAAGGGCAACCCCAAGCAGATTCAGGACTGGGGCGATCTTGCCAAGCCCGGCGTGTCCATCATTACGCCGAATCCGAAGACCTCGGGGGGTGCGCGCTGGAATTATCTGGCGGCCTGGGCCTATGCGCTGGCCCAGCCGGGCGGCAATGATGCCACGGCCCAGGATTTCGTGGCGAAGGTTTTCCGCAACGTAGCGGTGCTGGACAGCGGCGCGCGCGGTTCGACCACCACGTTTGTTGAGCGTGGGCAAGGGGACGTGCTGCTGGCCTGGGAAAATGAAGCGCTGCTGTCGATCAAGGAGCTGGGACCGGACAAGTTCGACATTGTCGTGCCGTCGCTCTCCATTCTGGCCGAGCCGCCGGTCACGATTGTTGACCGTAATGTTGACAAGAAAAATACCCGTGCGGTGGCACAGGCCTATCTCGACTACCTCTATACGCCCGAGGCCCAGGAAATCATTGCGCAAAATTATTACCGGCCGCGCAATGCCGAGGTGGCTGCCAACTATGCCGATGCCTATCCCGCCGTCAAGCTGGTCACCATTGACGAGGTGTTTGGTGGCTGGCGCAAGGCGCAGCAGACCCACTTCTCGGATGGCGGGGTGTTCGATCAGATCTATCAGCCCGGCAAGCGCTGATCAGTGGGGCGGAACAGCATGATGACGGATCGTTTGCTGATGAGTGCGGCTGTCGGACCGGCCGCCGCCCAGCTCTATCAGGCCGAACCCCGGCGCGCCTTGCCGGGGTTCGGCCTCTCGCTGGGGTTCACGCTGAGCTATCTCGGATTGCTGGTTCTGCTGCCTTTGTCGACCTTGTTCTTCAAAAGCGCCGGGCTTGGGCTGGACGCGTTCTGGGACGTGGTGACGTCGCCGCGCGTTGTCGCCTCTTATCGTTTGAGTTTTGGCGCGGCCTTGCTGGCGGCAACCGTCAACCTGGTGTTCGGATTGCTGGTTGCCTGGGCCTTGGTCCGCTATACCTTCCCAGGCAAAAAAGTGGTCGACGCCTTGGTGGACCTCCCCTTTGCGCTGCCCACGGCCGTGGCGGGCATCGCGTTGACCGCCTTGTATGCCAATAATGGCTGGATTGGCCGTTTGTTCGAGCCGTTCGGGATCAAGCTGGCCTATACCCCGGCCGGAGTGGTGATCGCGCTGATTTTCATCGGCCTGCCGTTCGTGGTCCGGACCGTGCAGCCCGTGCTGGAAGACCTGGAGCGTGAACTGGAAGAAGCATCGGCCAGTCTCGGCGCGTCGCGCTGGCAGACCTTTCGACTCGTGATCTTTCCGTCCGTGCTGCCCGCCTTGCTGACCGGCTATGCCTTGGCTTTTGCGCGGGCAGTGGGGGAATACGGATCGGTGGTCTTCATCGCGGGCAATATGCCGATGGTGTCAGAAATCACGCCTTTGCTGATTATCAGCCGCTTGGAGCAGTATGACTACGCGGGTGCCGCCGCCATTGCCGTGGTCATGCTACTGGCGTCGCTGTTGATGCTGCTGGTGATCAACGGCTTGCAGTTCTGGCAGGCAAACCGGTTCCGGAGCGAACAATGACCCCCGGCCACCTCACCGAACCGCTTGGCGTCCGCGCAGCCATCATTGGCGTTGCGCTGGCCTTCCTGGCCATATTCCTGGTGCTGCCGCTGGTCGTGGTCTTTTATGAAGGCTTGAAAAAAGGCTGGGATCTGTATCTGGCCGCCTTGCGGGATCCGGACGCCTGGTCCGCCATCCGCCTGACCTTGTTGATGGCGGCGGTTGCCATTCCGGTCAACGTGATTTTCGGCATTGCCGCCGCGTGGGCCATTACCAAATTCGAGTTTCGCGGCAAGCAGTTGCTGATCAGTTTGATCGATCTTCCTTTTTCCGTGTCGCCAGTGGTGGCGGGCCTGGTGTTCGTGCTGCTGTTCGGCGCGCAGGGATGGTTCCATCCGGTGCTTGACGCACTGGGCATCAAGATTGTTTATGCGGTGCCGGGTCTGATCCTGGCCACCTTGTTCGTCACCTTTCCGTTCGTGGCGCGTGAGCTGATTCCGCTGATGGCGGCGCAGGGCAATGAGGAGGAACTGGCTGCCGTCACGCTGGGCGCCAATGGCTGGCACCTGTTTTGGCGGGTCACCCTGCCGAACATCCGCTGGGGCCTGTTTTACGGCGTGATCCTGTGCAGCGCCCGCGCCATGGGGGAATTTGGCGCGGTCTCGGTCGTGTCCGGCCATATTCGGGGCGAGACCAATACCGTCCCGCTGCAGGTCGAGATTCTTTACAACGAATATGCCTATCAAGCCGCTTTTGCGCTGGCCTCGGTGCTGGCGATCGTGGCCTTGATCAGCTTGGTGTTGAAGGCCCTGGTCGAGTCCATGAGCCAACGCAGTCAGGGGGCACCCGAGGAAATCGGTCCTTTGATTGATGAATCATCATATAGAGGTGTTGCAAGTGGATAGTGAAACAACAGAGTTATGGAATGCGCTGATTGCGCGACTGCAAGGCATTGCGTCGCGCTATGCGCATTGTGGCCTGGCTTCGTCGCTGGCCGCCGAGGACATGGTGCTGACGCACGCCTTGTTCACGGAAAACATCCCGATCAAGGTGTTCACGCTGGAGACCGGCAGACTGCATGCCGAGACGCTGTTCTTGCTGACAACGATCGAGTCGCACTATGGCCGCAGCGTCGAGGTGGTCAAGCCCGACCCGCAGGCGGTGGAACGCTATGTGGACGAGCACGGGTTGAATGCCTTCTATGAAAGCGTCGACTTGCGCAAAGCCTGCTGCCAGATCCGCAAGGTCGAGCCGTTGCGCTGGGTCTTGTCCGGGCAGGATGCCTGGATCACCGGCCAGCGCCGCGAACAGTCCGTCACGCGGGACGCGCTGGCCGACGAAGAATTCGACGCGGTGTTCGGTCTGCAGAAGTTCAATCCCTTGGCCGCCTGGACGCACGAACAGGTCTGGCAGGTGATCCGGGCTTTGGCCATTCCCTACAACCCGCTGCATGACCGGGGCTATCCGTCCATTGGCTGCGAACCCTGTACGCGCGCGGTCCGTCCGGGCGAGCCGTTGCGGGCAGGCCGCTGGTGGTGGGAGTCCTCCGATTCCAAAGAGTGCGGTCTGCATGCGGGCAATCAGGCGCAGACCATCGCCGTTACTACTTTATCGAGTTGATCATGACTGTTTTAAGCACGCGCGACAGCGCAAACCTGGTTCTGCCGGTGGGGGCGTCGGCACCCCGCGGGTCTGCGGCAACGCTGACTTCCCGCAGCCATCTGGACTGGCTGGAAGCCCAGGCCATCACGATCTTGCGCGAGGTGGCCGCCGAGTGCAGCAACCCTGCCTTGCTGTTCTCGGGCGGCAAGGATTCCGTGGTGTTGCTGCGCCTGGCGGAGAAGGCCTTTCGTCCCGGCAAGTTCCCGTTCCCGCTGCTGCATATTGATACCGGCCATAACTTCGACGAAGTCATCGCGTTCCGGGATGCCCGGGCGGCGGCGCTGGGGGAGCGCCTGATTGTCCGGTCCGTCGAGGACTCGATCCAGCGCGGTACGGTCGTGTTGCGCAAGGCGGACGATTCGCGCAATGCCGCCCAGGCGGTGACCCTGCTTGAAGCCATTGAAGCCTTCGGCTTTGACGCCTGCATTGGCGGGGCGCGCCGCGACGAAGAAAAAGCCCGCGCAAAAGAGCGGATCTTTTCCTTCCGCGATGCGTTCGGCCAGTGGGACCCGAAGTCCCAGCGGCCCGAGCTCTGGAGCTTGTACAACACCCGCGTGCATCCGGGCGAGAACATGCGGGTCTTTCCGATTTCGAACTGGACCGAGCTGGACGTCTGGCAATACATCGAGCGCGAAGGCCTGGCGCTGCCGTCCATCTACTTTGCCCACGAGCGCGAGGTGGTGCGGCGCAGCGGCCTGCTGGTCCCGATCACGCCGCTGACGCCGCCGCGCGACGGCGAGACGGTGGAGCGTCTGACGGTGCGTTTCCGGACGGTGGGCGATATTTCCTGCACCTGCCCGGTATTGTCGGACGCGGCCACCACTCAGGACATTATTGAAGAAACCGCCATTTCAACGCTGACGGAGCGCGGCGCAACGCGGATGGATGACCAGACGTCGGAAGCCTCAATGGAACGGCGCAAGCGGGAGGGATATTTCTGATGAACGCGCGAACTTTGCATACTGATTTCGAACCGGCGCAGCAAGGCGTGTTGCGATTGATCACGGCGGGGTCGGTGGACGATGGAAAGTCCACCTTGATTGGGCGCCTGCTGTTTGACAGCAAGGGCATCATGGCCGATCAGCTGGAAGCGCTGGCGCGCACCAAGTTCCGCCGGACGGAAGGCGATGCGCTGGACCTGGCGCTGCTGACCGACGGGCTGGAGGCGGAGCGTGAGCAAGGCATCACGATTGACGTGGCCTACCGTTATTTCTCAACGCCGCGGCGCAAGTTCATCGTGGCTGATGCGCCAGGCCATGAACAATACACGCGCAATATGGTGACGGGCGCGTCCAACGCCGATGTGGCCATCATCCTGATTGACGCGACGCGGGTGCGCGATGGCCAGTTGTTGACGCAGACCAAGCGCCATAGCATGCTGGCCAAACTGCTCGGGCTCTCCCATGTGGTGGTTGCCGTCAACAAGATGGATCTGTTGGATTGGAACGCCGAGGCCTTTCAGGGCATTGCCGGCGCTTATGCCGAACTGGCCGGGCGCATCGGCCTGCAAGCCTATGACATCCTGCCGATCTCGGCGCTGCTTGGCGACAATATCGTTCATGCATCAACGAATACGCCGTGGTATGCGGGCCCGCCCTTGTTGAGCTTGCTGGAGTCTCTGCCCGCCTCGCAGAAACCGCTGGATCAGGCGCTGCGCTTTCCGGTGCAGCTGGTGGCGCGCCATGGCGGCAGCTCCCTGAACGATTTCCGCGGCTATATGGGGGAAGTGGCCAGCGGCACGCTGTCGGTGGGCGAGGAAGTCAAGGTGCTGGCCAGTGGTGTGACGGCCAGGGTGCGGTCCTTGTACCGGGGCCTGGATCCCGTTCAGCAGGTCCAGGCTGGAGACGCCATCACGCTCGTGCTGGACCAGGACATTGATATTTCCCGCGGCGATGTCCTGCTGCGGGCCGATGACGCGGTGACGGCGCGGCGGGACATCGAGGCCGATGTGTGCTGGCTGGACAGCCAGCCGCTCAACCCGCTGCGGCGCTATCTGCTGAAGCAGGGAACGCGGGTGACGTCGGCCAAGATCCGGCAGGTGCTGAGCCGCCGTGATGTCCAGGACTTGTCGGATTCACCGGCCAGCGACGCCGTGCTGTCGATGAATGACATCGGCCGCATCGCGCTGTTGAGCCGTGACCCGCTGGTGCCCGATGACTATTCGGTCTTGCCGAGCACCGGCAGTTTCATCCTGATTGACGAAGCCACCCACCAGACGGCGGCGGCGGGGATGATCCGGGCCGAAGCCTAGCCGGACGCCGCAATGCAAACAGGCCTCGGATGAGGCCTGTTTGCATTCGTGGGCGTGGCGGTTCACATCACCTTGGCCAGCGCTTGCGCTACCCGGTCCAGATTGGCCGGACTCAAGCCGGCCACGCACATCCGGCCTGTGTGGATCACATAGACGCCGAATTCTTCGCGCAACCGGACGACCTGTTCGGGTTTCAGGCCGGTGTAGCTGAACATGCCGCGCTGCGCGGTCAGAAAGGCGAGGTTCAGATCCGGCCGCAGCGCTTGCAGCCGGGCTTGCAAGCCTTCGCGCATGGCCTTGATGCGCACGCGCATCTCCGCCACTTCCTGCTGCCAGAGCGTGCGCAACGCGGCGTCGCCCAGGACTTCGGTCACCAGGCGGCTGCCGAACAGCGCGGGCGTTGAGTAGTTCTTGCGGACCGTGGCCTGCAACTGGCCAAGCACTTGCTCGGCTTGTTCCGCATCCGGGCAGACGACGGACAGGCCGCCCACCCGCTCTCCGTACAGGGACATATTCTTGGAGAAGGAGTTGCCCGCCAGGAAGTTGGCGCCGCGCGCGGCCATTTCCCGGATGACCCAGGCGTCTTCATCCAGCCCGTCTCCAAAGCCTTGGTAGGCCATGTCAAAGAAGGCAATGACGTCACGCTCCAGCATGACGTCAATGAGCTGGGCCCACTGTTCGCGGGTCGGATCGATGCCGGTCGGGTTGTGGCAGCAAGGTTGCAGCAGCACGACGGCATGGCGGGGCAGGGTCTGGAAGACGGCCAGCATTTCGTCAAAGCGAAGGCCGTTGGTTTCCGGGTTGTAGTAGGGGAAGGTGTTGACGGTGAAACCCGCCCCTTCAAGGATGTTGTAGTGGTTTTCCCAGGTTGGGTCGGAAATCCAGACCTGGCTGTCCGGGAAGTATTTCTTCAGGAAGTCCGCGCCCACTTTCAGCGCGCCGGAGCCGCCCAGCGTGTGGATGGTGGTGACGCGCCCGGCCAGCGCCGCCGGGTGGCTGGCGCCGAACACCTGCTGCTGGACCCAATGGCGATAGAGTTTGTCGCCTTCCATCGGCAAATAGACCCTCGGCAGATCCGGGTCCAGGCGCCCGCGCGCCTGCTGGGTGCTGTTCAGGACGGGAATACGCCCTTCGTTGTCATAATACAAACCGATGCTGAGATTGGTTTTCTCCGGACGCGGATCGGCCAGGAAGGTCTGCATCAAGGAAAGAATCGGATCGCCAGCGTAGCGAGGGACGTGTTTGAACATGATGAAAGCGAATCCTGAAAAGTCAGTGGCGCGGACGGCGTGCTTGATCGCATTGGCCGACCATGCGTAACGCCGCGTATGGCCGGGCGTAGGCTAGATTCTAGCTCACCCCACCAGCTGGTTGAGTTCAATGATCGGCATCAGGACGGCCAGCACGATCATCAGGACGAAACCGCCCATGACCAGAATCGTCAGGGGTTCAAGCAGCGCGGTCATGGCCAGTGCGCGCCGTTCGATGTCCGCGCTCAGTGTGGCGGCGGCGCGGTTCAGCAGCGGCGGCAGTTGGCCGGTCTTTTCGCCGCTGGCGGTCAGATGGACCAGCAGCGGCGGAAAGCAGCGCTGGCTTTGCAGCGCCCGCGCCAGCGAGACACCCTCACGGACCTGGTCGGCGGCGTCATCAACGTGGCGCCGCAGGCTCTGGTTGCCCATGGTCAGGCGCGCCGCATCCAGCGCTTTCAGCAAGGGGACGCCGCTACTGGCGAGAATAGCCAGCGTCGAGGCAAAGCGCGCGGTATCCAGCCCGAGCAGGACCTTGCCCACAATGGGCAGGCGCAGCAGGCGCTGGTGCCAGGCCAGGCGCAGGGGAGGGCGTTTCATCAGGGCGCGCCATAGCAAGCCCAGCAGCAGGAGGGCAATCAACATCAGGCCGCCCCAGTTCTGGAGGAATTCGCTGAGCCAAAGCATGATGCGGGTCAACAGCGGCAACGTCTGCCGTGCTTGTGTGAAGGCGCCGACCACCTGCGGCACGACGTAGCTCAGCAGGAAGACGACGATGGCGAGCGAGACGGCGGCCACGACAGCGGGGTAGAGGAAGGCCGTCATGACCTTGCCGCGCAAGAGGTTCCGGTTTTCGATATAGTCCGCCAGTTTTTCCAGCACCTCGGCCAGGTCGCCGGACTCTTCCCCGGCGGCGATCAAGGCGCGATAGATGTCTGGAAAATCCCGAGGGTGATTATTCAGCGCGTCCGCCAGGCGGTGGCCGCCGCGCACTTCGCCGCGCACCGAGGTCAGCACTTCGGCAACGTGTTTTTTTTCCGCCTGTTCCAGCGTGGCCGATAGCGCTTCATCAATGGACAGCCGGGCTGAAAGCAGGCTGGCCAGCTGGCGGGTGGCCCAGGCGAGATCACTGTCGGAAAGACGGGGGCGCAGGAACCCGCCCGCCTGCTGCTTCTGCGAGCGTCCGGCTTCCACCTTCAGCGGTGTCAAGCCTCGGGCGCGCAGCGCATTGCGCGCGGCTTTGGCGGAGTCGGCGTCAAGCAGGCCCCGTTCGGTCCCGCCTTGCGCATTCGCTGCTTCGTACCGGTAGTTGGCCATTTAACTGTCCCGTGTCACGCGCAGGATTTCTTCCAATGAGGTGGCGCCCTGCCGCACCCAACGCTCCCCATCCTGACGCAGGTTCTTCATGCCCCGGGCTTGCGCGGCTTCCCGCAAAGCCTGCTCACTGACGCCCTGGTGCATCAGGCGGCGTTGCTCATCATCAACCAGATACAGCTCATGAATGCCGGTCCGGCCTTGATAGCCGGTGTGGCTGCACGTGGGGCAACCCACCGGACGATAGCGGACCGTGCCCGCGTCGTCCACCGGGGTTTTGCACGCGGGGCAGAGCTGGCGCACCAGGCGCTGCGCGATCACGCCAAGCAGGGAGGAGGACAGCAGGAAGGGCTCGACGCCCATGTCGATCAGGCGCGTCACGGCCGAGACGGAGTCATTGGTGTGCAGCGTGGCCAGCACCAGGTGACCCGTCAACGACGCCTGAACCGCGATCTGTGCGGTTTCCAGGTCGCGGATCTCACCGATCATGATCACGTCCGGATCTTGCCGCAACAAGGCGCGCAAGGCCATGGCGAAAGTCATGTTGATCTTGGCGTTGACCTGGGTCTGGCTGATGCCGGGCAAGTCGTATTCGATCGGGTCTTCCACGGTCAGGATGTTGGTGGTGGCGGCATCCAGCCGGGCCAGCGCCGCATAGAGCGTGGTGGTCTTGCCGCTGCCGGTCGGCCCGGTGACCAGCACGATGCCGTGGGGCTGGCGGATGAGCTGATCCAGCTGCTCCAGCAGGCCGGGCGCCATGCCGAGCCGCTCCAGTTGCAGGCGGCCCGCTTCTTTGTCCAGCAGACGCAGCACGGCGCGCTCGCCGTGGCCGGTCGGCAGGGTGGACACGCGCACGTCGATCGGGCGGCCCCCCACCCGGAGTGCGATCCGGCCATCCTGGGGCAGGCGTTTTTCCGAAATGTCGAGCTTGGCCATGATTTTGATGCGGGAGATCAGCGCGGCATGCAGCGCTTTGCGCGGATTGACCACGTCGCGCAGGGTGCCGTCGACGCGATAGCGGACGACCGAATGGGTTTCATAGGGTTCGATGTGGATATCGCTCGCGCCGTCCCGCGCGGCCTGGGTGAACAGGGCGTTGATCATGCGGATCACCGGCGCATCGTCCTGCATTTCCAGCAGGTCCTCGACCTCGGGAATGTCCTGCATCAGGCGGGTCAGGTCCACGTCGTTCTCGGCTTCGCCGACCACCGACGCGGCGTCGCCCGTGCTGGAATAGGCCGCGGTCAGCCGGGCCTCCAGCTCCGTATCCGTCACGCACTCCCAACGGCCGTCCGGATGCTTGCGTTTCAGTTCCGCCCGCGCCCACAGCGGGGTGAGCGG
>Ga0172382_10005071_pt1 | contig 19822 bp, 18 predicted proteins | sample Leawel138RmetaG_FD_122245 | JGI IMG/M metagenome (GOLD analysis project Ga0172382, IMG submission 122245) | Leachate microbial communities from a municipal landfill in Southern Ontario, Canada - Leachate well 138R metaG | ecosystem: Engineered > Solid waste > Landfill > Unclassified | place... | reverse complement strand
GTGTGGATTTACTGGGTGCTTCTGTCCAGCTCTGTGTGGACGCGGGGGGGGGGGTGGGCGGGTGTATGAAACCACCCCCAGCGGGGGCCCCCACCTTTTCCCCCCCCGCGGGGGGGGGGGGGGGGGGGACAGAAGTTGTGACAGCGCATTAGAATGGGTTGGGTTTCGTGTAGATCTGGAACATCTTCAGTATCTGTCCCCACAGACAATTAACTGGCTTTCCCAAAAACATAACATGAGAATTGAACGATTGGAGGCTTTCGGTTTTCCCGGCCTAAAAGGAATTGAAAAATTGCCAAGCTTTGCTAATAAGTCATCAAAAGCAGTGCATTTGATAAAACAAGTAGCGGGGAAAATACCTGGAATGCGAGAAACTGCGAAGATTTTGCGAACTATCAAAAACGAGATTACCGGCGACAAGCCGCGTGACTCCCGCCTGGGATCATCCCATTTGTTCGCAATTCTTCGGAGGACTTAGCAAAGTACAGGTATGAAACGTTTGGAACGACCCGTAAATATGAGAGGCAGCATGAAAATAGCGATGGTGTATGCACGGTTTATGAATTCAGACGGGCAAGACAGATCCGTTGGGGGAATTCAAACCTATCTTTTTAATTTGGGACAAGTGTGCTCAAAACATCATCACGAACCGATAATTTATCAGGCAGCGTCCCGCCCTTTTAAATCACAGGTAGGACCTATCAGTGTTGTGGGCGTTCCTGTTTCCAACCCAGGTAAACATACAAAACAATTGGTGGAAGCGGCGGCTTCAGCTATTGACCTCAAAAAGGATTTATTGATTTTCGGCGCTGATCGTTATGCCATGGACATAGGCACGAACCGGTGCATATCAATCCAGCATGGAATTGAATGGGATTTGCTTGCAAAGTATGGACACCCCACATCAAGGCTTCGTCGAATTGTGGGCGATTCTATTTATCAAGTTATTCGTCGCAGGCGGGCCATAAAAGCATATCTTCAGTGTCCAAACAGAGTTTGTGTTGACTACAATTTTTTAAATTGGCTTAGAACATTCTTGGTTTCAGAACTGCCCGGGCGTGACTGGGTGATTTTAAATTCGGCAGATATAGCGCCGGAAAAAGTCGTGTCTGCAAAAGAAAAAAATAAAGAATCCATTGAGATACTTTTTGCAAGACGTTTTCATGTGTATCGAGGCACCAGAATAATGGCAGAAGCTGCAAAAAGGCTGCTTGCCAAGCATGGGAATATAGAGTTTACCTTTGCCGGTGAGGGACCGGACGAGACGTGGCTCAAAAATTATTTTTCTAGCGAAAATCGCGTGCAGTTTATCAAATATAAACCTGAGCAGTCACTTGATGTTCACCTGCAACATGATATCGCGGTTATACCGTCTTTGGCCTCCGAGGGATCATCGTTGTCAGTGTCAGAAGCAATGGGCGCAGGCTGTGCTGTTGTGGCCACAGCCGTGGGCGGCATTACCAATATGATTATTAATGGATACAATGGTTTTTTATGTATACCCACAGCCAATGACCTGGAAAAACAAATTGAAATTCTTATTGCAGATGACAACAAACGGCTTCTTATGGGAACCAGAGCCTATGATACAGCTAAAGAGGCATTGTCATTGGATAAGTGGGAAGAGTCCTGGGCACAGGTGATTGAAGAAGTAACTGAATAAAGGAGTTGCCCTATACCTGCTGATTTTTCAGAGCTAAAACGCGTTTGGGAAAGGTATAAACGATAGAGGCCATCGCAAAAATAACTATCAACAATCAAAGAAAACAATCGGATGAACTTATTACTTAACATTGCCGCGTTAGCAGCATTTTTTTTAATAAACAGCAAGGCCGGTCTGGTTTTGGCTGTGTTGGTTTTAGCGGCGCTTCTTTTGCGGGCCAACTGGGCTACAAGGTGCAGTGTGCTTTTTATGTACGGTATGTATATTGCCGGATTTGTGACTATTGTTTATGGTTTACCCGGATGGGGCGGTAAGATCGTTTTAGCCCTGGTTGCGCCCATTTATTTTTATTTGAATAGAAAGAAAGATATAAACCCCTCTTACCTTACCGGGCTAACCTATTTATTTTTCATCATACTTGTATTCTACGTGTTTTATCTTTTGGGGCCTCAAAACGAGTTTTGCCAGGGGAAATATGTTTCAATCATCACAACACTTATACTGTCTTATCTTTCTTTTATAGTTCTTATTGATAGTAAATCGTTAAATTATGATCAACTGGGGCAGTTGTTTATAGTTTCGTCTCTGTTTTGTTTTGTTTTTGCGGTCAAATATATTTATGGTTCTTTTGGGGGGATTGCTTATGGACTGGGATCCCTTCGTTCCACAGCAACAGAGCTGAAAGGCTACACCGATGTTCGTTTGAGCTACCAGTTTCTGGGGCCAATAACATCTATAGGGGTTGCGGCGTATTTACAGAGTGTCGATAATATAAAATCTTTGGTTCACAGGCTGCCGCTCATTTTCTGCGGGATTGCTATTATATTAATCAGTGGGGGCAGGCAAAATATTGTAATGCTGCTTGTGGGATTAATGATGTTGTATTACTGCAATATCCGGGGAGTAAATAAAGAAAGACATGCCCATTATTCTCTTCGTTTTTTAATAATCATATTAATATTCTCCATTCCGTTTTTCATCGTGCAATCGTACCAGGCCACTGAAATTCCCTTCCTCAGGCAAGTATTTGAAGCCCAAAGTTTTACAGAGGCAATTAACAGAGCTGGAAATTTTGAATCAGCCTTCATATTGATAAAGGAGAATCTGTTTTTTGGCACAGGGCTTGGCGGCTACTATGTAATAGGAAGTGCTGGACCAGCCTCTATCCCCGGCGCGGCTTATCCTCACAATATTTTTTTAGAACTTCTTTGTGAAACCGGCGTAGTGGGAACCTTAGTTTTGTTATTCCCAATATTCATTTACTGGCGAAAAGGCAAACTCCCTTTAAACCTGAAATCAGCACGCAGTGGCCTTTTTCTTCTGCCTTTTTTCTCCATATTATTCGTCAGATACTCTATTAGCGCCGGGCTAAGTAGCTCTGTGGAACTTTTCGCGTTTATAGCTGCTTATGTTTCTGTAAAGCATTATGCACAACAACCAGTGCAATGTAATCAGAGCTTACAAAAATCTGAAGTAATCGGAGTGCAAAAAGACCAATGCCCCACCCCCCTGTGTCAGGATAGTTGTCGCATGGTTTAAACCTCTGTATAATGGAGTTTCCTTGGGGGGCGGAGGAGGATCTTATCATGCAACATTCCAAAGAGCGTAAAGAAGCTGTTCTGAAAAAAATGAATAATACAGCTACAGTAATCTCAATTTGTCTCTGTACTTACAGACGTCCATTTCTGCTTGAAAAATGTCTGAAGAGTCTGCTTAAGCAAACGTTTACCTTGCCAACAGAAGTTGTTGTTGTCGATAATGATTCTAATCGCTCGGCTGAGAAAATTGTCCAGGGGGTTAAGAATCTCTTTAACCAAGAGGGAATAGTCATCTCCTATATGGTTGAGCCGATCCAAAATATTGCCCATGCAAGAAATCGAAGCGTCCGCGCATCCTGTGGTCATTTTGTTGCGTTTATTGATGATGATGAACGAGCCTCACCTCGTTGGCTTGAAACTCTTTATCAGGTTTTGTTGGAAACAGGTGCGGATGGGGTATTCGGCCCTGTCGAACCGGATATTCCGGAACATTTTCCTGAATGGATGCATAACGGATTATTTAACCGTTCGTCTCGAGCAAACAAGTCTGTCATGCCCTCAACGGGTATGGCAACCTGCAATGCTCTAATAAAAAGCGCTCTACTTTTTATGCGAGATGGACCATTCGATATAGCACTAGGAAAGACTGGTGGATCGGATTCCGATCTTTTTGCATGGTTGCAGCATAGAGGCGCCAAGTTTGTATGGTCTGAAGAAGCATTGGTCTTTGAAACGATTGAAGAAAAAAGGAAGTATCTTCGCTGGCATCTTCTGCGCGCCTATAGAGGCGGGTGGGGGTACTCCCGATCGATTGTTAAAAAGCATGGGATAAGCATGGGATTTCTGGTTTCTTTCACAAGAATAATTCCAAGTTTTCTAAAGGCTTTTTTAAAAGGGGTATCCAATTTAAATCAGCCTAGATATTTTATGTTTATATTGTTATCGAACATATCTACTAATCTTGGCAAGATTGGCTATTTTTTCGGAATTAAAATTGAAGAGTATAAAGGATGAACATAGGCAATAAAAAACTGAATCACCATCGGCTTATAGCCGATGGTGATTCAGTTCTGATAACTTAAAGAAAACGCTGCATTTTAAGATAAAAAGTGTTGCGAAAAGGAATTGATCACATAATGAAAATCGCAATTGTTACGAATATACCTGCACCATACCGTAATCCGGTATATTCAATACTGGATAAATTTGACGATGTCGATTTACTCGTTTTATTTTGCAGTCATACCGAGCCAAATAGAAACTGGAAATTGCCGGAAATTGATTACGGGCATAAATTTTTGAGTCAGAAGGATGATACATACGTCCATACCAATTGGAATGTTTTAAGAGAATTGAATCGTTTTAATGCGGACGTCGTTATTACGGCAGGCTTCAACCCGACGATGTTGTTAGCATGGACGTGGGCGGTGTTAAAAAGAAAAAAACATATACCCTTTTCCGATGCCAATCTGCACGCTGAAAGCAAGCTAAGTGTTTTTCACAGACTAATAAGAAAATTGGTTTATAAAACCTCCGAAGCATTCATAGGGGCGAGCAACAAAACTCTAGAACTGTTTAAGGCCTACAAAATTGATGAGTCGCGGTTTTTTAAGAGTTGTCTGGCCATCGACAATGCCAGTTTCGGCTCCGCTGATAGTATTGAAAAAAAATTCGATTTATTGTTTTGCCATCAATTCAACGAAAGAAAAAATCCGCTGTTTTTTGTTGAATTGGCAAAGATAATCGATGGGTTAAAACCCGGCATCGAGGTTCTTTTGATTGGGAGCGGTCCGCTAAAAGAAAAAACCATAGATAAATTAAAAGAATATAGGATCAAATATCATGATGCCGGTTTTGTTCAACCAGCGGATATAATAAAGCTATACCAATCGTCAAAAATATTTGTTTTTCCAACGCGCAAGGACCCTTGGGGTCTTGTCGCCAATGAGGCACTGGCAGCTGGTCTGCCTGTATTGGTTTCTTCCGTGGCGGGAGTTGCCAACGAATTGGCTATTGATGGATTTAACGGTTTTGTGTTTGAAAATTTTGAAACACAAGCCTGGGTTGAAAAAATCCACCAACTCCTTAATGATCAGGCTCTTTATGATAAAATTTCAAGAAATGCCATACAGAGCGTTGAAAGATACACCCACAGTGAAGCTGCTAAAGGAATTTATGATGCAGCAAGGTTTATTACAAAATGATCAAAAAAAGAATCTTCTGTCCTGTCCCATTACCCCCTCCCTATCATGGGTCTAACGTTGTCACAAAGGATATCCTATCCAGCAAGTTGATAAAAAACACATTTGATCTGGATATTTTGCCTATCAGCTACAATGAAAAGACTGAGAATGTAGGCAAGATCGAAGTAAAAAAAATTATTCTGATATTGAAATATTTTTTCAGGATATTGCTAAAATCGTTTAAAAAATACGATCTGGTTTATTATGTGCCGGCGGTGGTTGGTCCTGCTTTTTTGCGCGATATGTTTTTGCTCTTGCCCCTAAAATTAAGAAAACATAACATTTTGATTCATTTACATGGAAAGGGAATAAAGGCGGCGTCAGGAAAAAACAGATTATGGGCCTCGGCATATAAGTATTTTTTTAAAAACAGTTCAGTTGTTTGCCTATCCGCCAGGCTGTCAGGTGATATAAAGAATGTTTTTAATGGTCCTGTATATATTGTGAACAATGGAATAAAATTGGAGACATACTCGGAACGTGCAAGTAAAAATAAAAAGCCTGTCATCCTGTTCTTATCCAACTTGATTGAAACAAAAGGGGTTCTGGTTTTGCTGGAAGCAGCAGGTATTTTAAAAGGCAAAGGAGAGGATTTTGAATTAAATCTGGTTGGATCGCCTATGAGCGACATAACGAATAAGATTAATCGCTTAATAGAGAAACATCACTTGGCTGATCGAATTATTTCAATAGGGCCTAAATATGGGGATGAAAAAAAAGAAGCATTTCAAAATGCGGATATATTTGTTCTTCCAACTTTTTATGCGAGGGAGGCATTTCCTTTAACTATCCTTGAAGCAATGCAGGCCGGGTTGCCAGTTATTTCTACTGATGAAGGCGCAATTGCTGACATAGTTGATGATGGGGAAACAGGCTTTTTGGTGAAAAAGAAAAACCCAATAGATTTAGCTGAAAAGATATCCATATTGCTTGAAGATGAAAATCTGAGAATACAAATGGGGAAAAAAGGCCAAGAAGAATTTTTGAAAAATTTTACATATGAAGTAATAGAGAAAAGAGTGATGGAAGTGTTTAACAAGGCTATCGGCCATACTTTAACTTAGAACCAGTTTCAAAATTTTACATGAAAAATAATTATCTAAAAGCAGCATATGACAATGCACCGCAATTTATTAGAAACTTCGTAAGTTATGTGCCATTTCCTTTGCGTATGGGGCGTAGTTATAGAGAAACGGTTGCGTTTTTAAAAAAATCTCAGTACTGGCCAAATGATGCAATCAAGAATTATCAATTAACACAGCTAAAAGCTGTTGTAGATAACGCTTTTAAAACAGTCCCATATTATAAAAAAAAGTATAAAAAACTGGGTCTCACCGGCAGTTCTATAACGTCGCTTTCTGATTTTCAGCGCTTTCCACTACTTTCAAGAGATGATGTATTATTAAACTATAATGCCCTGAAAAGTTCTTCTTATAACAACCTAAACACTTATGAAGGTATGACTGGTGGAACTACAGGCGCTTCAGTAAAAATTCTTTTTTCAATGAAATCGCCTTTCATTGAGTGGGGCTATATACATGCATTGTGGTCAAGAATAGGTTTTTTGCCTAAACACAAGCGTGTAGCGTTAATAGGTACCCCGTTCCTGGGTAATAATAGAATGACACATTGCTTTAACCCATTTCACAATGAGCTACAGCTTTCTGCTATAGATTTAGATGAATCATCAATAATTTTATACGCGAAAGCAATCAGCGCTTTTCAGCCTTCTTTTTTTTATGGTCTTCCGTCTGCTTGGATGGTGTTGGGCGCATTTTTGTTGGAAAATAATCTGATACCAAAAGGGATAAAAGGCGTTCTTTGCGGTTCCGAGCAAATAACTGAAGATCAAAGGAATTTTTTAGAATCAACTTTTAAGTGTCCTGTATATTCATGGTATGGGCAAACTGAAAAAGTTACTCTAGCCGGAGAATGTGAGTGTTCACAAGACTATCACATATTCTTTGAATATGGATATACGGAATTGATAGATGAACAAGGAGATGTGATCAACTCGCCTGGTAAAACCGGTGAAATTATTGCTACCGGATTTATTAATAGTGCTATGCCGTTAATAAGGTATAGAACCGGCGATATGGCTCAATATGCCGACGGCAATTGCCCATGTAGGAGATCGTATCGAAGATTTACAGGATTGATTGGTCGTAGGCTTGCTGAATACATCATTGGAAGAGAGCTTGAAAAAATTCCTTTAGCAGCCATTGATACACAGTTGCCTGAGTTTAATAAGATTAAGCTTTGTCAATTTGTTCAAACATTGCCTGGTCAGATTAGGTTAAACATACTTGCTAACTCCGAAATTACAGCAAACGACATTAATAACATTCAAGAGTCACTTATGATGCAGCTCGCCGGGCGTGTGACAGTAGAGGTTTCTATAGTTAAAGACTTGGTCAGAACAGAAAGAGGAAAAGTAAAAAATTTTATTCAGAATATAGGCGAAGTGTAGATATTTTTACTTCTTAACCTTCGAAGTTATCTAAATATGAAACAACTCACCCAAAAACTTAAAGACGGAAAAATGCAGGTGCTGGAAGTGCCTGTTCCTGTGCTTGGCAAAGGAATGGTTCTTGTCCGGAATTTTTATTCTGTAATCAGCGCGGGGACGGAAAGCAGTACTGTTACTGCTGCCAGAAAAAGCCTTATCGGAAAGGCAAAGGAGCGGCCTCAGCAGGTAAAGCAGGTACTGGATGTTTTAGTGCAGCAGGGACCGGTGCAAACATATAGGGCGGTTATGAAAAAGCTCGATGCCTGGTCGCCTCTTGGTTATAGCTGTTGCGGTGAAGTGATGGATACAGCCGAGGATGTTTCTGAATTTTCCGTTGGTGATTTTGTGGCCTGCGGGGGATTAACCGCGTCCCATGCCGAGGTTGTGGCAGTGCCGGTGAACCTTTGCGTGAAGCTTCCTGTAGATAAAAATGTCGGGATAGAAAACAGTGATAAGCTTTTGAAGGCCGCGGCATACAACACCCTGGGGGCTATTGCCATTCAGGGTGTTCGGCAGGCTGATTTGCGGCTGGGTGAAACCTGCGCGGTAATCGGGCTGGGGCTTATCGGCCAGTTGACGAGCTTGCTTTTAAAAGCAGGGGGCATCCGCGTTATTGGTGTTGATATAGATGCCGATATGGTTGGTTTGGCAGAAAAGCATTGCGCTGACTTGGCTTTGATAAGGGATAGCCACGGTATTGAAGAACGCATTGCTTCATTTACGGATGACCTTGGGGTCGATGCCGTCATCATTACAGCAGGCACAGACAGCCTTGATCCGGTTAATTTTGCCGGTGCTGTTTGTCGCAAAAAAGGGAAGGTGGTTATTGTGGGCAGTGTTCCCACAGGTTTTGACCGGGATCCTTACTATTACAAAAAAGAGCTGGACTTGAGAATGTCCTGCTCTTATGGTCCGGGGCGGTATGATCCGGATTATGAAGAAAAGGGGGTTGACTACCCCGCCGCCTATGTGCGGTGGACGGAAAAACGGAACATGGCGGCTTTTCAGGAATTGATCCATTCGGGAAAAATCAATCTGGATTATCTGACAACCCACGAGTTTAAACTTGAAGACGCGCCACAGGCTTACGATCTTATTCTTCAACACAAAGAAGCTCATTTGGGAATACTGATATCCTATGACACGGGTAAACCGGTTGTAAGGCAGAAAGTTGCCATTCGTCCGGTTGCTGCAACCAAAAAAGTGGGGGTTGCCTTTATTGGCGCGGGCAGTTACGCGCAAAGCCATTTGTTGCCGAATCTGAAAAAATTGAAGGAGGCTTCCCTGGTGGGGGTGATGACCTCTTCAGGCACCAGTTCACGGTCTGTGGCCGAGAGGTTTGGTTTTGAGTTTTGCACTTCAGATATTGCGGATATTTTGGAAGATACAAAAAAACAGGTCAACACTGTTTTTATTGCCACACGACACGACAGTCATGCAGGCTATGTTTTAAAATCTTTGGCCGCTGGAAAACATGTTTTTGTCGAAAAGCCCCTCTGTATCGATGAATCTCAACTTGAGGAAATAAAAGATTTTTATGCCTCGTCTGAACCCGCATCTTCTTTGATGGTCGGGCTTAACCGCCGTTTTTCCCCCCTGACAAGGATGCTTAAAAAAGAGTTTGGCGACGGCCCGATGTCCATGATTTACCGGGTCAATGCCGGCAGAATACCGCCGGATTCGTGGATTCAGGACATGGCAGTGGGCGGGGGCAGAATAATCGGTGAAGTTTGTCATTTTGTTGATCTGCTTACCTTTATAAATGGCTCCCGGCCGACAACTGTTTATGCACAGGCTCTTTCAGACCCACATAATTTAAACGACACACTTTCGATCAATCTTGGTTTCGCCAACGGGTCCATCGGCAGCGTCTCTTATTTCGCTAATGGCCCTAAAAACCTGCCAAAAGAATATATTGAAATTTACCATGGGGGGACGACGGGAATCATACGGGATTTTAAGGAGCTTGAGATATATGCTGGGAAAAGAATAACCCGGAAAAGGCTGATGGGTCAGGACAAAGGGCAGGAAATCATGGTGAGGTCTTTTGTGGATGCCCTTGTTCAGGGAAAGGAAGTCCCCATACCCTTTGGCGATATTTATGCGGTTACGCTGGCGACTTTTAAAATACTGGAATCCCTGAGAACGGGAAAAAGCGTGAAAGTATAAATTGAAACAACCTTTTCTTAAACTGAAATCCTACTGTGAATCTCAGGATTTTGCCGGCTGGGACCCATACGACGGGCTGAACTCCAGGGTGTTTAAGGCAACGCCATTTAAGCATTGGGACTTGGCGCGTCTGGCGTGGATTCAGGGGTTTAAACGGTCACCGGTTAATTTTCGTAAATTGTTGCTGGTGCCCAAAGAGCATAACGCCAAAGGAATTGGTTTGTTTTTAAGCGGCTATGCTAATCTTTTCCGGTTTCAGCAGGAATCGGGCAGGGAGCTTTTCGGCAGCCAGGCGGATTTGCGGCAAAAAATAAATTATCTGGCAGACTTGCTGATATCCCTGCAATCAAGGGGTTACTCCGGCGCCTGCTGGGGCTATAACTTTGACTGGCAGGCGCGTGGCGGTCTTTTTTTCCCTGCAAACACGCCCACGGTGGTGGCCACCTCTTTTTGCGCGTCGGCCCTTTTTTCAGCCTATGAAATGACCCGAAAGAAAGACTGGCTTGATACAGCTCTCTCATCCGCCCGGTTTGTGCTGGCTGATTTAAAACGAGCACCCAAAAAACAGGGCTTTCTGTTTTCTTACGCACCTCTTGATGGAAACAACACGGTGTATAATGCTTCGCTTCTGGGAAGCAAGCTGTTGAGTTGTTGCTATCATTATACGCGGGATGAAAATCTAAAAACCGCTGCCCGGGAAAGTGTGCTGGCCTGCGTTAATGCCCAACGGCCCGACGGTTCGTGGGTATATGGGGAACGGCCCACACAAAACTGGATTGACAGTTTTCATACGGGCTACAATCTTGAGGCTTTGCAGATGTATCAGGATCTATCCGGTGATTTTTCCTTTAAGCCCAATATTGAAAAGGGCTTTTTATTTTATATTCAGCATTTTTTTCTGGAAGACGGCACACCCAGATATTACCATGACCGGACTTTCCCCATAGATATTCACTGCCCGGCTCAACTGTTTGCAACCTTGCGTAGGTTAAACCGGTTTGACGAGCATAAAAAACTGGCGGAAAAGGTGATGCAGTGGACCATTGAGAATATGCAAAACCCCAGAGGGTATTTTTATTATCAACTGAAAAAAGGCGTTTCATCCAGAATCTCTTACATGAGGTGGAGCAACGCCTTTATGTTTTACGCGATGACGGAGTATTTGTGCGGCCATGACAACTGACAAACCTTTACGAGTGGAAGTGTTGGGTATTCCTGTTGACGCTGTTACCATGGATGACGCCGTGGCATTTGCGGACAGCGTTATAAAAAACAGAAAAAAAGGCTGTTACATACTGGCGATAAACCCGGAAAAAGTAATTCTGCTTCAAAAAGACAGGCAATTGCTTAATACATTTGTCTCTGCTTCGCTTTTGATTCCTGATGGCATTGGTGTGGTAATGGCCATGCGTTGGCTGCATGGGGTTGCAGTCAAGCGTGTGCCGGGTGCGGATTTAATGCCAAAGCTCTGCAAATTGGCTGATGATGAAGGGTATAACGTGTTTATTTTTGGCTCCAAGGAAGAAGTTAATAAGGGGGCTGCAGAAAAGTTACTTGAAAGGTACCCCGGATTAAAAATTGCAGGACGGGCAAACGGTTATTTCAAAGAAGAAGAGATGCCCGGTCTGGTTAAACAAATTAACGATTCTGGCGCCAATATACTTTTTGTCGCCCTGGGAAGCCCAAGGCAGGAACAGTGGATTGAAAAATGGGCGGAAAAGCTGGATGTGAATATTATCCAAGGAATAGGCGGAACCCTGGATACAATCACCGGCAATGTTAAACGTGCGCCGGCCTTTTTTTGTAATCTAGGGTTAGAGTGGTTTTACCGTTTACTCAAAGAACCCAAAAGAATAAAACGACAAAAATTATTACCAATTTTTGTATGGAAGGTAATTAAAGAAAAAATCAGAACATTTTAACCCTTGAAATCCAACACAATTCTATATTTGTTTTGTTATGTTTTTTGCTCAGGAATTTTGAAAAAACAAATTTGCGGCAAATTTAAATGACAAAAAAATCCGTTACATTTCGTTTATTGCAAAAAGCCGGGCTGAATATCTCTGAAGAAGAATACGGCAATGTTTCAGCCTGGGGTGCATTTAAGCGAGCATTCAGAGGGCTGTTGAATGCTATTCTTCTTAAGTACTGCATGTATTCGGTGATTTTATCACCGCTGAATTATAGAAAAATCAGGCCAATGTTATGGCGATGGATGGGCTGCAAGGTCGGTAAAAATGTTTTTATTGGGTATGATGTGTGGGTGGATTTCAATAATGCACATTTAATAGAGATTGGTGATGGAGCACATATTACAAATAGGTGTTTGCTACTTTGCCACCAGAGGGATTTAAGCAGTTATTATATAGGTGATGATTCGACTAAACTTCCATATAAAAAAGGGAAAATAGTAATCGAGAAAAATGTAATGATTGGTATGGGCACGCTAATTATGCCCGGCGTTTCAATTGGGGAGGGATCGATTATCGCCGTAGGTTCGGTAGTAACTAAAGATATACCTTCATGGTCAGTTGCATCTGGGCGTCCTGCTGTTGTTGTTAAACAAATTTCCTCAAAGTCATGAATTTTCTCACCATAGACGTTGAAGAGTGGTTTCATATTCTGGATGATCCGGCAGCGCCTGGTTTTGAAGCATGGGCGGGGCTTGAATCGCGTTTGCCGCGTAATATGGAGTTGCTTCTTTCTCTGCTTGACGAGCAAAAGGTTAAGGCCACGATGTTCTGGCTGGGGTGGGCCGCGGAAAAATACCCGGAGCTTGCGAGAAGGTGCGCGGATGCCGGCCATGAAATGGCCAGTCACGGTTACAGACATATTCTTGCCTATGAAGCGGGGCGGGAAACGTTCAGGAAAGATATAGACCGGGGGAAAAAACGGCTTGAGGATATTACGGGTTCGGAAGTTTTGGGGTTTCGCACGGCCGGATTTGGAGCAACCGCTGAGACGCCCTGGTTTTTTGAGGAGATCCGGGGGGCGGGGTTTGTGTACGATTCAAGCGTTTTTCCGGCAAAGCGGGGGCATGGGGGAATAGCCGACTTTAAGCTGGAGCCGCATGTGATTGAAACGATAAAGGGGAAGCTGGTTGAAATTCCGCTGTCGGTTGTTGAAATTTTCGGGCAGAGGGTGAGTGTTTTTGGCGGGGGGTATTTAAGGCTTGCGCCGGTGCTTTTAATCAAATGGGGAATGGGCAGGCTGGAAAAAGCGGGCAGGCCGGCGGTGATTTATATTCATCCGCGGGAGGTTGATCCGACCCATCCCCGTCTGCCCCTGAGATTGCATCGGCGGTTCAAGTCCTATGTGAACCTGCGATCCACTGTTACAAAGCTGCGCTGGCTTTGTGAGAATTACAAGTTTGGGTTGATGAGAGACTTAGTGGAAGTGGGGAATGATTAGGGACGGTGGATGTTTATGTGCAAGTTGCAAGATGTGCGGCATGTGGTTGAGTAATGTTCGGGCGAGGTGAATATGGATAAGCAACCGATCAATCCTGCTGATATTCTCCTCCAGCTTGGCTGGGCGGAGGACGATGATCTGGAATTTAAATCCGCTCGGGGCGGGTTGCCGAAGAGCCTGTGGGAGACCTATAGCGCTATGGCCAACAGTCATGGCGGGGTAATTCTACTGGGCGTTGAAGATAATGGAAAGGTCAGCGGTGTAACCGAGTCACAAAAGCTTAAAAAGGCCTTTTGGGATACCATTAACAACCGAGGCAAGGTCAGTATCAACCTATGCACTGATGCCGATGTTGCCAAGGTCTCGCACCACGATGGATTAATTCTTGCCATCCGCGTACGGCAGGCAACGCGCTATCAACGACCGGTTTTTTTGGGGCAAAATCCACTTACTGGTACCTATCGCCGCAACTACGAGGGCGATTACCGCTGTACTGAGCAGGAAGTGGGACGGATGCTCTCCGATGGGGCAGAAGAGCCGGCGGACAGCCGAATTCTGGAGGGATACGGTATGGATGATCTCGATCTCTCCAGTCTGCACCAGTACCGCCACCGTTTAGCTTCACACAAGCCAACCCATCCCTGGCTGAGTGAGGATGACCAGAAATTTCTCTTGAAACTGGGAGGTTGGCGACGTCATCGTATAAGTGGTACCGAAGGGCTGACCGTAGCCGGCTTATTAATGTTTGGCCGCGATGAATCCTTGCGCGAGGGAATGCCCAGCTATCATGTGGACTATCGAGAACGGCTCTCAGATGACCACACCGAGCGCTGGAGCGATCGTCTCACTGCCGACGGCATCTGGCAGCACAATCTATTTCAATTTTACCTCCGAGCGGCTCAACGACTGGTGGCAGATATGAGACATCCCTTTAAGCTGGATGCCGATCTGTACCGTAAGGGTGAATCCGAGGTCCACGAGGCGATCCGTGAGGTGTTGGTCAATGCCTTGATCCATGCCGATTACAATGGTCAGGGCGGCATTATTGTGGAAAAGTTCCGCGATGCCTTCGAGTTTTCCAACCCGGGCACTTTGCTTATCTCCTTCGATCAGCTCCTGCGTGGCAACATCAGTGAATGCCGCAACAAAACACTGCAAACCATGTTCATGCTGATCGGAGCGGCGGAAAAAGCCGGCTCTGGGGTGGACAAGATACGCAAGGGGTGGGACTCCCAGCATTGGCGATCACCATTGATTCGCGAACAGGTACAGCCCGACCGGGTCACCTGGCGTCTGCCCATGGTGAGCCTAATTCCCGAGGAGTCACTAGTAAGATTAAAGAAGATTTTTGGCCGTAAATTTAATGCTTTTAGTAACTACGAGGTTCAGGCGCTGGTGACTGCCGATATTGAGGGCAATGTTGACAATGCACGTATGCGCCAGATTTGTAACCTTCATGCTGCCGATATAACGGGTCTGCTGCAGGGACTGGTAGCCAGGGAAGTGCTGATACAGGAGGGGCAGGGTCGATGGAGTCGCTATCGCTTGCCCGATGCCGGTCGCTTCGAACATAAGGACGGTCACTCCGAACATAAGGACGGCCACTCCGAACATAAGGACGGCCACTCCGAACATAAGGACGGCCACTCCGAACATAAGGACGGCCACTCCGAACATATTCATGAACTTGAGGCTATTGCCGCTCCCTCCAGAATTCAAAGAAGGCTGCAACCTGATGAAATGGAACGGCTTATTCTAAAGTTGTGTCAAAATCGATGGTTGACACGCAACGAATTGGCAAGGCTGCTTAATCGACATCCTGACGGTCTCAGATCGCGGTTTCTTACACCCATGGTGGCCCATGGGCATTTGCGGTTGCGATACCCTGACAAGCCTAATCGGGCGGACCAGGCTTACACCAGCGGTGATAAAGTAAAGACCGAGTAAAAGAGATAACGAAGAAAGGGGAAGAGCTGTACTCTGCTAAAGAAGTTTTCCCGGAATCCAGCCCAGGAAACAGGCTGCGTGGTTTACGCACTCGCGAAGACCTTACACAAAAAGAGCTTGCCGCTGCTTTGGGGGTTCGCCAGCACCATATTTCCGAAATGGAAAAAGGAACTCGCGCCATCAGTGTCGATATGGCCAAGCGTATTGGGAAAATATATAAAGTTTCGTATAAGGTGTTTTTGTAGGGAGATTTCAGCGTTTGCCCATCATCGTTTTAGTACGGGGTTATGGGCGGCTGGGGTATATGGCCAGTCGGGCAGAGGAAAGGAGCTTTTCATGTTAAAGGACATCAAAGTCAGTTTATCCCGGCAAGAAATCATTGGCGCCGTAAAGTCCATGAAGAAAAGGGACCGGGAGGACTTTTTGGAGGAATTGCTGGCAACAACTTCTCCTGAATACCTGAAAAGCATTAAGGATGCCCGGGCAGACTATAAAACAGGCCGTGTTAAAAAGCATGATGAGGTATTCGGGCGTTGAAATACCGGCTGGTATATACACAAAAAGCCGTTAGGGATATTGACAGACTTGACGCTGGTGCCAAGAAACGCATCGGCGCGACCCTCCTTCGCTTCAAAGATAATCCGCTCTCACACGCTGAACACCTGACTAATTCGGAACTCGGTGGCTACCGTTTCCGCATCGGCGATTATCGTGGTCAAAATGACATGGGGGTGCTTGCGCCGGGTCGAAAGGACATTTTTTTGTCATTCCGAATCCCCGCGACAGGCCTAAAATGTCATTCCGAATCCCCGCGACAGGCCTAAAATGTCATTCCGAATCCCCGCGACAGCGGGGTGAGGAATCTTAAACGTAACGCCCTGGGACGGCGGGAGGGACAAGATTTTTCGTCGCTGCGCTCCTCAAAATGACATAACGCTATGTCACTTCGAACGAACGTGAGAAGTCTTGAACGAAACGCCACCTCTGAAACCCCAGGGGTTAAGATTTCTCCCTGCGGTCGAAATGACATGGGGGGTACTCCTCGAAATGACATCGGGGGAGGGAACATGGGGGGCAAGCGGCGGAGCGTAATGACATGGGTGGGTACTCCTCGAAATGACATGGGGGGGAACCCCTCGAAAGGACATGATGGAGGGTACTCTTCAAAATGACATAACTTCTTGCCACTCCGAATCCCTTCCCTGTCACGTCGAACATCCCTCTTTGTCACTTCGAACGAATGTGAGAAGTCTTGAACGGAAGGCCGCCTCTGAAAGCTCACGCTCTAAGATTTCTCCCTGCGGTCAAAATGACATGGGGGGTACTCCTCGAAATGACATCGGTGGAGGGAACATGAGGGGCAAGCGGCGGAGCGTAATGACATGGTGGGGGTGCTTGCGCGGGTCGAAATGACATGGATGGATGCTTGCACCGAGGGCGAAAGGCCATGCCTTTTGCCATTCCGAATCCCCGCGACAGGCCTAAGATGTCACTCCGACCGCCGCCAAAGGCCTAAAATGTCATTCCGAATCCCCGCGACAGCGGGGTGAGGAATCTTAAACGTAACGCCCTGGGACGGCCGTAAGGACAAACGAAAGGATAAATTTGCAGAGATGAACGTATTTTTAGTGGCCGGGGCACGGCCCAATTTTATGAAGATCGCGCCGATTTACCGCGCATCAAAGAGTGATCCGAATATTGATTGCCGCATTGTGCATACGGGCCAGCATTATGATTATGAAATGTCCCAGGCGTTTTTCGACGACCTGGAAATTCCGAAGCCTCAGCATTTTCTCGATGCGGGCTCCGGGTCTCATGCCGTGCAAACCGCAAAGATAATGGTGGCCTTTGAAAAGATATGCCTGGATGAAAAGCCCGACCTTGTGATGGTGGTGGGAGACGTGAACTCCACCCTGGCCTGCGGCATCGTGGCCAAAAAGCTTTTGATCGAGGTGGCCCATGTGGAGGCGGGGCTGCGCAGTTTTGATCTGGCCATGCCGGAGGAAATCAACCGCATGGTGACGGACGCCATTACGGATTATTTTTTTGTCACCGAGGAAAGCGGCAGACTCAACCTGCTGCGCGAAGGAAAACCGGAGGAAAGAATACATTTTGTCGGTCATGTGATGATCGACAACCTGCTTTATCAGGTGAAAAAACTGGAAAAAGAGGAGGTTAAGACATTTTCTGTTTGTGAGATTAAACCCCCCAAAAAAACATACGCCTTTATGACCCTGCACAGGCCTTCCAATGTTGATAACCGGCATACCCTGGCGGAGATCGTTGACGCCTTAAACGAAATTGCCAAGGAGACGACCATTCTTTTCCCCGTGCATCCGCGCACAAAAAAAATGATGGCGCGGTTTAAGGTAAAGTTTGCGGATAATGTCAGGCTTCTGCCGCCCTTGGGGTTTAAAGAGTCCCTGTTTCTCTGGCAAGACGCGAAGGTTGTTTTTACGGACAGCGGCGGGTTGCAGGAGGAAACAACAGCGCTGGGCATTCCCTGTGTGACAATAAGGGAAAACACGGAACGACCCATAACGGTTGAGTTGGGCACCAACGTGCTGGCGGGAACCACCCGGGCGGGCATCCTCGAAGCCTACCCGCAATCTTTGGACAAGGTGAAGAATGCCGCGATTCCCCCCCTGTGGGACGGGAAGGCGTCGGCAAGGATCTGGGAAGCCCTGTCGCAGAGGAAGTTGGCGGAATGAGATGGGTGGGTGCCCCTCGTAATGACATGGGGGGTGACACCAGAGGTGAAAGGACATTTTTTTGTCATTCCGAATCCCCGCGCTAACCTGCATGTCATTCCAAACGACACCGCCCTGTCACGTCGAACATCCCTCTTTGTCACTTCGAACGAACGTGAGAAGTCTTAAACGGAACGCCACCTCTGAAAGCCAGGGGTTAAGATTTCTCCCCGGCTTGACAGCCGGGTCGAAATGACATGGATGGGTGCTTGCACCGGGGCGAAAGGACATTTTTTTGTCACTTCGAACGAACGTGAGAAGTCTTGAACGGAACGCCACCTCTGAAACCTCAGGGGTTAAGATTTCTCCCCGGCTTGACAGCCGGGTCGAAATGACATGAGGGGCAAGCGGCGGAGCGTAATGACATGAGTGGGTGCCCCTCGAAATGACGTGGGGGTTGACACTAGGAAGGTGAAAGGACAAGAGGGACGCGGCCGAGGGCGAAAGGCCATACCTTTTTGCCATCCCGAATGCCCGCGACAACCTACAATGTCACTCCGACCACCGCCGAAGGCCCAAAATGTCATTCCGAATCCCCGCGACAGCGGGGTGAGGAATCTTGAGCGTAACCCCAATCGTTCCGAAAAGTGATATTTACCAAATATGGCTTTTTGATTATAATACGGTTGCCGTTGCAAAACCCATCGCCCTTTACCAACGGGGTATATCAGGAGGATATTCATGAGAACATTTACCGCGGTAATTGAAAAATGCCCGGATACCAGTCTATATGTGGGCTATGTGCCGGGTTTCCCTGGAGCACATTCGCAAGGCGCAACAATGGATGAGCTGAACGACAATCTAAAAGAGGTTATCGGGATGCTTCTCGAAGACGCGGAACCAAACCTTGAATCAGAATTTGTCGGCACACAGACTGTTGTGGTTGGATGAAAATGGGAACCGTCCCTGTTCTGAAACCTTCGGAAGCGGTCGCCCTTCTGAAAGAGCTTGGGTTTTCTGAAACCCGCCAAAAAGGAAGCCACAAGCACTACAGACACCCGGACGGCAGAAGCACAACGATTCCCTTTCACAAGGGACGTGACATCTCGCCAATCCTCCTTCGCCAAATTGCGCACGATATCGGAATGACCATCGGGGAATTTTTGTCCTGCAAGAAGTAGTTTGTGCCCGTGTAGTTTGCAGGGGGCGTTTCTCCGATACGTTTTCGCGCATTTATCAAAACATTCGATTTACGATTTGCGTTTTAATGATGTGTATTGGCCCCTTCCCAGGCGCACCTTGACGCCTTGCCGGGCATCTTAACCGTGGGAAAGGTCGGGCGCTCCTCGAAATGACATGATGGAGGGTACTCCTCAAAATGACATGGGTGGGCAACTCTTCGTAATGACATAACTTCTTGTCACGTTGAACATCCTCACTGTCACTTCGAACGAATGTGAGAAGTCTTAAACGTAACGCCGCCTCTGAAACCCCAGGGGTTAAGATTTCTCCCCGGCTTGACAGCCGGGTCGAAATGACATGGAGGGTGCTTGCACCGAGCTCGAAAGGACATTTTTTTGTCATTCCGAATCCCGCCGGAGGCGGGTGAGGAATCTTAAACGTAACGCCTTGGAACGGCGTGAAGGGACAAG
>Ga0172382_10005070_pt1 | contig 19824 bp, 11 predicted proteins | sample Leawel138RmetaG_FD_122245 | JGI IMG/M metagenome (GOLD analysis project Ga0172382, IMG submission 122245) | Leachate microbial communities from a municipal landfill in Southern Ontario, Canada - Leachate well 138R metaG | ecosystem: Engineered > Solid waste > Landfill > Unclassified | place... | reverse complement strand
CGCCACGCCATCGTCGGCGGTCAGTTTGGCCTGCTGACTCCAATCGGCGCCGTTGCGGGTGAAGACATAGGCGGCGCCTGCATCGATTTTGCCATCGGGATCCGCGTGACGCGCCCCGATCAGTGCAGTATCGCCCCACAGGGCGACGCTCCAGCCGAAGTTATCATCCGCCCTGCCATCTTCAGCGATAAGTTTGATCGGTTCGCTCCAACCCGGACCGTTGCGGGTGAAGACGTAGGCGGCGCCTGCATTGATTTTGCCATCGGGGGTTGCGGAGTACGCTCCCACCAGTGCGGTGCGGCCATCACCTGACAGGGCGACACTGTAACCAAAACGCTCACCCTGTATGCCGTCGCCGCTGGCGGTAATTTTGTTCACCTGCGCAAACAGCGGATCGACCACCACTGGATACGTGGCGTCGGCGTCATCCACCGCGAGCACGAGCCGGGCGTTCGCAAGGTGCATGCGCGCAGGCAGCGCCTGTCCTTGGGCGTCATACGCGACCAACGCGCCGTAATGCAATTGCGCGGCGCCGGTTTCATCTTCGAAAACGAGCTCGTTCTGCTCGAGCCTCGCCTGGAGATCGCCGCCGAGCGCGAGTGCGAATCGCAGCTCGCCCCGGCCCTCGGGTCTTTGTTCGAGGGTAAAGCCCTGCTCCAGCCCGAGCGGGCTGTTGAGGAACCACTGGGTGAGGTGCGCATCGTGGCGGTACACCACGCGCGCGCCGTCGACTTCCGCTTCGGCGGCGCCGGGCGCCTGCAGCTCGCCGTCTCGCCCGAAGCCCGCCAGCGCCAGGCGAATCTCGCCCGCAGCGCTGCTCAGCCGCAGGCCCTGTGCATCGAAAGACGCGGTGAGGCCGTGGCGGTCGTTGCTGGCCTGCGCACCAGTCCGGGTTGGCTGCGGGCGCCATGGGGTCTGCCGGCCCCACTGCTCGGCCACCGCCGGCAGCAGCCCGGTCGGCCAGTCGGCGGGCGAGAGATTGTTTTCGGGAGAGCGGTTATTCGTACTGTCGGCGGCAACGGCTTGAGGCGCCTCGTGCGAAGCGCCGCTCGGGGCTACTGTGACCGCCGTGCGCTCATGGGGTCTATCCGGTTCCTCGGTCTCAACGCTCGCCTGGGCGATGGGGACGCACAGCGTGGCGGCGAGTAGCGCGACGGATAAGGCGCAACGCAGTTGGATGGTCAGACGCCTGCTGTGTCGCACCGCCAGGAGCAATATCCCCAGGAGCAAGAACGACAGATCGAAGCTGCCGCCGCCGCCGCGGCTGCCGGTGACCTGGACGCGATCGGCCGGTTGGAGGGTCACGGTGACGCTCGCGATGTCGGAGTCGAGCGTGCCGTCGCTGACCTTGAAGGTGAAGGTATCCGTCCCCGTCTCCCCGGTGCTGGGGGTGTAGGTGAAGGCGCCGGTGGCGGGGTTGGTGATGACCGCTGCGCCTTTCGCGCCGTTGTCGACGATCGAGAAGGTGAGTGCGTCGCCGTTGGCATCGGCGGCGGGCAGCGTGCCGCTGATGGCACTGCCTTCATTGGCGGTGAGGCTCAAGTTGCTGGCGACGGGTGTGACGTTGCCCGGAGCGGGCAAGGGCTGGATTGTCACCGTTACCTTAGCAATGTTGGAATCGAGCGCGCCGTCGTTGGCCTTGAAGGTGAAGGTATCCGTTCCTGTTTCCCCTGGGTTCGGTGTGTAGATGAAGGCGCCCGTAGCGGTATTGGTGATGACCGCTGCGCCTTTGGTGCCGTTGTCGACGATGGAAAACGTGAGCGCATCGCCGTTGGCGTCGGACGCTGGCAGCGTGCCGTTGATGATGCCGCCTTCATAGGCGAGGAGGCTCAAGTCGCTGGCGATGGGTGCGACGTTGCCTGGCGCAGGCAAGGGCTGGATTGTCACCGTCACCGTGGCGATGTTGGAGTCGAGCGCGCCGTCGTTGGCCTTGAAGGTGAAGGTATCCGCTCCCGTTTCCCCGGGGTTCGGTGTGTAAGCGAAGGCGCCAGTGGCGGTATTGGTGATGACCGCTGCGCCTTTCGTGCCATTGGCCACCACCGAGAAGATGAGCGGATCGCCGTTGGCATCGGCGGCGGGCAGTGTACCGCTGGTGACGCCGCCTTCATGAGCAATCAGGCTCAAGTTGCTGGCGACGGGTGCGACATTGCCTGGCGCAGGCAAGGGCTGGATTGTCACGGTCACCGTGGCGATGTTGGAATCGAGCGTGCCGTCGCTGGCTTTGAAGGTGAAGGTGTCCGTTCCTGTCGCCCCGGCGGTGGGGGTGTACGTGAACGCGCCAGTAGCGGCATCGGTGATGACTGCTACGCCTTTTGCGCCGTTGTCGACGATGGAGAAGGCGAGCGGGTCGCCGTTGGCATCGGCGGCGGACAATGTGCCGTTGATGACGGCGCCTTCGTAGGCGATGAGGCTCAAGTTGCTGGCGACGGGTGCGACGTTGCCTGGAGCGGGCAAGGGCTGGATTGTCACGGTCACCGTGGCGATGTTGGAATCGAGTGCGCCGTCGTTGGCCTTGAAGGTGAAGGTATCCGTTCCTGTTGCCTCGGCATTGGGCGTATACGTGAACGCGCCGGTGGCGGCATCGGTGATGACTGCTGCGCCTTTTGCGCCGTTGGCGACGATCGAGAAGGCGAGCGCGTCGCCGTCTGCGTCCGTGGCGAGCAGCATACCGAGAACAACGGCGCCTTCATTGGTCAGCAGGACGCTGTCGTTCGCCACCGGCGGAGTGTTACTGATCGTCGTCGTTACGCTGTCGGTGTTGTCAGCGGGATCGATATCCGGCTGGTCGGCGTTCACGCTTGCCGTATTGGTGATGGTCGCGCCGTGTGCCCCGAGTCCGCGTACGGTCACGCGGACGCTGGTCCGGCCGCCGTCTTTGGCGAGTGGTCCGAGCGCACATGTCACGGTGGCGCCGCTCCTTGTGCAGTCGCCGTCATCGGAGACATAGCTTACTTCTGGCGGCAGCGTATCGGTCAGCGTCACGCCGGTCGCATCCACCTCCAGGTCGAGGTTGGTCACATGGAAGCTGTAGACGAAGTCGCTGTCCTGAGGCGCCTCGGGCGCCGCATTCTTGACGAGCTGAAGATCGACCGCTTCGAGTACGAACACGTAGGCCGCGCCCGCTTTATTCACGCCATCGAGATTTGCAGAAGGAGCCCCAATCAGGGCTGTGTGACCGGACAGGGCGACGCTGTAGCCGAATTCATTATTCATTGCGGCGTCACTGGCGGTGAGCTTGGCCCGTTGGCTCCAGACCGCGCCATCGCGGGTAAAGGTATAGGCCCCGCCCGCCCTGCTCTGGCTGCCGGGATCCGCGTAACGCGCTCCGATCAGGGCGGCGGCGCCGTCACTGGACAGGGCCACGCTGTAGCCGAATTGATCATTCGCCACACCGTCGGCGGCGGTCAGCTTGGCTTGCTGACTCCAAGTCGCGCCGTTGCGGGTGAAGACATAGGCGGCGCCTGCGCTACTTTGGCTACCCACCTTCGCGGAGTTGGCCCCGACCAGGGCGGTGGCGCCGTCACCGGATAGGGCGGCGCTGTGGCCGAAGCGGTCGCCTGATAGGCCGTCGGCGGCGGTTAGTTTGGCCTGTTGGCTCCAGTTCGCGCCGTCGGGGGTGAAGATATAGGCCGCACCGGCTTCGCTTTCGCCGCCGACATTCGCGGCGACGGCTCCGATCAGGGCGGTGGCGCCATTCTCGGACAGGGCGACGCTGCGGCCGAAAAGATCACCCGGCGCGCTATCACTGGGGGTGAGCTTGGTCTGCTGGTTTTGGCTCCAGTTTTCGCCGTCGCGGATAAAGGCATAGGCGGCGCCATACAGGTAGTCGGTGCCGTTCCATGAACCACTTGCCCCGACCAGGGCGGCGGTCCCATCACTATTCAGGGCGACGCTGCTGCCAAATAGCTTAGCTGCCGCAGCGTCGTCGGCGGTGAGCTTGACTTGACTCCAGCTTGCGCCGTTGCGAGTGAAAACGTAGGCCGCACCTGCGGCGTTTTGACCATCGACCTTCGCGGAGCTGGCCCCGACCAGGGCGGTGCCGCCATCGGCGGACAGGGAGACGCGGGTGCCGAATCGATCCAACACCGCGCCGTCGGCTGCGGTCAATTTGGTCTGAGGACTCCAGCTTGCGCCGTTACGGATGAAGACGTAGGCAGCGCCCGAGCCGGTGTTCCTGAAGGGTGCCCCGATCAGGGCAGTGTCGCCATCCCCGGATAGCGCGATGCTGGCGCCGAACTGGTCGTTCTCCGCGTGATTCTCTGTAGTGAGTTTTCGTAATTGTGAAAACAACGGATCGACCACCACCGGATACGCAGCACCGGCGTCATCCACCGCGAGGACGAGCCGTTCGCCCGCAAGATGCATGCGCGCAGGCAGCGCCTGTCCTTGAGCGTCGTATGCGACCAGCGCGCCATAACGCAGTTGCGCTGCGCCGCCTTCATCGACGAACACGAGCTCGTTCTGATCAAGTTGCGCTGTGAGATCGCCGCCGAGCGCGAGGGCGAAGCGCAGCTCGCCCTGGCCTTCGGGTCGTCGCTCCAGCGTGAAGCCTTGCTCCAGCCCGAGCGGACTGTTGATGAACCACTGGGTGAGGTTCGCATCGTGGCGGTACACCACGCGTGCGCCATCGAGTTCTGCCTCCGCGGCGCCGGGCGCCTGCAGCTCGCCGTCTCGCCCGACGCCTGCCAGCGACAGGTGGATCTCGCCCGCAACGCTGCTCAGCCGCAGGCCTTGTGTATCGAACGATGCGGTGAGGCCGTGGCGGTCGTTGCTCGCCTGCGCGCCGCTGCGGGTCGGCTGCGGCCGCCATGGGGCCTGCCGGCCCCACTGCTCGGCTATTGCCGGCAGCAGCCCGGTCGGCCAATCGGCAGGCGAGAGATTGTTTTCGGGAGAGCGGTTATTCGTACTGTCGGCGGCAACGGTTCGAGGCGCGTTCATCTCGTGCGAAGCGCCGCTCGGGGCTACTGTGACCGCCGTGCGCTCATGGGGTCTATCCGGTTCCTCGGTCTCAACGCTCGCCTGGGCGATGGGGACGTACAGCGTGGCGGCGAGCACCGCGACGAATAAGGCATAAAGCAGTCGGATGGTCGGCTGCCGACGGCGCCGGGCTGCAGTAGGTGCGCACGAGGCGGCGAGCGCGCACGGAAATCGTACAGTTTGATTCATGACAATTTTCGGCTTTCCTGCGGCTCCAGCCTCTCGGCCGAGCACCGCGGGACAGTGTTTGAACCGGTCGATGGTCCTGCTTGTTGCGCTGCGTTACCATCCGCCGATCAGCGGATGCGGCAGGCTTCGGTCGCAGCAATCAAGGAGCACCGGACATGAACAGTCTGAGGGATGCCGACCTGCGCCGGGTTGGCACGCTATGGCGCGAACTGGCCGATGCGCCCGCCGCCGAAGCCGATGCCGCTTTACATCATTGTCTGGCGCGGCTCGGGGCTCTCCTGGGCGCCTGTAATGCAACCTGGGTGGGCATCAATCGGCAACCAGCGCCGACCTCAGGTGATCCGTTGCTCGGCTGGCGCGTGCGGGACGTCGCGCATCTGCATCACCAGGAGCGGCGGCTGACGTTCGCGCGCGAATTTGCACGCCGGATCGATGCCGGCCAGGGCGATCCCTATGCGGTCGCGATCATGGGCGCCGCCGGACGCACCCGCAGCCATCTGCGCCGGGAACTCGTGCGCGACGATGTCTGGCGCGACTGCTGGACGATCCGTGAGGCGCTGGCGGAGGAGCGTATCGGTGATCGACTCGCCGCAGCGCATGCGCTCACCGGGGACTGCGAATCGCATTTCGTTCTGGATCGGGAGCACGGTGGCCGCCCCTTCCAGAAGCGTGAGCGCGACCTGCTCTACTTCTTCCTGCTTGGGAGCCTCGCGTTTCAGCGCGAACTGTTGTTATCCAGAGGAATGGCAGGTGCGTCCGCGACTTTCAGCCCGCGCGAACGCGAGGTGTTGCAGCTACTGCTGACCGACGCGAGCGAGAAGGAGATCTCTCGGCGCCTGGGGATCGGCTATCGCACTGTCCATCAGCATGCCGCGAGCGTTTACGCGAAGCTGGGAGTACGTGGACGGCGGGGATTGGTGGCGTTGTGGCTGCGGTGCCGGGCCGGGAAACCGGGATAATGCCAGGATCACATTCTGCGGAAGCGGTGCTCGACTCCGTGCTGTAGCTGCGATGCTCCGTCGCTGGTGGCCAATGATATGGCCCCTGCGTCAAGCACTGCATTCCCGACATCCATGTCGGTCAGCGGATGGCCTGAGTCGCTGTTTCATCCTGGGATCGGATTGCTGAGGATCCGATGACCGGCGCCACATAGGCTCCCTCGAGTGCCGCGCCGGAGTGGATGTTCACCTGACTTGCGGATCGGGCGGATCCATCGCGCCGCGCAAGGCCGCATGTGCGGCAAGCACATGCGAGCGCATCACCGATGCCGCCCACTCCGCATCGCGCGCTTCAATCGCGCTCACCAGTTCGAGATGGTGCGAAGCGCTGCGAATGAGATGCTGCGGTTCGTACCTACTGAAGGTCTTCAGCATCATGGGCGCTTCGAGCAACGCCGGCAGCAGTGTCACCAGGCGAGAATTGCCGGAGAATTCCTGCACCGTCCGATGGAAGCGGCTGTTGAGCTTGCCAATGCGATCGACGTAGCCGTCCGTTCTGTTCACCGACTCGTGGTACTGCTCCTCGGCGAGGCGGCGCAGTTCTGCGATGCCTTCGGGGGTGATCTGCTGGCTTGCGCGCGCTGCACCGTAAGGTTCGAGTAGAGCGCGCAATTCCAGAACGTTGCGCGTGTCATCGTCCGTCCAGGGCGTCACGACGGCGCCCACATTGGGCAGTACTTTGACAAATCCTTCGGCCTGCAGCCGGCGCAGCGCTTCGCGAACCGGAGTGCGGCTCACTCCCAGGGCATCGGCGATCTCCTGCTCGGTGATGCGTAGCAACCCCCCATAAGTGCCGCGGACGATGCCGTCCCGAACCATTTCGTAAGCGCGATCAACTGCTTGTGCCATAACAATGGGGCCCTACGGGTCGGTGGTCTGAAGATGGAAGTGCATACAATTTTGACGAGATGCGGTGCAACTTACGAATCTATTGCTATTTAACTGGCATATTGTATACGATTTGAAGTATGGGCACGAGCATCGAGCTGGTGGAAGTAGGGCCCCGTGACGGTCTGCAGATCGACCCGGTCATCTTGCCTACGCCTATCAAGATCGAACTCATCAATCGGCTCCTCGGCGCGGGACTGCGTCGCATCGAAGTTGCGAGCTTCGTCAATCCACGCAAAGTGCCGCAGATGGCTGATGCCGAACAGGTACTGGCTGGTTTGCAGCGCCCGCCGGGCGTGCAATTCACGGGACTGGTGCTCAACCGCAAAGGATTCGATCGTGCAGCGGCCGCCGGTTGCAGCGAAATCGGCATGGTGGTGGTGGCGAGCGACACGTTCAATCGCCGCAATCAGGGTGTCAGCACCGCAGAGTCCATCGCCGTCTGGCACGAAGTCGCACGCGAGGCGCATGCGGCTTCCGTCAGGGCGCAAGTGACGGTCTCCGCCGCGTTTGGCTGTCCGTTCGAGGGGGAGATGTCCATCACGCAGGTGCTCGACGTCGCCCGGCGTGTGGCCGATGCGGAACCCTACGAAATCTGTTTTGCCGATACCATCGGCGCTGCGGTCCCGGTGCAGGTTTGCGAATTGCTCGCGCGGGTTCGCGAAGCGCTGCCCGGTGTGCGCTTGCGCTGTCATTTCCACAACACGCGCAATACCGGAATCGCCAACGCCTATGCGGCGATTCAACACGGCGTAACAGCACTCGATGCAAGCATTGGCGGCGTCGGCGGATGCCCATTCGCTCCGGCTGCAACCGGAAACATCGCCTCCGAAGATCTTCTCTATATGCTCGATCGCAGTGGCATCCGCACCGACGTATCGCTCACCGCACTCATCGAGACGGCGCAATGGCTGCAAGAGCGGCTCGGTCGACCGTTACCTGGCATGCTCGCAAAGGCCGGGCCCTTCCCCAAAACTGCGCCGCCGCACTGATGCAGCATCGCACCCGGGATGAGGAAGTTCACCAATGCCCTATCGATTAGGTGTCGACGTCGGCGGAACTTTCACCGATCTTCTGCTCGTCGATGAAGACAGCGGCAGAACCTGGTCCGCCAAGGTGCCCAGTACGCCGGCGGACCAGTCGATCGGCGTGCTTGCCGGTATCGAGCGTGTGTGCTCCACGGCAGAAATCTCGCCCACGCAGATCGATCACGTGATGCACGGCACGACCATCGCGACTAATACCGTACTGACCGGGGCCGGTGCGAAGTGCGGGCTGGTCACTACGCGCGGCTATCGACAGGTGTTGCAGATCGCCCGGTCCTTCGTTCCTGGTGGTCTGGGCGGCTGGGTGATCTACGATAAAAGTCTGCCTCTGGCGCCGTTGTCGTGCACGATCGAGGCATACGAGCGCATCGGCGCACGCGGCGAAGTCGTCGAATCCCTGGACGAAGACAGGCTACGTCAGGATCTGCGGCAACTCGGTAGCAGGAACATCGAAACGTTGACGGTTTCGCTGATCAACTCGTTTGCGAACGACGTACATGAGCAACGCGTGCTGGCCATTGCCAAGGAGGAGCTACCCGACATTCCGGTGTCGCTGTCCGCCGAGGTCGTGCCGGAGATGCAGGAGTATGAACGGACGGTGACCACCGTCGCGAACTCCTATGTGCGTCCGCGTGTTGCGCGCTACGTGCGCAATCTCCACGAGAAGCTCGCAGCCAGGACGCATTCGGTGAAGCTGCACATCCTGCGCTCGGATGGTGGTCTGGCATCGGCCGCTTCCGCTGAGCAGTTTCCGGTCAACCTGCTCATGTCGGGCCCGGCAGGCGGCGTGACTGGCGCACTGTGGGTGGCGTTGCAGGCAGGGTTCCCGAACTTGCTCACGCTCGACGTGGGTGGCACATCGACCGACGTCGCGTTGATCCGCAACGGCGAACCGCGTCTGCGCCGCGAAACGACCGTTGGCGATGTGACCGTGCGCGCTTCCTCCGTGGACATTCGAACGGTCGGTGCCGGCGGCGGATCGATCGCTCACGTTCCGGAGCTGACCAAGGCGTTGCGCGTAGGCCCGCAGAGCGCCGGTGCGGATCCGGGCCCCGCCTCATATGGCAGGGGCGGCTCCGAGCCCACCGTCACCGATGCGAATGTGGTTCTAGGCTATCTGCCCGAGATGCAACGCCTGGGCGGCGACATGGTCCTCAATCGCGAACTCGCTGCCGCCGCCGTGCAAAAAATTTCGGACGCCCTCGGCCTTTCGCTACAGCAGACGGCCCTCGGTATCTACGACATCGTCAACGAGAACATGACGGGCGCGCTACGCCTGGTGTCCGTCGAGCAGGGCTACGACCCACGCGATTATGCCTTGATGGCCTTCGGCGGCGCAGGTCCGCTGCATGCGAACGCACTGGCACGTCTGCTCGGCTCGTGGCCGGCGATCATTCCGCCCGGCCCGGGTGTGCTGTGTGCACTGGGAGACTCGACCACCGCAATTCGCGATGAGCGCTCACGCACGTTCGTGCGGTCGTTCAAGACGATTGACGCCACTGAGGTCGCACAGATCCTTCGCGAACTCGCCGCCGATGCTGCGCAAGGTTTGAAACGGGAGAACATCGGCGATGAGGACATGCGCACGAGCTTCGAAGTCGAAGTGCGCTATCGCGGGCAGGGATTGCGATTGAGCGTTGACGTCGACCTCGATGATCTGGAACGACGCGGTCTGGTTGCAATCAGCGAGAAATTCGATGCGGAGCACAAGCGGCTGTTCACATTCGTGCTGCAGCTCGAACACGAGATCGTGACGCTGCGAGCGGCGGTCCGCGGCAAGAGCATCAAACTTGAACGGCCCGTAGCGCGATGTGGGAATGCGGATGCCAAGCAGGCACAAGTCGGAACGCAAAGCGTCTATATGGATGGCGAGACTCTTACCGCCGCCGTGTACGACCGCGCCCGCCTTGTCACCGGCAATGTCATCGCCGGCCCCGCAATCGTGATGGAGATGGATTCGACCAGCGTGATTCTGCCGGCTCACCGAGGCCATGTGGATGATCTGGGAAATATTCTGATTTATCCGGAGAACCACGAATTCGCGCCTCCGGAGAGCCGCGAGCTCGCGCCGGGCTCGAGGGTTTCGCGTCCCTGATACTCAGTCATTGATCCAACGAGGCCGCCATGCCCGCCAGACTGATCCAGCGCAACGCACAGCCTCACCGCAAGGTCGGCGTCGACACGGTCACGATCGACATCATCGAGAGCGCATTGCGCAACGCCCGCTTCGAGATGGATACGGTGCTGTTCCGCACCGCCATGTCGCCCGGTATCCGCGAGCAGCATGACGAATTCCCGCTGATCGCGAACGCCGAAGGCAGGATGGTCGTCGGCCAGTTTGGCTCGTTCATCCACGGCTTCATGCAGGGATACGATGGCACAGTGGAGGAAGGAGACGTCTTTTTCACGAACGATCCGTATTCCGTGAACGGAGCCATCTCGCACGCCAACGACTGGCTCCTGCTGGCACCTATCTATAACGACGGCCGCTTGATCGCATGGGCGGCGATGTTCGGCCATATGACGGACGTCGGTGGCAAAGTGCCAGGCTCGTTGCCGACGGATGCGCGCCAGATCTATGAGGAAGGCGTCCTCGTGCCGCCAATCAAGATGTTCAGGAATGGCGTACTGCAGGAAGACCTGCTGAAGATCATTCTGCACAACTGCCGTTTGCCACACTGGAACCTTTCGGATTTCAACGCGATCGTCGCCGCGTTACACACCGCTGCGTTGCGCTGCGCCGAACTCTCGTCGCGCTTCGGTGACGACGTATTCTACAGCGCGCTCGATGCCATGCTCGAGCGAAACAGGCGCGCAATGCGTGAGCTGATTCGCCGCACTGTTCCCACGACGAAGCAGTACTTCGAGGACTATATCTGCGACGATGGCCTGGGGATGGGGCCGTACAAGATTGCCTGCAGCATGTGGCGCGAAGACGATAAATGCGTGTTCGATTTCAGCGGCACCGATCCACAGTCGACTTCTTCCATCAACTTCCTGTTGAACGAAGAAATGTTCAAGATGTTCGCGGGAATCTACATGATCATGGTGTTCGACCCGCAGATTCTGTTCAACGACGGATTCTATGATTTGATGGAGGTGCGTATCCCGCCGGGGACGCTGCTCAAGCCGCTCAAGCCTGCGGCGCTATCCTGCCGGACGCATGCACTCGGACGTATCTTCGACATCCTTGGTGGACTGCTCGGGCAGGGCAATCCCGAGTTCCTGTGCGCCGCTGGTTTTTCCGACAGCCCACACTTCATGTACTCCGGCTACGACGAGCGAGGTGAATGGTTCCAGCTCTTCCAGATCGGCTTCGGCGGCATTCCAGGCAGGCCGTTGGGCGACGGGCCCGATGGGCATTCGCTGTGGCCTTCCTTCACCAATGTGCCGAACGAGTTCGTGGAGAGTTACTTCCCGCTACGGATAGAGACATACGAGACCATCGCAGACAGCGGTGGGGCAGGCAAGAATCGCGGCGGCAACGCGCTGCGCATAGGCTACCGATTTCTCGAGCCCGGAGAGATTTCGATTCACGATGATCGCTGGCTCACCTATCCGTGGGGCGTCAATGGCGGGGCGCCAGGCAAGCGCGGCAGAAAGACGCTGATCCGTAAGGACGGCTCGAAGACATCGCTGCCTGCCAAGTGCGATCACGTCAAAGTCGAAGCCGGCGACCTGTTGGAATTCGACACCTGGGGCGGCGGGGGTTGCGGCGATCCGCTGGAACGTGATCCGGCGAAGGTCGCGTTCGACGTCGACGCTGGTCTGGTCACGCGTGAAGGTGCGCTGCGCTATGGCGTCGTGCTGGCCGAGGACTTGAGCGTCGATGAGCCAGCGACCGCGAAACTGCGCGCACAAATGGTAGGTATGCGCGGCCCGACAAAGCTCTTCGATCGTGGCTTCGAATCGATCGAGGAACTCAAAGCGCGGTGCATGGTGCAGACCGGCCTCGATGCGCCCCAGCAGCCACAGTTCACGCGCTGGGCGGGTCGGATTGCTGCGCTGGCTCAGCAGTCTTCCAGGTCGACAGGTGCGACATGAGCGAAGTGAGTTTCAACAACGGCCCACTGTCCGACCTGAGAGTCATTGAGCTCGGCACCCTGCTTGCGGGTCCATTCTGCGGACAGTTGCTTGGGGACATGGGCGCCGAGGTAATCAAGGTCGAAACGCCCGGACAGGGCGATCCGATGCGCGTATGGGGACGCGAGAAGGCGCATGGTAAATCGCTATGGTGGCCGGTCGTGGCGCGCAACAAGAAGTCCGTCACGCTCGATCTGCGTCGCATCGAGGGCCAAGAGGTTTTGCGCGAACTCGTCGGGAAGGCCGATTTTTTACTGGAGAACTTCCGGCCCGGTACGCTCGAGAAATGGGGCTGCAGCTACGAGACGCTGGCGAAGATCAACCCACGGCTCATCATGATACGGGTCTCCGGTTTCGGCCAGACCGGACCGTACTCGCGGCAGGCGGGGTTCGGCGCCATCGGCGAGGCCATGGGCGGTCTGCGCTATGTCGTGGGCGCCCCGGATGCGCCGCCCTCGCGGATGGGAATCAGCCTCGGCGATTCGCTGGCAGCAACCTTTGCGTGCCTCGGCGCGCTTTCGGCGCTGCATTATCGCGACGTTACCGGCGTCGGCCAGGTCGTGGATTCGGCCATCTATGAAGCCGTGCTCGGTATGATGGAATCGCTCGTGACCGAGTACGACAAGGCCGGTTATATCCGCGAGCGTACCGGTGCCATTCTACCGAATGTCGCGCCCTCGAACGTTTATCCGACGGCTGACGGCCACATGGTGCTGATCGCAGCGAACCAGGACACGGTATTCCAGCGGCTCGCACAGGCGATGGGCGAACCACAGCTCGCAGCGCAGCCAGAGTACGCGACACACGCCGCACGCGGCGCCAGCCAAGCTCGACTCGACGCGCATATCAGCGACTGGACACGAACCAAGACTCGCGACGATGTGCTGCGGCTGATGGAAGAATACGGCGTGCCGGCGGGGCTCATCTACCGCGCTCCGGAAATGTTGCGCGATCCGCACTTCATCGCGCGGCAGGCGATCATCGCCACTCAGCACCGGGATTTCGGCGAACTGAAGATGCAGAACGTCGCGCCGAAGTTATCGCGGACGCCGGGTACGGTGCGCCTGCCGAGCCCGCAACTTGGCGAACACAACGCCGACATCTATCGCGGACTGCTGGGCATGAGCACGGAACGTTATGCGCAGCTCGAGGCAGCCGGCGTCATCTGAGTGCGGTGACAGCATGAGCCCGAAATCGTACGTCGATGCAACAGGCCGGGCATTCGGCGCTACGCTCGAGCCCGGCGTGAGACCGGCGCTGCTGATGATCGATTTCGTGAAAGCGTATCTGGTTGCCGATTCGCCGTTGTACGCTGGCGTCGAGGCGGTCAGGGACGCCTGCGAGGAACTGCTCCGGATCTGCCGCCAGGCGCGCATTCCTATCGTGCACACGAATGTGGAATACGCGCCGGGCGGACTGAACGGCGGGGTGTTCTTTCGCAAGGTTCCCGCACTGCGTTGCTTCGAACGCGGCCTGTATCCGCAGCTGACGGAATTCGCGACCGGCCTTGAACCACAGCCCGACGAACTCGTGGTCACCAAGCAATATGCCAGCGCATTTTTCGCCACCTCGATCGCATCCACGTTCACTGCGCTGCACGTCGATACGGTGCTGATCGCAGGGTTGTCCACCAGCGGTTGCGTGCGTGCGAGCGTGGTCGATTGCTGTCAGCACGGATTCATCCCTCTCGTCGTGCGTGAGGCTGTCGGGGATCGCGCCTCGGGTCCGCACGAGGCCAATCTGTTCGACTTGCAGGCGAAGTACGCCGAGGTCGTCACGTTGGAACGAGTGCGCGCCTGGCTGGACGCACTCGGATCGAGGCAACCATAGCGGTAACTGCTTTCCCTCTTGCGCGCGCCACTACAGAAAAGGGGAGTCACATGAAAAGCCGATCGCTACTGACCTTGTCCGTCGCAACGCTGGCATGGAGCCCTACGTACGCCCAGGAAGCGACTTCACCGCAAAACACCGCCGTACTCGAGGAAATCGTCGTGACCGCGCGGCAGCGCGCCGAGAAGATCAGCGATGTGCCCGCCACGATCCAGGCGTTTACCGCACGTGATATCGCTCTCGCGGGCATCGAGCGCCCGACAGACTTCATCGCTCTGACGCCTGGCCTGGCGCAGGTGCAGACAGCCGAAGTCGGCGATTTGCAACTCAGTATCCGCGGCCTGAACACGGGCCGTGACGTCGAGACCAATTTTGCACTCGTGATCGATGGCGTGCTGCAGACCAATCCAAACGCATTCAATCAGGAGTTGGCCAATGTTCAGCAGATCGAAGTGGTCAAGGGGCCGCAAGGTGCGACCTTCGGTCGTAATGCGGTCGCCGGCGCGGTCATCGTCACCACGCGCAAGCCGATCGAGGGCTTCGAGGCGAGTGCGGTAGTCGGCTACGGCAATCATGAAACGAAGAAGGCGAGTCTGTATCTGGGCGGTGGCTCCGCAATCGTTCAGGCAGGCCTCGGCGCCTACTACCGCGACACTGACGGCTTCTTCAAGAATTCTTTTCGAGGCTGTGATGACTGCGTCGATTACTACGAGGAATACGGCGTGACGCCGCGATTGGTGATCGCCGCTGGCGGTGGAGAGATCGACATCAAGGGCAAATACTCCAAGCTTACCGCCGGGGCGATCAATTTCAATCCGGCGTTCGCGTTGCCGGGCTTTGCGGCGTTCACCGGCAATCCCGATTTTTTCGAAGACGTGAACACGCACGATTTCCGCTATATCAATAACATCATTCCTCACAACGAGCAGGAGAACAAACAGATCTCGGTGAAAGGCGAGTGGAACTTCGGCATCGGTACGCTCACGAGCTGGGTCGCGTACAACGACCAGACCAACTCTTTCATCACGGATGGCGCCAGCGCCTCGTTTGGTTTGTACGCAAGAACGCCCGAGTGCCAGGCCGACATCGCCGCGCAGGTGGGTGGGCCGCTTCCTTCACCGACATTCTATGCGGGCGCGAACTCGGTATTGCCACCCTACGGGCCATCACGCTGCGACGGCAATCAGTATCAGCAACGCGACCAGGAAGACGCCTCCGCGGAGATTCGGCTTGCCTCGAATCCTGATGAAGCGCTGCGCTGGCTGGCCGGCGTCTACTACGCGGACATCAAGCGGCACGTGGTCGTATCCCAGGGCGCCGACAGAGGGCTCGATCTGCTGGAGCAGGCATTCGTTCCGACATCGGGGCCGAATCCGACAGATCTACTTTACGACGATGACTTCCGCAGCAAGGTCGCGGCGGTCTTCGGACAGGTTGCGTACGATGTGCTGCCGGACATGGAGCTTGCGCTCGCGCTGCGCTACGACACGGAGAAGCGTTCGGTCGACAATAATGTGCCAACCGGCGCCTCGGCATTCGCGCAGACGCCGCTGTTCGCCGCCGGGCCTGGCGTGCCGTATATCAATCCGGCATACACGGCCAATCCGGCGCTCGCGATCAGCGGTATCCCGGGGCGCGAGCGCACGTTCAATCAGGTGCAACCGAAAGTCTCTCTCAACTGGAAGTTCACCGATAATTGGACCGCGTTTGCTTCTTATGGATACGGTTTTCGCAGTGGCGGGTTCAACTCCACCGGCAGCAACGCGACGATCCAGCAGTATCTGGGCGCGTTGCGCTACGTGCAGCCGGACGGGACCGTGAGCGCGATCCCATCGTTGACGACCCAGGGGATCAACTATGATGACTATGACAAGGAAGTCGCGAAAGCTGCCGAGGTGGGGCTGAAAGCAGAGTTGCTCGACCGCACGCTTGCGCTGAATCTTGCCATCTATCGCACGACGGTCGAGGACATGCAGATCTTCAACTTCATCGTCGGACCGTTCGGTCTGCTACGGGTCGTCACCAATGTGGATGAAGCGACACTACAAGGCGTGGAAGCGGACGTGCGCTGGCGGCCGAATCGGTACATGACCCTGTTCGCAGGGTTCGGGCTGCTCGATAGCGAGATAGACAAGTACACGGGCCGCCCGTACACGGCCGGCAATGAGGTTCCATACGCGCCCGAGTACACGGCCAATGCAGGCGCGGATTTCAATGTGCCGCTGGGCAACTCCGGAATGTCGCTGCTGGCGCGCATCGACGTCAACAGGACGGGCGAGACATGGTTCGGACCGGTACAGAAGAACTCGGTGCAGACCCAGTTTGGCGTTCCGGGCGACTATTCAAAGACCAGCCGCGATCCGTTTTCTCTCCTGAATGCACGACTCGGTATAGCGACCGATCAGTGGGAAGTCGTTGCGTGGGCGCGTAATCTCACCGATGAGGACTATCTGGCGGAGGTGATTCCGGCGCCGGAGTTTGGCGGCTCATTCGTACACGCCGCCGCCCGGCGGGCGTTCGGGCTCGATCTGAAATACACCTTTTGACGGTGGCGGATCGAAGGGCGTAGGTGCGCTCTTGTAAATGCGCCCTTCGATCCGCGGCGGCCCGAGAGGATTCCTTCCAAACTTCCGCACATCCTCAGCCATGCCAGCCGAGGGCTCCGGCAATGTCCCGCCGGGGTGTCATATCCAGGGAGCAACGCTCAGCAGCGCCGTAGGTCAGTGGTTTCGCCTGTCATTTCGCCAGCTCCGCGTCGATTGCAGCAATCAGTCGCGGATCGTCCGCGGCTACATCCGGCGCAAAGCGGGCTACGACGCCACCCTGGCGGTCGATCAGGAATTTCTCGAAGTTCCATAGCACGTCGGCGGGCTCGCCCGTTTCGATGCCATACCCCTTGAGCTGTTGGCGGAAGGGCCCGTCGCCGATGGCGACGGGTTGGGCCGAGGTCAGCGTCGCATAGAGCGGGTGCTGGTCTGCGCCGACTACGGAAATCTTCGAGAACAGGGGAAAGTGTATGTCGTAGGTGGTCGAGCAGAACTCGCGGATCTCGGCATCCGAACCCGGTTCCTGGCCTTTGAAGTTGTTCGCGGGAAAACCAAGGATTTCGAGGCCTGTCGCTCGCTTGTCCTGGTATAGCTGTTCCAACCCGGCGTATTGCGGCGTAAGCCCGCACTTGGAGGCCACGTTGACCACCAGCAGCACCTTGTTGCGATAGTCGTCGAGACTGGCATCGTTGCCGTCGATACGCTTGATCGGAATGTCGTACACGGAAGTCGTCATTGGGAGTCTCCTTGCGGTGCCGGGCCGGGAAACCGGGATAACGCAGGTCGTGCTCTGGCGCCATGGGTGGTCTTACGGATTGTGGCATCGGCAGCGGCGGGGCGGGAAAGCGGGATAACGCCGTCATCGCCAGCGTCATCGGCAGCATCAGCGCCGCATCGCCAGCGCCGGGCCGGGAAACCGGGATAACGTCGATCACGCTCGCGCCACTACGTGTGCTCCCTGGATCGAGATGAATGCAGCGGCCGCGAATGGCGGCTTCGGTGACCGCTATTGGTGCCGATCCGCAGTGGATTCAAAGTCTCGATCATACAAAGCTCAAGATGGCTCGTGCGCCGGTATGGCGTATGTCCCGAGAGCCGGTGCCTGGGATCGATGCACGTTGGCAGGGAAATTCCCATCCGATCGGAGCGAAGTGCTGACCTATCCGCCCGGAGGACCTGTCGTAGCCATATGGGTACTCTATGACATTCGCTGCCAAGGAGCCGACCACGATGAATTCCTCCGATCTGCCCGCTTTGCCGCGTCGCCAGCTGTTGACCTTGCTGACTGCTGGCGCGGCCGGCGCCACCGGATTGGGCCTCATGCCCGGGTCCCGTACCAGCGCTGCCACTGTGCCGCTTTCGCCATGGCACGCCTTTTGCGAGCGGCTCAAGGCGGCCGGCGATCAGATTCTGCGCCCTGAGGCGCCCCAGGACGATTTCAACCGCGCCGAAGGCTATCGTTACCTGTCGCGGCTGCTGCGTGCGGCGCTGGAGCAGGAGGTGGAGTGCTCCGATCCGCAGTTCCCGGTGTTCTACCAGCTCTCCAACGAGACAGTGAAGATCGGCGCCGACAATCCTGACAACCACTACCTCAACGCTCGTATCGACGGCCGCTATGACTACCGCATCCGCGGGCGGCGCAATAGCGTCAACTATCTGGGATTCAGCACCAAGGCCGGCAGTTACGGCAGCAGCGGGAGTCTGCAACCCTCCGGTGAGATCGATACCGGTACGCTGCAGATCGAGGCCGACGGCAGCTTCGAAATCATCCTGAGCGCCAGCCGCAAGCCGGGCAATTGGCTGCCGATGACTGCAGCGTCGTCGATGCTGATCGTGCGTCAGACCTTCCTGGACCGGGCGCGAGAGAAGCCCGCGGAACTGCACATCGAATGCATCGACGGTCCAACCCATCCTGAGCCGCTGGACCCACAGCGTCTGAGCGGCCAGTTGCTGGCAGCAGCTGACTTCGTGCAGGGCACAGCGCGGATCTTTGCGGATTGGACGGCACGCTTCCGGGGCAATCCCAACCGTTTCAGTCAGATCGACCAGTCCGAATTCCTGCGTCAGGGCGGCGACCCCGCTATCTTCTACGCCCATGGCTATTGGCAGCTGCGTCCCGATCAGGCGCTGCTGATCGACATTCCGTCAGTGAAGAGTGAATTCTGGAACCTGCAGATCGACAACTATTGGATGGAATCACTGGACTACCGCTATTTCACCATCCATCTCAACAAGCACACGGCCCGCTACCGTCCCGACGGCGGCGCCACGCTGGTGCTGGCCCACAGCGACCCTGGCGTGCCCAACTGGCTGACCACCGCGGGTCACGAACTTGGCACGTTGTTGTACAGGGTAGTGCGGGGCGTGGATCCGGCGTATCCCACGACGCGGCTGGTGGCCCTCGCGGAGGTGAAGGAGCGGGTTTCTCCGGGTTTCTCCGTGCCGGGCCGGGAAACCGGGATAACGCAGGTCACGCCTCGCCGAAGTGCTTCTTGACTCCGTGCCGCAGGCTGGATTCATCGCGATTGAATCGTCGGGCAACCGTAGCCAGGGAGCCTACGTGCAGGGTGACGACCTGATGCGCAACCCAGGCACGAGCTTTGACTAATAAGGCCGCGCGGCTGGTGGATGCAAGGTGTTCCGGCGTAACCGCGAAAATCGTGCAGGCTTCGTCAATGATTTCCTCCACCGTCTTGCGTGATCGCGGGCGCCATGCTTTGCCGAGCATTCTCGTTGCGAAGTCATCTCCGCCGAGAATGCGACAATCATTCGGGTTGCAGTGATCGAACGGAGATTCTGTCGATCGCGTGGCATGGCTACAGACGAAGTGTCGATACGCGTGCACCGCCTCGCTGCGCTGCGAATGAAAGTGCGCCAGCGCGAAGTCGGTCGTAACCCAGGATTCCTCGCGATTGCCTGCGTACGCGTGATGACTTGACCAAGGATAGTCGTCCGGGGACGCTACCATGTGCGCTCTTACCGGATTGAGGTGAATGTAACGTAGCAACTCGAGCAGATACTGGTCCGCATCGACCAGCACCGGGTGATAGCGTTTCTCAAACAGATGCCCGGTGGTAGGCAACGCAGCTTGAATCGTGCGCGCATAGCGACCGGCGATGTGCAGCATGAGCCGGCCCAGTGGTGCATCGGCCACCTGGATCAGCAGGTGAACGTGATTGGTCATGAAGCAATAGGCGTGCAGCCGTGCGCCGAATCGCTCGATGGCCTCAGCGATCAGATCGCTGAGGATTCGGCGATCATTCGCTT
>Ga0172382_10005066_pt1 | contig 19831 bp, 15 predicted proteins | sample Leawel138RmetaG_FD_122245 | JGI IMG/M metagenome (GOLD analysis project Ga0172382, IMG submission 122245) | Leachate microbial communities from a municipal landfill in Southern Ontario, Canada - Leachate well 138R metaG | ecosystem: Engineered > Solid waste > Landfill > Unclassified | place... | reverse complement strand
TTTTATAATACCCTGTAATCAAAGCGATTACAAAGGTTATGGCAGCGTTATTGTTGCCATAACCTCCTGGGAAGGAAGTCTCTTTTTCATTTTACCATCCTGAACTTGTTTCAGGATCTCTAATGTAACTCGCGTAACAGGAGTAGTAAAAACGAGATTCCGGATCAAGTCCGGAATGACATTCCTTGTAATCCTTCTCCCTATTCCCTTCCGCCTTCGGCGAGATTGTTACCAACCTTGGTTGCAAACCCCCGAGGATTACTTCGCAAACCTCGGGGGATTGCTTTAAATTCTTCGCAAAGACGGAATGGGGGAAAAAGCCCCCCCTCACCCTTGATCCCTCTCCCCCTTGGGTAGAGGGCAAAAGCTGGCAATCCTCGCTTTTTTCCATACATAAAAAAGAAGAGGGGGACTTTTTCAAGTCCCCCTCATTTAAAACTTTACTTCTTGATTAGTTCAGTTTAGAAAGCAAGTTTCATAGAACCAATCAACTGCCATGGATTCTCATCTACTCCAAGATTATCCTCAATGTTGCTTCCAGTGAAGAGAATTCCAAGGTCAAGACCAAAAGTTACATCTTCTGTGTAAGCATAAGTGAAACTAAGGTCAACTTCATTACCAAAGCTTTTGCTAACTCCACCTGCTGTTTCCAATGCTCTGAGGTTGAACAAATCAATACCAAGTCCAATTTTCTCAGCTGGATTCATTCCAAAACCAAGGTTAATAACCTGAAGTCCGGTTGTTCCATCAAAGAAGAAACGACCGAAGCCATCCCCTGCCTGGAAAAGAGTAGGATAAGCAATTTTACCAACTCTGGATGCTACGTTACTTGGGAACATAGGGATCCACATATTGATATCGGTTGAACTATCCTGTCCACTGAAATAGGAGTATGCAGCTGTAAGTGTTGGCTTTATTTCACCGCCAAAAGAGAAGCTACCACCAAGCAAACCAGCCCATCCTTTAAAGTCAGGTTTATTTCCAAGAAGTTCTGCACTACCGAACTGTTTTGCAAGTTCGAGTTTCAACTTTAAGTTTTCCATTGGAGCAAGACCTGCTCTTGCACCGAGGGTCATCAAATTAAGATCTACGTCTTCAGCATCAGCCATTCTCAGATATGCAAAGTATGGTTCTAAGCAGAAGTTACCATTGTCATACTTTCCAGACAGACCATAAAGATCAACATCACCTACTGGAATTCCAAGTCCTGTCAGTCCGTAAGTTTCAATGATTTTTGCTTTGAAAGCACTAATAGTCATATCGCTTCCAGGGAAAGCGTAGTCAACCTTTATAGCATCAAAGGCTTTCTGCTGACCCATATCAAGAGCTAATGTTCCAATATCTGCGCCAATGTAATCGAGTGCTCTATATCTGCTACCAACTACCAGACCTTCACCAATCTGTATTTCCTGTCTTCCAACTGTTAAGTCAAACCCAGGAGCCAGAAGGTCAGCAAGTTTTACATAAGCGAGATCAACTATAAGGTTACCTTCAATGTCTCTAAGATAATCGCTTCCGAAATCTCTTTCGTTAATCAATCTGATCATTGCAGAAACGTTATCTGTAAGATCTGCTGCCAAATACACTCTTGTTCCCATATATGTGAAGTTCATAGGATCTAATGCATTCCCAAATCCAATATGGTCACGATATATCATTTTTACATCTATATCTCCGCCTACTTTTACATTTTCGACTGCGGCAAATGTTGGAACTGCCATTGCGAAAATGGCTACTACAACTGCCAGCTTAACTAATCTACTTCTCATTATTGTTCTCCTTTAGTTATCTATGTCCATCTGATTCTACCATTACTCGGTTTCCTCAGATATAGCTGTATTCATCGTGCTCATCATCCCTCGCGTTTATCTCTGGTCTAAGCCCTTTTTCACCTGTCACCTCCTTTACGGCTATATTAAACCAAAGCACAAAGGAATAACTACTTATATGTATTATACCTCAGGCAAAACATTTGTCAAGTTTTCAATATATATTTTACAACCTAAATATTTTTTGTCAAATACTCTTAATTGAAACATTTTTTTCTTTCCGTAAAAAAACAAAATATAAAGCAAAAAGTAATGGTAAAAAAAGCCCCTTCAAGGTAAGGTAAGCAACAAAAACAAATGGAATAAGCATACACCTTGTCAAGAACATCAATAATGGTTGACCCTTGATAACGGAGGCTATTGCAGGACTTTTAGCATAATAACTCTTAACAAAAGCTCTGCCTAACTTATTTGTAAGAAGGTATTTATCTCTAAATTCACGGAGTGTCTTTACATAAGGTGCAAATGGACTTCCAAAAGCTGCTGTTGCTATAAAACAATTATCTCCACCACCAGAAACTTCATCAACTTTCCAAACCTGACAGCCATAAAAAGGGTTAGAAGTTCCAACAAATAGCCCTTCATTCGTACTTTTTAGAACCCGTCCACCATAATTATATTGGTCTTCAAAACCGTCTGTAGTAACAGGGGACCATTTAATACCGTCAGAACTTGCATAAATATCAAACCCTGCATCATTTTCAAGTACCACTTGGAACCCTTCAAGAGTTTCATAAAACCTGTTTGCTGCTTCAGGGCTATAACCAAGCTCCTCAAGAAGTTGAGGAGAAACATATTTGAGAAATATTCTTATATCAAAAGTAGTAAGATATAATTTACCTTTATGCTCCTCCAACCACCATATATACTGGTTCAAAGAAAAGTTTTTATCCTCAAGAACAGTTCCTTTTAGAAGAAGTTTTTGCCTTAAACTCTGATTAAAAAATCCAGCCCCATAATTACCGAGCCGTTTTTCAAAAAGAGGGTTTCTATCCAAATCTCCGATAATAAGTTCCCAATTATCGTCCTTATCAAACCTGTAAAGTTGTGCACCTTTATTGTTAGTTGCATCAAATTGTCCTAAAATAATAGATAGATGCATTTCTGCCATTGAACCCACATAAACATAATCTTTAAAAACTCCTGTTGCGGTTGCATTATTGTAGAGGTCGCCCATACCTGCGGGATATTTTGCCCCATCAACACTACCTACAATCGGCTGCCAATTCCATCCACCACTCTTCTGGTTCTGAGCTCCCTTATAGACAGAAAATCCTCCCTGACCTGCAGGTCCACCTGCAAGAAAAGCATACAAATAATTATTAAAACTTAAAACCTGCCATAAAATATTGGCTGCAGAAAAATTTTCATCGTCAGAAAAATCTTTTTTAGAAGCGACCTGTGTCCAACCTTCAAGAGATGTATCATCACCTTCGCCTTGCTCTTCTGGTAGGTTGGTCATATAAATATTGTTTGTAAAAGTACCTATTACAAGATTATCATTATGAACTGCTATTGCTCTTAAAGGACCTTCTCCAAGAGCATCCATCTCGTTCAACCTCATAACCACAGTAGGTACATCTGTTTCTGGATTAAATTCGGAAGGAAATTTAAGAACCTTACCTCCAGGAGTTATCCCAGAACCCATATAGGTTGTAACCATATATAGTGCTGTCTCACCTTCAGAGTCTGTATAAGTTTTTGCTCCTCTATATGCACTTGCGCCTCTATACACTTCTTCCCACTCTTTTGTTCCATCCAACTTATACCTAAAAACTCTGCCCTGATTATCAGTAGCAACACCTATATCTCCCTGAAACAACTCTTCTATCTGCCCTTGGGTAAATCCCGCAATACTCAAAACGTTATATATCAAATTTCTATTACATCCCACATATAGATATTCCCCGTCTGGTTGTGATAAAACATCCATACACCAAGCATAACTATTTTCTCTATCCCCTCCCGGAGCAAGACCATCGGGCTGACCAGAAGAATTACCTATATTGCTAACCCTACTTAAAACTGCCGTACTACCTACAACACTATACAAAAATATTAGACCAAAAATTAAAAGACCTTTTACTTTTTTTAGCATTTGCCTCCTCAATTGTTAAACCTACCTTTTGAATATTTATATTTTTCAAGCGGCAGACAATTATACCATAAATTTAAATTTTTTCTCAAAGAATCTCCTCTTTTGCCTTCTATCCCTCGGGGGTACTCGGGATAAGCCCGCACACTTTGTTATCAGTAGTAAAAACGAGATTGCGGATCAAGTCCCTCGCAAAGACGGAATGGGTAGAGGGCAAAACAAAGAAGCAACAATTAAAGCCAGAGTAATCTATCAATAAGTTTATCAAAAAAATAGTAGACCTTTTTTATTCTTTTTTTAGGGATAACCCTCCAAAGGTTATCAGGGAAAAAAAGAACAACTTCAGAAACTCTAAACCGTTTTTTGTAGAAGAACCTTCTTCTTATAACAAAAAAATATTTTTTTACTATAAAAACAGGTGTAACTCTTATATTGTCCATTTGCCGCACCTATCTCCCCATCTAGCTACAAGTTCCCCTTTTTCTTTATTTACGCAAGTAATCTCACATTTATTGGGGCATCCTGAACAGTTGAACCCTGCTGTCACAAATTTTTCATCGCTAACAGAAAATCCACAAAAAATAGTTTTTAAGTTATTCTCTTCAATATGTGTTCTTGCAAGCAATGCCGCACCAATGGCGCCCATAGTAAGAAAATATTCTGGAACAATAACTTCACAGCCGAGAGATTTCTCAAAACTTTTTCTAATACCTGAATTTGCTGCAACACCTCCTTGAAAAACAAAAGGTGGCAATAAGGTTTTACCTTTACAAAGATTGTTAAGATAGTTCCTAACCAGTGCCTCACATAAACCGTTAATAATATCTTCTTTGGGATATCCCATCTGTTGTTTATGAACCATATCCGATTCAGCAAAAACAGTACACCTACCTGCTATAGCAACATCCACAGTTGATTTAGCAGCATAATCCCCAAACTCCTCAATAGGTATCCCCAACCTATGTGCTTGATGGTCAAGAAAAGAGCCAGTACCAGCAGCACAAATTGAGTTCATAGTAAAGTCGGTTATTATCCCATCCTGCATTAGTATCAATTTACTATCCTGCCCGCCAATCTCAAGTATAGTTCTTACCTGAGGAACATAATAAGAAGAGGCAACAGCATGAGATATTATCTCTGTTTTAGCAAGATCCGCTTTCACAAGCGACTTTATAAGATACCTTGCAGAACCCGTAGTACCAACAGCTTTAATACTGGAACCGCTCTCTCCAAAAACCTTCCTTAAATTAGCAAATCCTTCTTGGACAGATTTTATAGGGGACCCTTGAGTTCTTGCCCAGGTAGCATAAACCAATTTCATATCTTCGTTTACAACAGCAAATTTGGTAGAAACACTACCAACATCAATGCCTAAAAACATATTATTTGTAACATTTTTTAGGTCTATTTTTTCAGTACTCTGTGACATCTTCTTTCTTTCTCCCATTATAAATATTTTTATTTCTTAACAATATCTCTCAAAGAACGTTTTTTAAGTAAATCAACGTATGCCTCAAGACGCGTAATCAACCCTGCCTCCCCTGAGTGTTCATCAAAACTAAAAAAGAAAGGTGGTAAATTAAAATCACCATCACCATACCATTTTGTTATTATAGCTTTAGCTGTAATTTCAGGCATACAAGTAAATGGATATATGTGAACAAAACCATCAAACTTATCTTCTTGAGAACTGGAAATATAATCCCCCAAAACCCATATCGCCTCCCCACCTATATCCATCTGCAGCCCGCCTTTTGATCTATTTTTCTTATTAAGGTATTCAAGGTATTTCCTATGAAAATTTAAGTGGAATTTATGTTTAACCCAATCATACAAACTTGTACCCATATACACCTTACATCCAAGTTCACCAAGTTTTCTTTTAATATTCTGGTTAGAAAACTCATCTACAGCAACAAAATTTTCACCAGTCATTTTAACCGACACAACACTTCTCTTCTTATCCGTTTTTATATCAGAAAAGAGAGTAGGTATTTGTCGCTTTAACCTTTTAAGTTCAGCATATTTTACAGCAGTATCTATTAACAACAAACACTTTTTCAACACTTTTGTTGTTTCACCTTTATTTATCTCATAACATCTTGTGGCACCTTCACATTCTTCTGCAAGTTTTATTAGATACAACTTCATAAGAAAAACTCTTACAGTTTTAGATATATTTTTGAAAGAAGCAAGTTTTTTATCCTCACATATAGATTTAAGAAAATCTACCCACTCAAAAGTTAAAAGATCTCCCTGAGGCAGATGTATCATTTCAAAATTATAACCCATATCCCTTAAAATACGTTCTTGGACGGCATAATAAAACCCAAATCTGCAAGGACCGCAATCTGTTGCCATAACTATGGTCTTTACCCCTGATTCAAGAGCGTCAATCATATTAGAAAGGGTTACCTTAAAAGGAAAACATACCCATTCTGGAGAGTTTTTTAACCCTAATTCAAGTTGTTTTACATTGCTTTCTTTAGGAACATAAACCTCTGCACCCATATTCTCGCATAAAGATTTAAAAGCAGGCCAACCGTTACCCATATGTGGAAAAGATACAACCATTATCCTATTTTCTCCCTCTGTTTCTTGAAAGCAACCATCTCTACGAAAGATTCAATACGGGTTATTAACCCGGCTTGCCCAGAATGCTCATCTATCACCACACATATATATGGCATATCTACTGATTTTGCATTTCTTGTTACAATTTCATCTATTAAAGAGTCTGGTCCACAACAAAAACTGCACAGAAAAACAATTCCATCAACAAATTTTTCTTCAAACAAGTAGTTCAAAGCAGACAGAATTTCTTCCTCGTTACCCCAATAATTTTTAAGTGATTCATTTATTGTTGTCTCACCTTTGAATATATGAGAAGGAAGATTTTCCATAACAACAGTTTTAACATTCATCTTTTCAAGTTTATTCAACAAGTCCATATTTACAAACGGGTCGTGAACATTATATTCATGCCCTATTATAGCTATAGAAACTTTTGAGTCTAACATTTTTTCTGCAAAAATATCTTTTGAATCGTTTTCAGATATTTTTAGAGCCTCTTGAAATGAAAGACCATTTTCCATTCCAGAACAAAATCGGTGGTAACTACGCACAGCATATTGGTATGCCGACTTTACCTCTCTAAAAGATTTACCAAGAGCCCTACCAGTCTCAAGAGCAGAAAAAAACTTTGGTTTCTTTCTAATATCAACACACATCTCTACAATTGGAGGCAACCCATCCACAGTGCCTCTTATAAGATCAGGCAAGCCTAAAAACTTGGGGCACATATAAGTATCTGCAGTGAAAGAAACATATCTTGGAGTAAATAGGTAGTCTACATTTTTTTTTAAAATATTGACAATATGCCCATAATAGAGTTTCAAAGGGATACATATCTCATCTATTGCGTACCTATTTCCATCTTTAAGTATTTCGCTGTTAGTTTCATCGCTAACAACCACTTCCAAACCAAGCCTTTCAAAAAAGGCTTTCCAGAAAGCAAAATACTTATAATATAATAAACTTGCAGGAATTCCTATTTTTTTCTTTACCATTGTTTTTGTTTAATATTGCTGACTTCTCCTCTTCCATTTTATCACCTTGAACGCCCAATTTTGTCATCCTAAACTTGTTTCAGGCTCTCTAACTTAACCCACGCTTTTTGCTTGTCTTACGAGGAGCGTCTTAGCCAGAATACTTTATGAGGGATTGCGATGTGGTAATCCTCGTCTTTATCCATACTACCCTTCCTCAAAACACTCAAAAACAAGAAAATTTTTGATTTTTAACGGCTTTTATAATACCATATATCAGCAAACATCTCAATTATGTTACAGTAACAAATAAAAAAGGACACAGAATGAAAAAAATCTTATTTACTATGGCTTGCGGTCCTTATCCAAGGATTGACAATACTGATAGTATGGACTTATACACAAGCAGGCTAACAAAAGGACAAGAGTTTTTCACTCTTAAAAGTTACTACCCTGCTATGCCTGTTTACCTTCTTGCCCAAAATGTTTCAATACCTTCCGTAGCCCTTGAATATCCATCCTTTGAAGAGTTTGTTGAAGAAGTAAAAAAAGGATACGACTATATCGGTATAAACTTTAACACTATATTCTTTGATGCTACATATAAGATGTGTAAAGCAATTAAAGAGTTATCTCCAAAAACAAAAATAATTCTTGGAGGTTACGGAGTTACTTGCCTTAAAGAAGATTTTCAAGAAGAGAAAGAACTTCTTAGTATGGCTGACTATGTATGTCACGGAGAGGGAATAAGTTTTGTTAGAGAAATTCTTGGCGAACCAACAGACGCAGAAATTAAGCAAGATTTTCCTACCTCATACATATATTCAATGGGAGAAAAAGTTGCTTTTGATAACGCTATATCTGCTTTAGGTTGTAGAGGTGCTTGCGAGTTTTGTTGCACATCAGCTTTCTACGATTACAAAAAAGTAAGGATAGTCGACCCTGAGGCACTCTGGAAAATTGTTAAGAAAAAACTTCTGGAAAAGAGTAGTTTCGTATGGATATATGACGAAGATTTCTTTGCAGATGCTGATTACGTAAGAGAGTTTGGGGATATTATAAAGAAAGATAAAGATATTCTGCCAGAAAAAGTAAGTTGGGCTGGTTTTGGAAGTATAAGAAGTTTATCCCAATATACCATAGAAGAACTTGTTGAGATGGGCGTTTCTGCTATATGGATAGGAGTTGAATCAAAATTTTCTAAACTCCCTAAAAGAAAAGGAAGAGATATAGGAGAAACCTTTAAATCTTTAAGAGAAGCAGGTATCCAGACCGTTGGTTCTTTTATAATTGGCTGGGATTTTCAGACAGAAGACAATATTCTTGAAGATATAAACTATTTTGTTGATTTAAAACCTACCTACACACAAATTTCAAGCCTTATGCCCTGCCCCGAAACAAGATTATGGGACAGATTAAAAAAAGAGGGCAAACTATATACCGATAATTTCAAATGGCATAACCACCATCTATACTCTATAATGCACAGACATACCAGCATAAAAGATGAAGATGTAATAAAATATGTCAACTTAACCCAATCCCTTCTTTATCAAAGGAACGGACCATCGTTTTCAAGAACTTTTGAGGTCAACCTCAATGGTTATAAGGCAAGTAAAAAGAGTAAAAACGAAATTATCAAGGCAAAAGCACCTCTCTTTGCATCCTGGTGTCATCTTATATTCCCTGCGTTACTTGCAATAAAATTACATTCACCCACTCCTGAATTGAGGAGAGATATTAAAGAATTGAGAGATTCATATATAAAAGAATTTGGAAATCCGCCCTTTCAGGCTAAAGTTAAATCAGTTCTCTTTTTAATTTATTCAAGTATACTAAGAATCAACCATTTCTTTACAAAAAACAGGCCAGGGAAAGAAAGGTCATACACAAAACGGTATACATATAATGGGGCTGAATAGTGTTATTAATAGATTTATTTCTTTAATATGTCATCAACAAACCTTGAGATGCTTTGAAATAGGAGACAAAACCTTACCACTATGTACAAGGTGCACAGGTATATATGCTGGATTTCTTATTGCCTACCTTTTTTTATGGATTATATCAGCAAAAAAACGAATCCTTCGACTTAGTAAAAACGTTATAATTGTTTCACTTCTAATGCTATTTGTTTTCATAACTGATTCCCTGTTTTCATTCAAAGGAATTTTAGATTTAGGAAATAATATAAAGTTTTTATTTGGCTTACTTGGAGGCGCATCTTTAGGAAGTTTTGCTTTTGGGATTTTGAACTACTCATTAAGAGAGAAGAGTTATTTTGCTAATATATATTTTTCACTCAAAGATTTTGTTTATTTAATAATTGTTATATTAGTTTTATTCTTTTTAAAACTCCTCTTTAATTATTCGTTTTTATTCTACTTTTGGAAAATTTTAAGCACCTTGGGACTACTCTTCACTTACATAACAGTAAACTTTACTCTTATAACAGTTTTCTGGCAAGGGAAATATGATACAAAATTCAAAAAACAATCAATTTTATATACCTTTCTTCTTATTATAATTGAGTTTTTTATTATAAAACTCATTAGGTAGCAAACCCTTAAAGAAAAAGAAAATGAAGCACCACAAAAGTCACAATAACACCCGCCAAGGCTCCTGTTACTAGTTCAGAAAAATTGTGTGCCTTGCTTCTATATCTAACCCAGCAGGAGAGTGGCAAAAGAGGGACAAGAGGAGCAGAATTAGCGCCAAAAACAAAGAACAAGCCAGTCAACATACCAGCAAAACCAGACATATGAATACTTATTTTATAAAAAACATTTACCCACCAGATAACAAGTAACAATGCCGTAGAAGCAAAAACAAGACCTATTATTATGGTAGGAGCAGAAATTTTATAAAGTATTAACAGTCCCATAAGATAAAATAGAGCTATTGCAGGAAAAGCTTTATTTCTATCCTCTTTTTTAAACAAATGAACATCAGGTATAAATTTCAACTTGTAGGCTATTAAAAGGTATAGTATGGGCAATGCCGACTGCGAAATAAAGCATACTGCAAAAACCTGTAACGCTTTAATAGGTTCTGGAATAAGTTTTAAACATACAAACGCAAAAAAGAAAGCAGTTAAAACAATAGGGCTTGTCATATCAGCTACCATTCGATAAAAAATATCAAGAGCATTTTTTTTCATATCTTTATTTTGTTTAAGGTTGTAACGGAGACTCATCTCCTATTACTGAATCATAAATATTTGTGTAATAATCGTGAATAAAAGCACCACCTACAAGTTCAAAAGTTTTCTCATCTTCAAGTTCTACCATAACAATAAAAGTTAATTCCCCTTCATCACTCTTACCTATAGATTTTAATAGTTCTTTAAGAGAGACCTCTTCTCCTGTTTTAGCAACAAAATACTTGTAATTTACTCCTTTATCTCTAAGGTATGCAGAAATTCCAGAGAAGTCCAACCCTTTATCATTAGCTGAGTTTCTCCAGATAGTTAAATTTTCATCATCAGTCCTTACAGATTTTATATATACACCAACAAGGTTAGGGCTATTCAATAAGTTCATATTAGCAAGAGTAAAAAGATTCTCCTCAAGGAGAGGTACTCTTATTGGCTGTTCAAGTTTAAAACCAAGAACACTCTCAGCAAGAAGTATCTGGCTATTACCTCCAAAAGCAGGGAATTGGTCATTATAGGTATCTATCAACCTAAATCCATTATTCTTTAAGATATGTTCAACAAATTGTCTATCTGTAACATTATCGACCGCTGTTTGAAGAGCATTCTCACCAGTATTAACAAGCACATTAGCATCAAACTCATCTATAAAATTTATATGAACAAGAGGTAATCCAGTTTGAGGGTCTTCTGTAATTCCATTATCATTGACTACTATTCCACCCTCTTTTTTCACCTTAGGTGTATAAAAAGCTACATCAGAAGGACTGTCTTGTATCAATGTTGCATGAGAGGTAAAAAGAATATCTATACAGAAAGGATATGTAGCATCAGCTATTACAAAGTACATTTTAGTATCTCCAGCACCATTAGCAGGTAAAGAAACATCTCCAACATCAAACGATTTAGAATAAAGATTAAAAGTAATTTCTGTATTAGGGCTTATATTCATCTTTGCAGTAATTGTTTTTCCATCCCATAAAATCCAACCATCATTTGTCAATTTATCTATAAGATTCTGGTTGTTAGGGTCAACAGCTAAATAGAGGGTTGAAGGCTGTGAAAGATTAAAAGTCAAAAAATCTTCATCCTCACAACCTGCATCATCAAGTTGTGTTCTCAAAACCCCTCTACCTCTAATTTCTGAAGGAAAAGAGTTAAGTCTATAAGAAGTCCCTGTTACATGATAAATCTGAGAATTAAGACGAAGAACCCCGATATTGTTTTGATCATAATCACCAACAGCATTTTCTGATGCAGATATATTTTTCATAAGACCAGATACAGCCATCGTGAAATCAAGGGTGGTCTTAAAATCCATACTATTCCAATTTTGAGGGTCTAAAAAGAGAGAAAAAAACTCTTCATACGAAATTCTTTCGCCACCTTCATAAACAGAATTGTATAACTGCTGATTCATATACGCTTGAAATTGTTCTTTTCTAATAAACAACCTTACCAACGAAGGTATGCTATCATAAAAAGTATCTATCATTTCCTGAGCACCATCTTTAATTTCTCTTTTATAGGTTCCACCAGAAGTTATATAAATATCACTATCTATAATACCGCCACTAAGAATTCCAGATACTCCTGTACCTGCTCCCAATGCGTTGACAATATTCATTGCAATAAAAATGTTTTCAGGAGATTCATTTAAAAAATCTACTGTTTTCTGGGCAAAATTCATTCCTCTCGGATGTAATGCTACTGAAATTCGGGCAAGAGTTTCTTGAGTATCATTGGGTTCTACCACCAACATAAAACCATCTTCATCATAACAATTCAACCAGAAGAAAAGCCCAAAAAGGGAAATTCCTTCTGGATCATCAGGAAGAGGATAAAAACTTCTGTCTAATGCTCCAGAAACAGGGATATAGTCCCTGCCAGAGGATGATAAACCCTCTTCAGAAAAATAAAGAGTTCCTTCAGGTAAAGTTGGTAAAAATGCCTTAGTAGAGCCTCCACCACCACAAGCAATACCCATAGCAACCACACCAATTAAAAGAAGTAGCGCATATAATTTGTTAGTTTTTTTATTCATTTTTCTCCTTATCCTTAAAATTATACATCTTACAAATAATCATTGCAAATATTTTTCATATTGTTACCCCATTCCTTTTCGCCTTCGGCGGGATTGCCACGCTAAAAAAACGCTCGCAAAGACAATCTTTCCTTATTTGCCTCTCCTCTTGGGGGAGAGGATGCAAGGTGAGGGGGGGCTTTTGTGTTTTCTTCGTTAAAAAAGTATGTGTCTACGAACGAATACGAGGTGCTAACCGACGCTTTTTGCTTGTCTTACAAGGAGCGTCTTAGCCCGAATGCTTTCTGAGGGATTGCGACGTGGTAATCCTCGTCTTTATCCGACGTTTTTTTACAAACTAAATACTCTCTTTACATAATCGAGAGAAACCTGCCCCGGCGCTGTCGTTTTATTAAGCGAAATATAAGTAAAAAGCGACCCTAAATATATTGGAGTAAAACGTTCTACAAACGAAACGCCCATTGGTGTGACAATGATAGGAAATTTTTTGGAATATTTATGAGTGAAGGAGAGAAGTGAGAAAAACTCATCTTTTGAGTTAACCATTGTGGCTATTTTTATAATATCTGGTTTTAATTTTATTGCACTACTATATACCTTATCAAGATTTTTCAAAGAAGGCGTCTTTACAAAATTGTGGTAAGACAAAACACTCTTCTTACCCTTGTTTTTAACATAATCAACAACCTTTTCAGATATTGAACTTTTAAGTTCTACATCAACATAATCAATAAAGTCCAAAATGTTTTTATATATCTCAAACCTTTCTTTTTCTGTGATATTTAGCCCTTCGTTTTGACTCTCTTTCTTCCACCTTGCCGTGCCTATAACTTTAACGTCTTTAACAGGCAGAGAAAAGGAAGGAGTTAGTCCCTTCTTCAAAAACTCATCTACCCTCAATTCCACCCAACCAACATATTTTAAAGCGTTTTTGATTGAAGTTTTATTCTCTTCTCCAACAAGAACAAGAGCAAGTCTATTTTTTGTTATCATTTTCCTTTTTTTCTCTCTGAATCTGTTTTTGCGAGCCGTCCATTTTGTTATCCTAAACGCCCAACCCTGTCATCCTGAACTTGTTTCAGGATCTCTAACTTAACCCACGCTGGTAGCAAGAAAAACGAGATTCCGGATCAAGTCCGGAATGACATATAGAGGGAGTCTCCCATTTTATCGTTACGGCTTTCGTTTTTGGTTAAGTTGCTAACTGCCCCTCCACCTACGCTACAATGCAAGCTTCGGCGGACAAGCCTCATCCCATTAAACTCTCTGCAAACTCTTGGGGACTTACTACCCCAAACATCCCTCGAGGGGAGAGGGCAAAATAGAGAAGCATAGCAACTATCGGCTTAACAACTTATCAGACAGGCGGGCACTATTCTCTAACACCTCTCTCACATCTTCCATTTTTACACCAGCAGAAAGAATAAGTTTTTCTGCTATCGAATCATTAATAATATTTTCAGGTGAATGAGTATCTGTATTTAAGACTATAGGAAACCTATATTTATACCATAATCTTACTATATGCCCGTTAGAAAAGGCGTGCCCTTTTCTACCAGAAATTTCCACAGATATCCCTCTATCTGCAGCAAGTTTTGCGTCTTCCTCTGTCATTAAACCAGGATGTGCCAGTATATCTATCTCAGAATTGAGAGCCCCTCTATTTGTTCCAACCATAACTGGCTCTGTTATTGTTTCCCCGTGAACAACAACCAATTTTGCACCTAATTCCCTTGCAAAAAGAGCCATTGAAGAAATTTCGCTTGGGCTTATATGTGTTATTTCCGCTCCCGGTATTGCTTTAATTTTCATACTCTTATTTATATTTTCGCATACTCTACATATTGCGGGCACTACCATTTCTACATTAGAATAATCTATATGGTCGGTTATACCTATTACCTTATATCCGTTCCCTTCTGCTCGCCTTGCAAGTTCAGAGGGGATAAGAACACCGTCACTTAAAATCGTGTGGGTATGTAGATCAATCATTCTCTTCTCCTTCTTGCTCTTCATCTTCTTCCGTCTTATTCTCACTCTTCTTTGGTGGCTGCACACCTTGCACCACAACATCGACACTTGCTACTTTTAAACCAGACATTTTTTCTACTTCTTCCTTTATTGATTTCTGAACCAAGTATGTCACCTCGGGAATATTAACCCCATATTCCACTATAATACAAAGTTCAAACTCTACCTCGTCTTCTCCAACTACCACCTTAATTCCTGCGTCCTGTTTTTTCCCAACCAATTGCGCAAGCCCCGCAACAAAACTTGTAGCTATCTTGTTTACACCTGGAACATTTTTAGCTACTATCCCTGCAATAGACGCAAGAACATCGTTATCTATCTTAACATTTCCGTATTTTTCTTCATCCATTTTTTCCTCCGCAATCCTGAGCCAATATTACTAAGTTTTACTACTTTCTGATTCAAGGAAGTTTTCAAGCCACTTTACACTATACCTTCCACTCAAAAATATAGGGTGAGCAAAAATTTTCCTATAAAGAGGTATTGTTGTTTTTATACCTTCAATAACAACCTCATCAAAAGCTCTCCTCATACGGTCGATTGCTTCCTGTCTATCTCTACCATAAGAAATAAGTTTCATTACCAAACTATCGTAATATGGTGGTATGGTATATCCCTGAAAAATATGGGTATCCACCCTTATTCCTGGTCCACCGGGTATAATAAGTTTTTCTATCCTGCCGGGAGAAGGCATAAAATTGTTCAAAGCATCCTCAGCGTTTATACGACATTCAATAGAATGTCCATTTAATTTTATATCTTTTTGTCTTATTCCAAGCTTATCCCCTCTTGCAACAAGAATCTGGTTCTTTACCAAATCATATCCAGATACCAATTCTGTTATAGGATGTTCAACCTGAATCCTTGTATTCATCTCCATAAAATAAGGGTTGCTATGAGAATCTACAAGAAACTCAATAGTCCCAGCACTTTTATATCCAATTTTCTTTGCAAGAAGATACGCATATTTATATAATTTTTTACGCAACTTGTTATCAACAAAAGGTGAAGGGCTCTCCTCAATAAGTTTCTGGTGCCTACGTTGTATAGAGCAATCCCTCTCTGGAAAAACAAGAATATCACCTTTTTTATCACCTATCAACTGAACCTCTATATGTCTTGGTCTCTCAAGAAATTTTTCTAAATATAAGGAATCATCTCCAAAAGACAATTTTGCTTCTTCCTGACAGGTATGCCACGACTTTTGAAACTCCTCAATATTGTTAACACGCCTCATACCCCTACCACCACCACCAGAACTTGCTTTAACAATAACTGGAAACCCAATCTTTCTTGCGTAATATAGAGCTTTCTTATAATCGTTCTCTTCGCAACCAGGTATAACTGGAACATTAAAAGATTTGGCTGTCTTTCTTGCAAGAGATTTATCTCCCATTAACTGTATGTTTTTAACAGAAGGACCAATAAAAGCAATCCTCGAAGCATTACATATCTCTACAAAGGGTACATTTTCTGCAAGAAAACCATATCCAGGGTGGACAGCTTCAGCTTTTGACATTTCTATAGCACTAACAATGGAAGGAATATTTAGATAACTATCTTGTGGTGAGGCAGGTCCTATACAAATTTTTTCATCAGCAAGAGTCACTGGAAGAGAATTTTTATCGGCTTCAGAAAAACCTATAACTGTCTTTAACCCGAGTTCTCGGCAACTTCTAAGCACCCTTAAAGCAATCTCACCCCTGTTAGCAATGAATACTTTTTTAAACATCTTTTTTTCTCAAGCTCTCATAAGATTTTTATAATTGAATGATAAAAAGAACCTGCCCATACTCTACGGGCTTTCCATTTTCAACTAATATTTCTTTGACTGTGCCGTTATGTTCAGATTTTATTTCATTCATTACCTTCATTGCTTCAACAATACAAAGAGTATCGCCCTGCTTAATACTCGCTCCTAACTCGACAAACGGCGGACTTTGAGGTGAAGGCGCTTTATAAAAAGTGCCAACAAGCGGAGATTTAATATAGACAGCATTCTCTAATTGTTGAGAAGGACGTTTATATTCTTCAAGAATTTCTTCATGTTTAAGTTCAGGTATCACTTGATTATGTTTAACCGTCTGAGATTCTTTCTGAATAGCACCTTTTTTACCCATAGTTAAAGAAAAATCGCCTTTTTTTATCTCCAGGTACTCCAAGTCATACTTCTTCATAAAATCGGCATATATTTTTAATTCTTCAGGCTTCATTTTATCTCCTAAGATTAAACGCGAGTGATATATTCACCAGTGCGGGTATCTACCTTGACAACATCGTCCACTTCAACAAAAAGAGGTGTCTGTATTTCAAGACCTGTCTGAAGTTTAACCTTTTTTTTACCTCCCTGAACAGTGTCTCCCCTATGTCCAGGTTCTGCTTCTATAACTTTTAAGTCAACACTAATTGGCATCTTTATATCAAGAACTTCTCCATTATGAAAAAGTCCAGTAACTTCAAGGTTTTCTGTAATATATTTACTTGCATCTCCAATAACCTCTGATTGAATAACAACCTGTTCATAGGTGTTGTTATCCATAAAATGGTATCCTTGTGAATCTTCATAAAGAAAAACGAGAGGGGCTTCATCGACATATACAGGGCTAACCTTAACATCTGACCTGAAAGAATCCTCAAGAGTTTTTCCTGTTCTAATATCTTTTGCTTTTAGCCTAACTAAACCTCGTCTCTGCTGTTGGTGAGTGTGAACAGCATACACAACTACATAAATATTACCTTCGTATTCAAAAACATTTCCTTCTTTCAAATCCAGTACAGTCATTCTTCTCCTTGTTTATTCTACTTTCCCATTCTTGCGCCTTCTCTGTTATTGCGAAGGAACGCCTTATGTAACTGCGGAAATCTCAATCAACCCTCCTCTCCCCTAGGGGGAGAAAGCAAAAAGATGCTCCTCTTATCTTTTTTATTTTATCTTCTATATTTTACAATTTTATAGAGAAAAAATCAACCATAAAAGAAAAGGGCAGCCATTCCTACGACTGCCCTTTCCAATATCTTTAATTACAACCTTATCTTTTGCTTATTATATAGTCCAGCGCATCGTCCAACTCTTCGTCAAACTCCCAGAAAGCTGGTCCGAGCTCAGTCCATCTGTAATCCAAGAGGTTAAGCAAGACTTCGAGCCAGAAAGTATCTTCACTACCTATCATAATAATGCTTGGAGATACTGCTCTAAACCATTGAGGAGACCTCATTCCACCATTCTCTCTTCCGTTGAAGAAGATTAGACCAGGAGATACAGGTAAATTCGGACATGCAAGAAGAACATCTCTCGGCTGAACTATCCCGTCTATCCCAACAGATACAAAGAAGGACTCATCTGAAGCGTAGACATAAAGGTCGCCAGGATTAATGTTGACCTCTACTGGATTATACCCAGAACCGTCAGGATTGCCGTCAAATTCTCCAATAGTTCCGTTGAAGGCAAACATTCCACTCGTATCGGTTGCTATCACATCATACGGAGTTACATCGTTTCTATCAAGGATAGAGCCGATTGTTTGAATCATTACTTTTCCGTCTGCTTCAACTGTTCCAGCAAGAAGCATATCTCCACCTGTAGCATAGTCAATATCGTTAAGGGTGCAGTTATCAAATCTGATATACCCATTTTCCAATCTTACCATACCACCTGGTGCTGAGTTAGTTACTCCAAGCACTTCAAGATCGCCTGCAACTAAGGTATTGTTCCTTACCCAGATATCTCCACTTGTAGTATTTTCAGCAGAGAGGGTTTCTGCCTGAGTTTCTATTGCATCGGCAGTACCTATACCGTTTACAGCGGAAAGGACTACATCTTTTGCTAAGATATTTACCCTATCATCATTATTATCAAAGATAGAACCACCTGCGGTTATATCAACGGCATTTCCAGCTTCAATATATCCAAGATAGACATCTTCACCAGCAACGAGAGTTGCATCTCCACCTGCAAAGACAGCTGCATTTTCGCAGATTACTATATCAGTGCCAGCGTCAAGATAGACATCATTACCTGCATTAAGGAACGAATCCAGGCATATTCTTATATACCCGTCTTCTGCAATGACACCAATATCATTACCAGCGGTGAGAAGTGTATTTGTGATAATATCCACGTTTGTTTTAGCGTAAATATTGATATCGTTACCTGCTTGAATATCAACGGTATTGAGATTCACATATCCATTGAGAGCATTTATATTTGCATCAACTGCTGTAATATCGCTCTTCAATATATCTACATTTTCTCCAGCTGTTGCTGTTAAGGTTGTACCTGCTGTCAACTCACTGCGACTTACCATTATATCTACACCAGCGGTTAAGTCCATCTCTCCAGCGGTGGCTTCTATTTCGCTACTCTCTATATCTATATTTCCACCTGCATCTATTCCTATATCAATTGACGCTAAGAGAGTGCTATCGGTTATATCTACATCGGTTGCTGCCACCACATCTATTGCACCAGTAGTTGAATCTATATCCACACTTTCCATATTTACATAACCAGCGGTGGCTGTTATTGTAACATCTTCTCCTGCTAACAAGTTGCTGGTAAGCATATCTACACTATTTCCTGCTGTTGCTGTTAAGGTGGTACCTGCTGTCAAATCACTACGACTTACCATTATATTGTCACCTGCATCAATATCCATCTCTCCAGCGGTTGCTTCTATTTCGCTACTCTCGATATCTATACTTCCATTGGTTGCGGCTATTGTTACATTTTCACCAGCAGTAATTTCACTTCTGAAAATATCAACATCATTTTCTGCGTCAAGAGTAACGTCAGTACCAGCAGTTAAGGTTGAGAGAACAACCAAAATGTTATCCCCTGCTGTAATATCCATTTCTCCTAATGTAGCGTCAGCTTCCACTGTATTTAGAACCACATTTCCAGTTGTTGCTTCAACGAAAATATTATCGCCAGCTGTAACAGTTGTAGCAAGCATATCTACATTGTTTCCTGCTGTTGCTGTTAAGGTGGTACCTGCTGTCAAGTCACTACGGCTTACCATTATATTGTCACCTGCATCAATATCCATCTCTCCAGCTGTGGCTTCTATTTCGCTACTCTCTATATCTATATTTCCACCTGCATCTATTCCTACATCGGTTGCTGCTAAGAGA
>Ga0172382_10005064_pt1 | contig 19832 bp, 18 predicted proteins | sample Leawel138RmetaG_FD_122245 | JGI IMG/M metagenome (GOLD analysis project Ga0172382, IMG submission 122245) | Leachate microbial communities from a municipal landfill in Southern Ontario, Canada - Leachate well 138R metaG | ecosystem: Engineered > Solid waste > Landfill > Unclassified | place... | reverse complement strand
AGGCCTGAACCAGTTTATTCCTGACCTGGATCGCACTTTGGAAGCCAATGCTGGCCTTTTGCATGTCTATCATGACATCGTTCAACGATATCCCCGGTTTGCCCATGATGAATTGTTGGGCCTGGACATTGGCAGCCTGTTGGGTGGCTGAGATGCTTTTGATGGCGGCGCCCAGTTCGCTGGCGAAAGAGGCTTTTGTGGCGTCTGGGTTTGGCACGCCAATGGGCTGCATATTACCATTACCCAATTGATTGGAAACCGCGCCGGCTCTGGCACCATAGGCCATTTCCTTGAGTTGTTGCTGCAATGTGTTCATACCAGAAATGGTAATTGGCGAAATAGCTTGCATGAAAATATCCAGATTAGCAAATAAAACACATCTTATCGCCCACCCAGCAGTTTTAATAGCGCGAACAAGCCAAAAAACCCCGCTTTAACCCCTGATTGCTTTACAGCCAGATAGGTAATAATACCTATCTGAAAAAAGTTTAACTGGATAATTGTCTTTTGTTGTTTCCCATGGTCATTATTGAATTCACAGCCCAGGCTGCCTTACGGTTTACAGGAAGACTGGCATGAGCGGCATAGAAAAACTTGCCGCCCGCTTCCCCGTGGTAGAGCGCCTGCTGGTGTTGCCGCGCCCGGTATTAATGGGCGCTGCCGCCGGCTTGGTCGCGTTAATCATTGTCAGCCTGCTGTGGATGCGCGGGCCCGAATACAAGGTGCTGTTTTCCAACCTGCAAGACAAGGATGGTGGCGCCATTGTGACCGCCCTTGAAAAGCTGAATGTACCGTACCAATTCAATGACGCCGGTTCTGCCATTCTGATACCCGCCGACAAGGTGCATGAAACCCGCATGATGCTGGCCGAGCAGGGCCTGCCCCAAGGCGGGGGTGTTGGTTTTGAGCTCATGGACAACCCCCAGTTTGGGGCCAGCCAGTTTGCCGAACAGGTCACATACCAGCGTGCCGTTGAGGGCGAGCTGGCCCGCTCTATCGAGGCCATGAATTCCGTGGAAACCGCCCGGGTTCACCTGGCCATTCCCAAGCAAACCCTGTTTGTGCGTGACCGCAAGCTGCCTACCGCTTCGGTACTGGTTACGCTTAGCCCCGGCCGTAACCTGGGTGACGGCCAGATTGCCGCCATTGCCTGGCTGGTGGCGTCCAGTGTTCCTGGACTAACGGCAGAAAATGTTTCCATTGTTGACCAAGGTGGCCGCCTGCTGTCTTCCAGTGCCGGCCTTGAAGGCTTTGGGGCCAACCAGACACATCTTAAATTTACCGATGAACTGGAACAACGCCTGACGGCACGCATTATTTCCATCTTGGTACCGGTAGTGGGCCGTGGCAATGTGCATGCCCAGGTAAGTGCCAGCATGGATTTTGCCCAGCGCGAACAAACGTCCGAAACTTATCGCCCCAACCAGAAGCCCGATGAAGCCGCTATTCGCAGCGAGCAAACCAACCGCACGGCCCAGGCCGGTATTGGCCAGCCTATGGGTATCCCGGGCGCACTGTCTAACGAGCCCCCCGCGCCACCAGTCGCCCCTATTGAAAACCAGCCAGTCACCAATGCCACAGCTGGCACCGCGACCACCGTGCTTAATCCGGCCAGCCAAACCAATAACGCCACCATCAACTACGAGCTGGATCGCACGATCAGTCATGTAAAAGATTCCGTCGGCACCATCAAGCGCCTTTCTATTGCAGTCGTGGTTAATTTCCGTGAAAGCGAAACCGGCGAGGCCACCCCCCTGCCCCCTGAAACCATGCAGCAAATCAATGCCCTGGTTAAAGAAGCGGTGGGCTTCTCTGATACACGTGGGGACAGCCTGAATGTGGTCAACAGCGAGTTCACGTCAAGCGAACCAATGATTCCTGTCTGGAAAGACCCCGAAATGCATTCGCTGGCCAAGACCCTGGGGCAATACCTGCTCTTGTTTATTGCTGTTATGCTAATTTGGCTGAAGGCCTTCAAACCGCTTATTCGCGCACTTGAAGACCGCAAAAACGTGGAACAGGCCGAGAAGCAGGCACAGTTGCGCCAAGCCGAAGCCGAACGCAAGGCCCAGGCCGAGATCCCTGTCAAACATGACCACTACGAAGACAATCTTAACGTGGTCAAGAAAATTGCCACCGAAGACCCGCGTGCCGTGGCGATGGTACTTAGAACCTGGATGAACCAAAACAATGATGACAGCAGAAAATAATATGGAACGTTGCGCTATCCTGCTCATGTCAATTGGCGAAGAGGCCGCGTCTGAAGTGCTTAAGTACATGAATGCCCATGAAGTGCAGGAAATGGGTGCTGCCATGATCAGCATGAAAAACATGACGCGCAACAATGTGAATGACGTGCTTGAACAGTTCCGCAAGGATGCGGACCAGTTCATGTCGGTTAATATGGGCTCTGAAGAGTATATCCGCACCATTCTGAACAAGGCGCTGGGCACCGATCGCGCGGCCGGTATTCTGGAAGACATTCTGGACCTTACCAAGCACGAAAACGGCATTGAAGCCCTTAACCAGCTTGAACCTGCCAACATTGCCGAGCTGATTGCCGGCGAGCATCCGCAGATTATTGCCACTATTCTGGTACACCTGGATCGCGATCTGGCGGCCGATACCCTATCACTGTTAACCGAACGGGTACGCAACGATGTGATTATCCGGATTGCCACATTTGGTGGCGTACAGCCAACCGCGTTGCGCGAATTGACCGAAGTACTCAACAATGTGCTTTCTGGACAAACCGCCAAACGCAGCAAAATGGGTGGTGTTCGTGCTGCGGCCGAGATCCTCAACACCATGCAGGCTGGCATAGAGGCTTCCCTGATTACGCACCTGCAAGAACGTGACCCAGAGCTGGCACAAAAAGTTCAGGAAGAAATGTTTACCTTCGAGAATCTGGCCGATCTTGATGATGTTACCTTGCAAACCATTATGGCCGAAATTACCGATAACAATACGCTGGTCCTGGCCATGAAAGGCGCCAGTGAAACGGTTCGTGAACGCTTCTTCAAGAATATGTCCAACCGTGCGGCACAAATGTTGCGTGATGAGATCCAGGATATGAACCGCGTGCGTGCATCGGTGGTTCAGGGCGAACAACGCGCGATTATTGCGATTGCCCGCCGCCTGGCCGATACTGGCCAGATTTCGCTAACCAGAACCGATGAAGATGATTACGTCTAAGCCCCAAAACCTGCCTGATGCGTTGGTACTTGCCGACCCGGTGTTTGAAAATAACACCGGAGAACAGGCTATGGACAATACCGGCTGGTCGCCCTGGCAAATGGACAAAATCATTGATCCTGAAACGCTTAGAAAGCAGCAGGACATCAAGCAGGCCGAGCCCGACCCTGAGCTGGTGCGCCAGCAACAGCTGGAGCAAGAACGCAAGAACACCTTGCAACAGGCGCAGGAACAGGGTTATGCCACCGGCCATGCCGAAGGGTTGGCTGCCGGCAATAAAGAAGGCTACGATGCCGGCTATGAACGCGGTTATAACGAAGGACTGGCGGCGGCGGCCGAATTAACGGCGTCGCATCAAGCCCGTTTGCTGGCCCTGGCCGAACAGGCCCAACAACAATATGCCAATCTGGATAGCAGCATGGGCCAGGCCCTGATTGAACTGGCCACCACCATTGCCCACCATGTAATTGGGCAAGAACTTAAACAGCACCCCGAACATATTATTCCTTTAGTGAAGCAGGCCATTACCCAGCCACCGGGCGTCAGCCAGGCCATGGAGGTGCAACTTAATCCCGACGATCTGGCCCTGATTGAACAAAGCGGCCAGTTGCCCTTGCCCGAGCATATTCGCCTTAAGGCAGACCCTGACATTAAGGCGGGCGGCTGGTATGTGCAAACCGCCTACGGTGAAATTAACGCCAGCTTGCAAACCCGCTGGGCACAAGCCATTGCCAGCCTTGGCATGACACCCCCAAAAGCTGAACCCAAGGAGTAAGCCTTGAACCAGCCCACCCCCACCCAAGCCTCTGCTACCCATGGTGTTGCCGCCTGGCAAGACCAGCTTAAGCGTGCCGCCAGCCGGGTACAAGACAGCCCGCTACAAACCAGTGCCGGACGCATTATCCGCTCTACCGGCATGGTACTGGAAGCCAGCGGCCTGGCCTTGCCCGTGGGTGCCGCCTGCCGTATTCAGGTGGCTGGCAATAAGTGGGTGGATGCCGAGGTGGTGGGTTTTCAGGGGCAAACCTTGTTTTTGATGCCTTATGGCAATATTTCCGGCCTGTCGCCCAATGCGCGGGTTGAAGCCGTTGAAGCGGCCCTGCCACCCCAGGTTCCGTTGCAAGCAGCCGATGACGCTTATACGAACCTAAGCAACCAGGGTGGCCATACCCTGCCGGTTGGTTTTTCTTTGCTGGGCCGGGTGGTGGATGGCGCCGGTAAACCGCTGGACAATCTTGGTCCATTTGAAAATGCCTGGTCGGCCCCTTTGGCCGCTACGTATATTAACCCCCTTGACCGCACGCCCATTGATACACCGCTAGACGTTGGCGTGCGTGCCATTAACAGCATGCTCACGGTTGGCCGTGGCCAGCGTATGGGTCTGTTTGCCGGTTCGGGTGTGGGTAAATCGGTTTTGCTGGGCATGATGGCCTGCTACACCGAAGCCGATGTGATTGTGGTTGGCCTGATTGGTGAACGTGGCCGCGAAGTAAAAGAATTTATTGAACAAAACCTGGGCGTCGATGGCATGCGCCGCTCTGTCGTGGTGGCTGCTCCGGCAGATGTCTCGCCCCTGCTACGCATCCAGGGTTGTGTATACGCCACCCGATTGGCCGAGTTTTTTCGGGACCAGGGCAAGCATGTGTTGTTAATTATGGATTCCTTAACCCGCTATGCCATGGCACTGCGGGAAATTGCCCTTGCGATTGGCGAACCACCGGCCACCAAGGGCTATCCACCATCAGTGTTTGCCCGCCTGCCGGCCTTGGTGGAACGGGCCGGCAATGGCAAAAGCGTTAACGGTAAAACAGCCGGTTCCATTACCGCGTTTTATACGGTTCTTACCGAAGGCGATGACCAGCAGGATCCGATTGCCGATTCATCACGGGCAATTCTTGACGGGCACGTTGTGTTGTCACGTTCGCTGGCCGAAACCGGGCATTATCCGGCCATTGATATTGAAGCCTCTATTTCCCGGGTAATGACGGCGGTGGTTAGCAAAGAACATATGGCCCAGGCACGCAAGTTCAAGCAAATGTATTCCATGTACCAGCGCAACCGTGATTTGCTGGCCGTAGGTGCTTATAAAAAAGGCAATGACCCGGAAATTGACACCGCCATCGACCGTTACCCCTTCCTGCGCAAGTTCCTGATGCAGGATATTAAGGAAAAGGTAACTATGGAGCAAAGCACCCGGGAACTTGGCCGCCTGTTTGCAGGACTTACCTTATGAGCCATCGTAGCGATTCTTTTGAGACCCTGCATGAGCTGGCCGTTCAGAAAATGGACGACCGGGCACGTGTGGTTGCCCAAACTGAAACCAATATTGCGCAGTCCGGCAAGCAGCTTGAAATGCTGGGAGAATACCGGCTGGATTATATTGCCCGTTTGCAGGCCCGCCTGCAGGAAGGCATGAGTTCGGCCCAGTGTGTTAATTTCCAGAAATTCATTTCCACACTGGAAGAGGCACTGGGACAACAGCGCGCTATTATTGCCCAGCTTGAAAAGCAGGTAGAAAAAGAACGTGAAGCCTGGTTTGAGGCCCGCCGTGAGGTAAACTCAATGCAAGCCCTGATAGATCGCAGAAAGCAAGAACAGCTGAAAATTGCCAACCGGCAAGAACAGAAAATGAATGACGAGTTTGCCGCCCGTGCCTATTTCGCCAGCAGGCGACAACAGTCAGGCGGTTAACATTTATGGGTATGACAATGACAAAAATCAGCAACAACCTAAGCGCTAACCACTTCCAGAAAACAGAGGCGGCTGGCAGCAACCAGGCAAGCAGCGAGAATGACGCGTTTTCAAGCATCCTTGCCCGGCAGGCTCCTGCCCCAGCGCAAAACCAGCCATCGTCTGCAAATTCTGCCGCCCAAAGCACCACTGAAAACAACACACCAATGAATGATGCGGTGGCACAGGCAGACAAGGCAGCCCCAAAGGAAAATACCGTAGAGGCTGAAAACGAAACGACGTCTGAGGACAGCCTGAGAACAGCGCAAATGTCCAATGAGGCCTTGCCAGTTAATTTGTTGGCCGAACCCGCCCTTCTTCAACAGATTAAACCCGAAGCGGGCACCATTGCTGGCGACAAAGGCAAAACATCTCTTGAAAACACTATTTTAAGCCAGTTAATAGAACCGCAAAGAAACCTGGCCAATCGTCTGTCAGGTAAAAACCAGGCTACCTTAAAACCGGAAGCGCAAGCCGCTTCAGGCTCTTTGGCCCGGTTTGCTAAAGATACGCTGGCCGGTTCTGCTAAAGCAACATCAGATACTTTGTTAAATACAGAAAATAGCCAGCTTACCGCCAGCCAACTGGCCACCCTTGACAAACAAAGCGTTGCCGGCCGGGCGATTAACCTTAACGCTAATAAAGAGGCGGCCGATCAACTTCGCGCTTCTTTATTTGGCCGTCTGTCAGCAGATACCGTAACGACCGACCCTGCAGATGCCCGAAATTTCAATTTAAAAACATCCGCCCAGCCATGGTCCAACCAGATGATGGCAGCAGACCAGGCAGCCAATAATCTGCCTGAATCCTCTTTTGCCGCCAATTCAAACGCCGCATCCAGCGCCTCGGTGACCAATACCCAGGCGCAGGCTCCAACCAGCCCGCTGATTCCCATTGGCGCTTCTTTTTACCACCCCGGCTGGTCACAGGCCATGGCCCAGCAAGTAGCCACCCAGGCAAGTTTGTTTTTCAGGCAACAGGCCAATGGCACGCATATCGCGCAAATGCGGCTAGACCCTCCCGAACTGGGCCCAATTAAAGTATCTATCAGCATTCAGGATGGCGTTGCCCAAGCGGCCTTTGTTGCCAGCAACGCCACGGTTCGCCAGGCCCTGGAAAACTCCCTGGCCGACTTGCACCAGGCTTTGCAGGAAAAAGGACTGTCTTTGGGCCAGGCCCATGTCGGGCAGCAAGACCGGCAGGAAACTTTCCTCATGGACGACAATACCCCTTCACGTAGCGCAGTGGCTCAAACCGAAGACAGTCCCGCTGGCTTGCCTGATGTTGCCAGGCCAGCTACGGGTAATTCTCGCCAGCATGATGGCCTTATCAGCACTTTTGCCTGATAAAGCCACTGACTAACTTTTGGCATAGTCTGTTAAATGGTCTATAAAGGAAGAAAACCCCCTTTATTCCAGGCAATGGCTTTGCTGTTTATAGGCGAAAATGTACGCTGATCCTGGTGTTTTTTTAGATTTGGTAATGGCCCTTCATGAGCAAAGAGACAAATAACGCAACCCCAAAGTCGGGTTCTTTTTTCAAGACACTGATAATTATTATTTTATGCCTTGGCATCGGTGGTGGTGGCATGTGGTATTACTTGGGTAATGCACAACCCGCCCAACCGGCACAGGCCCAGCAAACCAGCCAGGCGCTTGCTTCCCAGCCTGCGCCTGCCGTTAGCGCCAACCCCATTTTCCTTGAAATGGACCCCTTTACCGTTACCCTTAACCGTAACGGCTTTTCCCGTATCCTGTATGTGGGCTTTACCCTGCGCTTCGATGACCAGCCCAGCATGGAACGGGTCACCAAGTATTTGCCCGAAGCCCGCAGCCGCATCCTGATCGAGCTATCTTCCCTGAATCCTGAAACCATTCATGACAAAGAAACGCCCGACCTGATCAAGGAAGCGGTCAAACGGGTATTGCTGCCCGCGTTTTATCCAGAGCCGCATAACCAACACATTACCAATGTCCTGTTTACCAATTTTGTTGTGCAATAAAAATGGCCTATGATACGTTTTTATCTCAAAACGAGGTAGATTCCCTATTCGCAGAAATAGAAGGCACCCCCACGCCCAAGATTGAGGTTGAAGAGCAGGCGTACCCTGATGGCGTTCGCCCTTATGACCTGTCCTCACCCGAGCGGGTCATTCGCAAGCGCATGCAAACCTTCGAGCTCATCAACGAACGGTTTGCCCGTAACCTGCGAGCCGTTTTACTTAGCTTTATGCGACGCAATGCCGATATTTCAGTCTTGCCCATTAAGATCCAGACATTTGCCGAATTTGAACGCAACCTGCCGGTGCCCAGCAACCTGAATATGGTCAGGCTTGAACCGTTGCGCGGCCTGGCCCTGTTTTGCTTTGATCCGACCCTGGTGTTCCTGATTATAGAAACCCTGTTTGGCGGACAAATAAAACAAAATACCCGAGTTGAAGGACGCGATTTTACCGCCACCGAGCAGCGCATTATCCAGCGCCTGCTCATGCACACCCTTGAGTGTTATGTACATGCCTGGAAGCCGGTTTACCCTATTAAATACCACTACCTGCGTTCTGAAATGCACACCAAATTTGCCAATATTGCCGGCAGTAACGAGGTGGTTGTGGTCACCCCCATCCGCATAGAATTTGGCACTATTGGCGGCCTGCTGAATGTCTGCCTGCCCTATTCAATGATAGAACCGCTGCGGGATATCCTGACCGAACCGTTTCAGGATGAAAGCGTTAAGGGTAATGAAAACAAATGGCTGCGTCAGTTGTCGGGCCAGGTGCCCGAAACCGAGGTGGAACTGGTGGCTAATTTCACCACTACCGAATGCACCCTGGAACAATTAATGGCCCTAAAGGAAGGCAGTGTTCTGCCCATCACGCTGCCAACAGCGGTAGAGGCAACCGTTGATGGTATTCCGGTCATTAGTGCGAAATACGGCACGTTTAACAAGCATTACGCACTTAGCGTTATCAATCGCCTTGAAATCCCGTATTTTGACACCCCCGAAGAGCCTAAAGTGGTCTATGAAGACACCACTATTGATGATGAAATTTCGCTAGATGATAATGCGCTAAGCCCCACTCGCATTAATCCTGAAAACCCTCTTTAATCTGAAAAAAAACCATGAGCAATACTACGCCATCTGAAGATATCAACCAGGACGACCTGGCCAGTGAATGGGAAAAAGCCATGGCCGAACAGGCCAGTGAATCGGTAAACCAGACTGCCGATTCCATTTTCGAATCTTTTGATCCCGAACCGCCTGCCGCTTCTGCTGCCGACGTTCACCCCGACTTCTCGTTCATCAAGGATATTCCGGTTCAACTAAGCGTGGAACTGGGCCGTGCCCGCTTGCCGATCAAGGACATTCTTAAACTGGGCCAAGGCTCGGTGGTTGAGCTAAATGCACAGGCTGGCGAGCCCATGGATGTCCTGATTAACGGCATGCTAATTGCCCAAGGTGAAATTGTAAGCGTCAACGGCAATTATGGCGTCCGCTTAACCGATATTATTACACCGGCCGAACGCCTGAACCGCCTGAATCGCCCTTTTAACCGTCGCTAATCTGTTGTTAGCCACATAAAGGGATAGCTATGGATCAACTGGCCATTATTCGGGTTTTTGCCGCGCTTGGGCTGGTACTGTTCTGTATTATCCTGTTTGGCATGGCCGCCCGTAAAACCGGGCTGCTGGGCAAAATTAAGCGCAACCCCGGCTTGCCGGTTATTTCCCGCACCTCTCTGGGGCCTCGCACGGAACTGGTTGTGGTGCAAGCAGGTAAAGAACAGCTGGTACTGGGTGTCACCGCCCAGCAAATCAATGTGTTGCATAAAATGCCTGTCCCCGAACCCACGCCTGAAAGCCATCAGGATGGCAGTGCCTTTGTGTTGAATAAAGAAACCAGTAACACGGTTGCCGCTTCTGCGCCTGGTGAAAAAATGTCTTTTCGTGAAGCCCTGAAGCATCATTTACCCATTAAAATGCTGCTGGCCTGTGTATTGCCTGCGTTTTTGTTATTGGGTGATCCGGCTTTTGCACAGGTGGACATGCCGGCACTGACCAGCGCCACCAATGCCGATGGTTCACAAACTTATTCGCTAAGCATGCAAACCCTGCTTTTGCTAACGGGCTTAAGTTTTTTGCCCGCTGTCATCCTGATGATGACCGGTTTTACCCGTATTGTGATTGTGCTGGGTTTGCTGCGTAATGCCCTGGGTACGGGTGCTTCACCGCCCAATAGCGTGATTATCGGCCTGTCCCTGTTTCTTACTTTTTATGTCATGTCCCCGGTCCTTGACCAGATTGCCCAGGATGCCTACACTCCCCTGAATACGGGACAAATCACTTTTGAGCAGGCGGTTGAACGGGCATCCCGACCCATTCATGCCTTTATGATTGGCCAGACCCGTGAAAGCGATCTCGCCCTGTTTGGTGATATGGCTAATATGACCGAATTTGAAAGTCCCGAAGCGGTGCCCATGCGGATACTGATTCCCGCTTTCGTGACCAGTGAACTGAAAACCGCTTTCCAGATCGGGTTTACGATTTTCATCCCGTTTTTAATTATCGACCTGGTGATTGCCAGTGTCTTGATGTCTTTAGGGATGATGATGGTGCCGCCGGTGACCATTTCCCTGCCGTTCAAGCTCATGCTGTTTGTGCTGGCGGATGGCTGGCATTTGCTGTTAGGCTCACTGGCACGCAGCTTTTACCAATAAACGCGGCCACCCCATACTGACAAGGAATTTGCATGACTTCAGAAACCATCATGTCAATGACGTATATTGCATTACGCCTGGCTTTTTCAATGGCGGCACCGTTGCTGGTCACCACACTGGTGGTGGGTCTGGTGATTGCCATTTTTCAGGCGGCAACGCAAATCAACGAAATGACCTTGTCTTTTATTCCTAAAATTCTGGCCGTAGGTGCCGTATTGGTACTGCTGGGGCCCTGGATGATAGGCTCGCTCACAGACTATATCCGCGAACTGTTTATTTCCATTCCAAGCCTGGCGCAGTAAACGCCTGCCTTTGCAAGCATCCGGTTAGCCGTTTCCCCCTATGATTACCTTTACCCTGGATCAACTGTATACCTGGATTGGCCTGTTCCTGTGGCCAATGTGCCGTATCGCGGCTTTTGTGAGCAGTGCTCCCATCCTGGGCGAGTCTACCGTACCCGTGATGGTCAAGATTGGCATTTCGATAATTTTAACGGTGGCCATTTCTCCGTTTATTGGCCCATTCGAAACTATCCCCCCCGACTCCTGGGCCGCTATGGTCATGATGGCCAAGCAAATCGTGATTGGCATGGCCATGGGTTTTACCATGAAGATTGTCTTTGCCGCCGTCAATATGGCCGGTGAATTGATTGGCCTGCAAATGGGGCTTTCTTTTGCGTCATTTTTTGACCCAGCCAACGGTGGTAATACCAGCGTCATGTCACGCCTGTTAAATACCCTGTCCATGCTTGTTTTTATCGCTGGAAACGGGCATCTTATCCTGATATCAGGTCTGGCAAGGTCTTTTGAGATTATTCCGATTAGTGATGCCACCCTTGAACTGAATGGCATTGGCCTGCTTATTGAATGGAGTGCCCAGATTTTTATTGCGGGGATGCTGATTGCCATGCCCCTGATTATTTCCTTGCTAACCATTAATCTAGCCATGGGTATTCTTAACCGCACAGCCCAGCAATTGTCGGTATTTGCGGTAGGATTTCCCATCACGCTTACATTCAGCATGATGCTGCTAATGATCGTGCTGCCCTATCTGAATCAATTCCTTGAAAGATTTTTCTTCAATGGATTTGAACAGATGGGGCGTATCATGAACGGGTTTTAATTAGAAAGAAACCCAGTCATCCTGCTTTTTATGAGCCCTTAGCGGAGAACGCATTGCATCGGGTCTTTCCGTCAACAGGGGTACGTCTTTCTCGCCAAACGCCATGCGCTGTTCCCATGCTTCCTGCAAGGAAAGTGATGGCACTTCTTTTTTGCCAGCAGCAAGCATGGGCGGTGATTTTTTAATGCTGGACTTTTTAGATTGATAAATAGCCTGATCCACAAATGAGCGATGTCCTTTCGTCACAAACAGGGCCATCGTATTCATGGCTTCATCAATTTTTTCATTCAGGAATTCGGTTGAAGCAGCAAGTCGCTCAACCAGATCCGAGTTTTGGTGAGTCACGTTATCCATCTGGATAACGGCACGGTTGATCTGGTCAATCCCGGTAGCCTGTTCTTCGGTTGCGGAAGAAATCTCGCCCATAATGGTGGTGACTTCTGAAATGGAAGTCACAATATTTCTCATGGTTTCACCGGCCTGGCCAACCAGTTTGGCACCATCACCCACCTTGTCTACCGATGCATCAATAAGCAGCTTGATTTCCTTGGCTGCCTCGGCACTACGCTGGGAAAGCGCACGCACTTCGGAAGCGACCACCGCAAAACCATTGCCCTGCTCACCGGCACGTGCGGCTTCAACTGCGGCATTAATGGCCAGGATATTGGTCTGGAAGGCAATGCTGTCTATCATGCTGACAATATCGGCAATTTTGTTGGAGCCAACGGATATTTCTTCCATGGTGCTAACCACTTTGCGCATTACATCACCGCCTTCTTCAGCAACCTGAGAAGCCTGAACCGCCAATTGATTGGCCTGACGGGCATTTTCAGCATTTTGCTTAACCGTGCTGGACAACTCTTCCATGCTCGCGGCAGTTTCCTGCAAGGCGGCAGATTGCTGTTCGGTGCGCGCACTTAAATTAAGGTTGTCTTCACCCAGCTTGTCGCCGTTTTCATTAATCACATTCAGGTTATCACGCACCTGATCAACGATACTGCCCAGTTTGTCTTGCATATCGATCAGGCCACGCATAATACGCGCCACTTCATTATTGCCAACCACCTGGATATTCTGGTTGAGTTCGCCCTTGGCCATGCGGCTGAAGTAGTCTTCTACCCGGGCAAACGGCTTGACAATAACCGTCGTTAACAGTCGGTGCACAAAGAAAGCAAAAAACAGGGTGAACAGGGCAATCACCACTGATGTCATTATCACGTAGCGGGTGTTTTCTTCGGACTGTTCAAGCAGTTTTGTATTTTCCAATGCAACATCGGCGGGTGCATATTGGGCAAGCGCCTGGCTTAATGTCTGGATGGAAGCGGTGCTTTGCGAATTGCTAACAACGGCCATGGCCAACACAGCGAAGGTGCCAAAAATAATAATGGCAACCAAAATACGCAGGCTGGATTTAATTTGTATTGCAGATAAGTTCATTGTAGCAACTCCGGTATTAACCTAAGGTCTTGAACAGGCTAAGGCCCTGGATTTTCTTGAATGCCAGGGATGCCGCTTCAAGTGCCAGGCCGCGCATAGTCAGCTCGGTACTTGCCTCATAAAAATCAACATCTTCAATGGCGGAAATTTCACTTTTGAAATCCAGTCTACGCTGCTCACCACTGATGTTCAGTGCCTCGATTTCATTCATTCTTGTACCAATTGATGCACGGGTGGTAAGCACCGTGTTGTAGTTGGCATCAATTCTCTGGGTGGCCGATGACATCACGTTACGCAACCTGGCATCCGCTAGCGGGTCATTGCTGGTGGCGGTATTCAGTGCTGATGCCAGGTCATCGAGGGTATCAAAAATATTGATATTTTCATTCTGGGCATGAGTGACATTGAATGAGTCACCTTCGGCAGGTGTGCCGGAAAAGTTAACATCCACACCACCAGGCAATGAAAGTTGCGCTTTGCTTGCATCATAAAGATTTGGCCCGTCCGTACCTACCATGACGCCATCGGCATTGCGGGTTTCAACCGTATAGGATAACGGTGTACCACTGAACACAATACTAAAATCGTTACCAATATTGGCGCCTTTCGGGTCACTGATATTGGGCGTGCTGATTTGTCCGGTACCCGTGTTGGTACTGGCAGCGGAAGTCAAATAGGTATTTTCACCGGAGACGGCACGGGTAAAAACCGCATAGCCGGTATCAGCAGAACTTAGCTGGCGTGAAGCGCTGACCTGAATGGCACGGTTACCCAAATCACCCTGCCAGTTGATCTTGCCGGAGGTCGTGTCTGGCGCAAAAGCGGCACGGTCTGAATGATTGCCGGAAAAAATATATTGCCCATTACCGTCAGTGCTGTTAGCCAGACCCAATACCTGGTCGCGCAGGCTGGTAAGCACTTCAGACAGTGTGGCGCGGTCGGCATCGGCCATGGTGCCATTGCCCGCTTCCACAATTCTGGTTTTGATGGCAACCAGCGTGGTGGCCACTTCATTTAGAATGCTTTCTTCAAAAGCCAGGTTTTGTATGGCAATGCTGCGGTTCTCGGCAAAGCGGTCATTGATACCCATATTGTTGGATAAATTCAATGCGCGGGCAGCACCCAGCGGATCGTCTTTGGGGGAAACGATTTTCTTGCCGGTACCGATTTGTGTAAAGGTATCCAGTTGCCGGGCTTGCTGTGCATTGATCGTGTTTAATCCTGTTTTATAGAATTGGCTGGTACTGATGCGCATGCCTCAAATCCTTACTTCAAAGATAAAATGGTATCCATCAGCACCGTGCTGACTTCAATAACACGTGAAGCAGCCATGAACATTTCCTGCGCGGCTTCAAGATTGATGTATTCTTCATTCAGATTCACCCCGGACAAGGCCTGCTGTGCTGAATAGCTTTGTTTTGTCAGGGCATTCTGAGAGGCGATCATGAACTCATTTTGCTGGGCCTGAACGCCTACCCGGTTAACGATTTGTGAAAAGCTTTCGTTAAAGGTTTTTGTGCCACCCAACACTTTATTGCTTTGCAACTTGGCCATTTCCAGGGCATTTTTGCCATTGGCCACACCACCATCCGCATCAGCGGCGGCAATCTGGTCGGGACTGGTCATGGCCACACTAATTTGTACTGAACTGTGTGCTACCGCAGACAATGCCCAACGGTCACCCGCTGAGGGCACACCGCCCTGCATTTTCAATTGCATGCCATCAATGGCAACATCATCAAGACCGGGGCCGACATGGAGAATTTGATTGTCACTTTCACGCGTTACCGTGTAATTGTTGCCATCAAAGTAAATGGCATAATCGGATGCCTGTATTTTGTTTGCGGCATCATTTTGGAAACTGGCCGTGATATTGACATTACCCACGTTTTGCGAGTTGGCCGCTGCAACAGGTGCCGGTACATTGAAAAATGCCGTGCCCGGTTCACCTTTCAAATCCAGACCCTTGACATTGGCCTCATTCATGGACAGGGCAAACGCCGTGGCCAGTTGCCCTACTTCACGTTGTTCTACTTCCAGACTTTCACGACGGTATTTCAACAAACCACCCAGCGAACCACCAGTTATTTTAGTTTCGTCCAGCTCAACCTTAATTACTTCACCCTGCTTGCCCACCGGAACGGTGGCAAATACAACCGTATTTTTAGGGTTTTCTGCCGAAGGTCCACTGGTTAATGGGTAAATCCTGTTTTGACTGAGTAATTGCTGCCCATTACCCACCGATATGCTGACCTGATTGTCCTGCTCTACCACGTTGACATTCACAATCTGGTTCAATTGTGAAATTTCATAATCGCGCTGGTCTAGCAAGTCATTGGGCTCATGGTGGGGATTAACGCCCTTGGCCTGAACAATTTGCTGGTTCAGCGCTGAAATACGGCCAAGATGGGCATTAACGGAAATGATTGAGTTATCGATCTGGCTATTGCTTTCACCCCGTTGCTGATCCAGAAAATGACCCAACTCATTGAATTGGGTAACGACGGTTTGAGTACGGCCCAACAATTCCTGGCGTGAAGCCGGATCGGCCGGGTTACTGGCCACCGCATTGACACCATCAAAAAACGACTGGATGGCTGGCCCGATACCCACGGTACGGTCTGCCAGGACATTATTGATTTGCGTAATTTGACCGCCATAGGCGGCTAGCAATGCGCCCTTGCTTTCGTTGTTAACGAGCTGGCTATTTAAAAACGAGTCGTAAGCACGACGTACGGTATCTACCGCGACACCCCGGCCAAAAAAACCGCTAGCCGTTGAAGAGGCACCCGCAGATGAAATCAGGGTTTCCTGCCGGATATAACCGGGGGTATCGTAGTTATTAATATTATGGCTGGTTGTTGTCAGGCGAGCCTGCGCCGTGTTCAGGGCGGTTAACCCAAGTTTGGCCAAATTCATAATTTTCCGTCAGTCAATATTGCTTATCTTTCTATTTGTTTACGGCAGAAAAATCCAATTGTTTAGTGTGGCCACCGAAAAAATCGCGTTGGCCAGCCTAAATATTGGCAATCCGGTTCTTTTCTGCCGGGCCGCTATTGGCCGCCAGTGAACGGTCATCAAAATAACCCATAATATTGATGAGTTTGCTGGCATATTTGGGATCAGTGGCATAACCGGCTTTTTGAATCTGCCGGGCCGCCTCATGCGCATTATCTGCCGTTAATACATGCTGATAGCGTTTGTTCTGGCTAATCAGGCGGGCATAATCGGCAAAGGACTCTTCATAAGAATCATAGGCCCTGAAGGGCTGTTCCATTTTTTTGGCAACCCCATTCACATATTCGGTGGTCATAACATTAACCACTTTACCCGTCCAGCTACCCGTTGCCTTGATGCCAAACAGGTTATGACTGGTCTGGCCATTTTCATGCAAAATTTCGCGACGCCCCCAACCTGACTCAAGGGCGGCCTGACTTAAAATAAGCGAAGCGGGAACGCCCGAACTGGCCGCAGCCGCACTGGCCGCCGGTCCCATTTTTTCAACAAAACGGCTTACCCGTTCAGGGGCATCATCAACCGCCTCAATAACAGACGCCAAGCGATTGGTGACATTTCGTATTTGCTTGCCCAGGGAAGCAATAAATTCACCAATGGTGTCCTTGCCTTCCGGCAACGTTGCACTTGTTTTTGCAGGTACCAATGTAACTTCAGCGGGTGCATCTGCGTTAATCATGCTGGCTGAACCACTTGCCTGGATTTGTTCCAGCAAAGATTGCGCCAACCCGATTCCCTTGCCCGAGGCCATGTGTAAAGCCATTTGCTCATCAGCCATGGATTGCACCAAACGGGTCTGATCACTTTCAAACAGGCCATCGCCCAAACGTGTAGCCCGTGCCTGCTTCATGAGAGTTTGAATGAACAAGGCCTCAAATTGCCGGGCAACTTCCTGTTCCCCTTTTGCGATTTCTTCCAGCGAGGTATTCATTTGCCCGGCTACCTGGCGCTTGAGCTGGTGCAGCGAATTTATGTCCATGACAAACTGTGGTGCCGAACGGCTCACGCCAGGACGAGGGGTATAACTGGTAGTTGTCATGACGACTCCTGTTTGTTAAATGATTTCCAGCTCGGCCCTAAGGGCACCGGCGCTTTTCAGGGCCTGAAGTATGGAAATCAGGTCTTGCGGACTGGCCCCGAGGGCATTCAGCGCACGCACGACATCCGTCAGGCGGACACTTCGGCGTACCATTTGCAATTTGCCCTGCTCCTGCTCAAGCTGAATATTGGTATTGGGTGTTACAACGGTTTGCCCACCACCAAAAGGCGTATCGGGCTGGTTAACGTCAAGGCTCTGGTCTATTACCACCGCCAAACTGCCAAAAGCAACAGCAGCCTGGTCGATAGTAACGGTCTGGTTCATGACCACCGTACCGGTTCGAGCATTGATAATAACTTTGGCCCGTGCTGCCGCACGCGTAACATTAATGGCTTGCAAACGTGCCAGAAATGCGGCTTGTGCCGACTCGGCCATGGGACCACGCACTTCAATCACGCGCCCGTTCAGTGCCCTTGCGGCACCGGCACCCATAACCCTGTTAATGGCGGCTACGGCATTTTCAGTCGTCCCAAAATCAGTGTCGTGCATTTCTATCTTGACTATTCCGCCTTTGCTAAAGCGTGTAGGCACACTGCGCTCTACCAAAGCGCCACCGGTAATCATGCCGCCATTAAGCTGGTTGACCTGCACCTTGCTACCACCGGATTGGGCTCCTGCACCACCCACCACAATATTTCCCTGTGCCAGCGCGTATACCTGGTTATCTGCGCCTTTTAGCGGGGTCATCAGCAAGGTACCGCCACGCAGGCTTTTGGCATTTCCCATTGAAGACACGTTCACATCAATGGATTGCCCTGGCTGGGCAAACGAAGGCAAGGTTGACGTTACCATTACCGCTGCTACATTTTTTACCTGCATATTGACACCGGCAGGTACCGTTACACCCAGCTGCGCCAGCATATTGGTTAAGCTTTGCTGGGTAAAGGGCGATTGGCGCACCTGGTCACCACTACCATCCAGCCCCACCACCAGGCCATAACCAATCAGCTGGTTATCCCGCACCCCCTGGATGGATGCCAGGTCTCGCAACGGTTCGGCCAGGGCAAAACCCTGAGCCAGTCCCAGCCATAAGGCCAGTGCCACGATGCTTTTCAGGATTCCGGATTTCATTGTCAAACTGCAACTCCAATCGTTATGTAATAGAAAGGCTTAGAACGGGGAAATGTTCAGGAAAAACCGTTGCAACCAACCCATGGTTTGCACTTCGTCCATCACGCCCTTGCTGCGAAACTCGATGCGGGCATCGGCCACCTGGGTAGAAGACACGGTATTGGTGCCGGTAATGGAACGCGGATCAACCACCCCTGAAAATAACAGATGCTCACTGCCCTGGTTAATCGCAATGGCTTTTTCACCGGCAATTCTCAGGTTACCGTTGGCCAGCACGTCAACCACGGTTGTGGTGATGTTACCCCTAAACATATTATCGGCCGAACTGCTGCCCTTGCCTTCCATGTCATTATTACCGTCAGCAGTAAAACGCTTGTCGGCTTCCAGTGCACTTGGCATCCAGTCAGGTGCTGCAGTAACACCAAAGTCTATTTCACTATTACGATTAGTAGCGGTTGCAACCCGTTTTGAAGCATTGGTTCTTTCCTCAATGACCACGGTCACGATATCACCCACATTACGGGGACGACGGTCTTCAAATAGCGGAAAGCTACCCGCCCGCCCGGCCTGATAAATAGAACCGTTAGGCTCTACATTAAGATCCCGCACAGGAGGGGGTGGTGTGGCGGTCAGGGGGCCATCCACGATTTTAGGATGAGGCACCATGGCGCAACCACTTGCCATGGCAATAATCAGGCCAACAACAAACAGACGAATCGAACGCAAAGACATATACATGGGCAATCTTGTGGGGTTAGTCAAATCATCAAATCTGGGTTAAACGGGCCAGCATCTGGTCGGAAGTGGTAATGGCCTTGCTGTTCATTTCATAGGCCCGCTGGGTGGCAATCATGTTCACCAGCTCTTCAGCCACGTTCACGTTAGAAGTTTCGGTATATTTATGCAAAATCCTGCCTGTACCATCCAGACCTGGCGTGGAAACGGTTTCTGCTCCCGAAGCATCGGTTTGTGCATACAGGTTTTCACCCATGCTAAGCAAACCAGCCGGATTGACAAAGGTCGTTAATTCCAGCTGGCCCACCTGGATGCTATTGCCGGTAGCGCCCGGCTGGGTTACCGACACCGTGCCATCACGGCCAATTTCAATAGTTAATGCATTATCGGGAATGGTAATGGCAGGCTGAATGGGATAACCGCCAGCCGTTACCAGCTGACCATTCTGATCCAGCTGCAAAGAACCACTACGGGTATAGGCAAAAGTGCCATCGGGCATTTCAACCTGCAGGAACCCCTTGCCGTCAATGGCAATATCAAGCGAGTTGCCGGTGTTTTTCAGGTTACCTTGCGTGTGAATGCGCTCGGTGGCTACGGTGCGCACCCCCATACCCACTTGCAGACCCGTTGGCAACTGGTTGGCATCACCCACCTGGGCACCGGGCTGACGCACGGTCTGATACATCAGGTCTTCAAAAATGGCACGATTGCGTT
>Ga0172382_10005062_pt1 | contig 19839 bp, 25 predicted proteins | sample Leawel138RmetaG_FD_122245 | JGI IMG/M metagenome (GOLD analysis project Ga0172382, IMG submission 122245) | Leachate microbial communities from a municipal landfill in Southern Ontario, Canada - Leachate well 138R metaG | ecosystem: Engineered > Solid waste > Landfill > Unclassified | place... | reverse complement strand
GCGATACCCGCGTGACGGTGACTTTGGGATCTTGTGGAACATCGCCATGAACGCCCGCGCCGCGACGGGGAACATGCTGGATTTGCTGGAAAACATCCGCATGAATGAACGCCTTTCAGACGACGCCAAGCGGGACGACTCGAAAGAGGTCGCCATGAAAGCGCTCACGGCCTTGGGAGCGCAGCAGCGCAAGCTCAACGAATTTGAGACTGGCGTCGACAACGAGCGGCTGAAGTTGGCGCAGATCCCGGACGCCGACGCGGCGCAGGCCGTCGTCGATGTCGCGCTGGCTGATTACTTCCGTGGGCTGTCCGGCGAAAACCGAACGAGGATCGTGGCAGAGCTGACCGCTGGCAGCCAGGCGCGGATGGTTGACGCGGTTCTGAGGCTGCCGGCGGTGCTGTTCGGGCTGACTGACGAGATTCGTAGCGTGATCAAAGCGAACGCCATTGCGCGGCGGGCACCAGACGAAGTGCGTATCCTCGCGGACAAGGCTCAGGCGGTGCGCATGACGCAGCAGGTCATCAGCAAGTGCGTGAAGATCGTCACGCAGTCGTCGATGCTGGATATGCAGGAACAGATCACCAGCCTGGGCCGCGATGCCTGGCAGCCCCATGTACGCGGCGGTGCGCCGGATGCGATGGCAGCGCTGGCGAATCGCTACCTGGCCAAGGCGTGAGCAAGAAGGGCAACACTCCGGCCGGCGCCTATTGTCGGCCACCGCCTGCGCCCCGCAAGGATCCACCACCCGACGCAGTAGAGCGTATTCGTGCGCTGGCCGCCGAAGGCTGGTCGATACGCGGGATCGCCAGCGCCTTCGGCATCGGCTACGACCTTTTGGCCGGTCGCTGGTTCGAGGAGTATCCGGAGCTGCGCGAGGCGATGGAGGCCGGCCGCGAGGAAGAGCGCCATGCATTGCATAACCGGCTTTTCCGGATGGCGATGGAAGGCGAAGGGCGCGATGCGGTGATCGCGGCCATGTTTCTGCTCAAGGCGCGCCACGGCTACCGGGAAGGCGACGCACAGACCGACGGACGTGTCGCCGTGACCTTCAACATGCCGGCGGCGCTGCCGCTGGACAAGTTCGTGACGATCGAGAATGACCCAGAACCTGCACCTGACGCAATTCCAACACCGCCTGCTGTCACTACCCGAAGAGGTTGACGTCTTCTGTGGCGGTGGGCGCGGCGGTGGCAAGAGCTACGGCCTGGCGCTGCTGGCCCTGCGCCATGCAGAGCAGTATGGCGAGCGTGCACGGGTGCTGTATCTGAGGAAGACCTACGCCGGACTGCGTGACTTCGAGCTCGTCACGCGCGAGCTCTTCGGGCTGGTCTACGGCACGGCGGCCCGATACAACGCGCAGGAGCACATCTGGCGCCTCCCCGGTGGCGGATACCTCGAGCTGGGGCAGCTGGAAGGCCCCGGTGACTACCCGAAGTACCAGGGGCGCTCGTTCACGCTGCTGCTGATCGATGAGGCCGGCCAGTATGCGATGCCCGACCTGCTTGACCTGCTGCGCTCAAACCTGCGCGGCTCGAAGGACATCCCGACGCGCGTGGTCATCGCGGCCAACCCGGGCGGCCCGGGGCATCACTGGCTGGCCAGGCGCTACGTATTCCGTCCTGCGGGCCCGTGGAAGCCGTTTGTCGAAGAACGATCGAAGCGCACCTGGACCTACGCGCCGAGCACCTTCGACGGCAATCAGTTCATCGATCGGGAGCAGTACCGCGATCAGCTGGAATCGTCCTGTCCGTCGGATCCCGAGCTGCTGCGTGCGTGGCTTACCGGTGACTGGGCGGTCAACCGTGGTGCCTATTTTGCGGCGGTGCTGGATGAGTCGCGCAACGCTGTCGACCCGTGGCGTGAATTTCCGTTCACCTACGATCCGGCTGATGGGTTTCGCAAGTGGGATCACTGGCTGGCGCATGACTTCGGCAGCAGCGCGCCCAGCGTCACCTACCTGGTGGCCAGATCGCCCGGTGCCGAGCACGAAGGGCGCCTCTACCCGCGCGACAGCCTCATCCTCGTCGATGAGCTTGCCGCAGTGCGCCGCGACAACCTGAACCAGGGCCTGGGCTGGACAGCGGCGACCACAGGCGAGGCCATCGTCGAATTCTGCAAGGGCTGGGATGTCCGGCCGGCTGGCGTGGCTGACGATGCCTGCTTCGCCCGCACTGGTCACGCTGGATCGATCGCCGACGAATTCGCGCGCGTCGGGGTGAGGTTTGCGCCCGCAAAGAAGGCCGACAGGATCAGCGGATGGCAGAAGATGAGCCGCCTGCTTGCGGATGCCGGAAAGCCCGATGTACCGGGGCTGTACGTGTCGCGTGCATGTGAATATTGGTGGGCGACGGTCCCGTATCTCGCGCGCGATGAAAAGCGCATCGAGGACGTGGATTCGAGCGGCCCCGACCATGCTGCAGATGCATGTCGGTATGGGCTGCTGCGGGTCTCTCGCACAGCTATCGTTACACCGTTTCCGTTTTGAAGGGGCTTGACGTGTCGATCACGCGCGTTCCATACTAAACGCGCGCCGCACATCGGCGTACGGGCTTGGCGGCCCGGTCACGAGGCGGACTCCCGCCGCAACTTGGCGGGTTTTTTGCGTCCGCACGCCGTGCACCTGCCTCTGGGCGGGCCGGCGGGAGGCTCGAAAGAGCCTGCCAGTTCTCGTGCTGGTCCGCCAACCCGTCGGCTTCGCCCACCATCACAGGAGCATGACGAAATGAAACGCGAGAACCTCATCCCGGACTATCGACCTGGTGCCGACGCATTCCGGCAGCTTTGCCGCGATGTCGGCGCCATTGTCGACGCGCATGATCACGACGATTGGCCCAGCATCGTCGATGCGGTTCGCACGAGCCTGAGCGCAAACCTTCAAGATTACTCGAGCGTTCACGCGACTGGATATCTGCGCGCACTTGCCGAGCTGGTCGCTACGAATGCCATCAATTTCGGGCTGCATGTACGGGACCCGAAATGGGACCCGATTGCCGGAACAGAGCCGTGGCCCGCCACCGATCACGGTGATGATGGTGCTGTACAACCAGGCGAGTCGGGGCAAAAGCGCGACGGCGCCCGTGACGCGCCGCTCGAGCATGAGGTCAGCAACCTGCGCGACCAGATCTACTGGATTGACAGCTTGACGCAGGAAGGGGATTCGACGATCGAGGCGCTCGCCAAGGGCGCACAGGCTGTCCTGCAGGCGGGCGGCGACATAGTGGCCGTGCATCGCCTGCTCGGCACGATCGTCGAGGTGTCAGCAAACTACATGAACCTGGTCAGCTGCGAGGCTGAGCGCGCCGGCGCGAACTGTCTACCGGATAACGACCCCAGCGAATTGGCGGAGGGTATGGTCCGCCGCCGCTGGCGTGTTGAAACGGAGGTCGAGGCATGAGCACACCGACCATCGTCGATCTGCTGCCCGCTGACAATCGACGTTTCAGGATTTTGCCTTCGACAGATACAGGGGTTCAGCAGACGCACTCATCGCGGCGGGTCTCATCGAGCAACATCAGCTGCCGCCGCAGCCTGGACGAAACCCCGGCCGCGCGGCGTTCTTTCCGGATGGAACCCCGGTCCCTCCCGGACATGGGGGAGTGCCGCGCGAAAAGGGCTACAAGGTCATCAAGGAGATAGGCGAAGGGCGGTACGCTGTCGACATCTATGTGTCGAAGGAGGAGCACCGGCGGCGATGGATAAATCGTCCTGCGCACATCTCCAAGGATCCGGGTCGTTGGTCAGGCGACGGCCTGAAGGAGCAGCTACTGCAGGCCGGGGTACCACGGTCGTGGTTCGGCGGGTTGCCTCGTCCTGGCAAGAAGAGCGGACGCCGGCGCCATACGGTCGGAGACTGGGAGATAGAGGTTACCCAGGCGATCACCGGCCGATTCAGCATTTACGCGCGGCGAAAAAAAGAAGAGGAACCCGAGCAAGCCCCCGTGCTTGCTGCACCGGTTCGCAATGATGAGCGGCGGCCAGGTCTGCGCCTTGTGTGGTCGGCCCCGTAGCTCAAGGGCCAGCGTTTCACAGGCCGCCTTCGGGCGGCTTTTTCGTTTCAGCCGGCCCCAAGGTGCCAGCGGCATCGATCGCGCGCCCTGGGCGGTTCTGGCGCGTCTGCAGATGCAGGGACGATGGTATTGCAAGGAATATACAAAGTTTTGTATAGTATTCCCCATGAAAGAGCCAAAGCCCGTCGAGTTTCGGGGAAGTTCGCTCGATGATCTGCGGGCTTTCCCCCTCGGCGCCAGGCGGGCGGCCGGATATCAGATTGATCGGGTGCAGCGTGGCGAGGATCCGGACGACTGGAAGCCGCTGTCTTCGGTCGGGCGTGGCGTCCAGGAGATTCGCATCCGGGATGCGGCTGGCGCCTTTCGCGTGGTGTATGTCGCGAGGCTCGCCGACGCTGTCTACGTGCTTCACTGCTTTCAGAAGAAAACAGAGAAGACGGCCAAGTCTGATCTGGATCTGGCCAGCAGGCGCTACCGCGAGTTGTTGAAGGAGTTGGACAAATGAGCAGGCAACGGTTTGCCAGCGTATGGGACGCCATCGAAGACACCCCCGAGATGGCGGAGAACATGAAGCTGCGTTCGGCTCTCATGATCGCGCTGAAGGAGCACATCACTCGCACCGGTCTGAGCCAGTCGGAGGCTGCCCGGATGTTCGGTGTTACGCAGCCGCGCGTGTCCGACCTGATGCGCGGCAAGATCGATCTGTTCGGGCTCGACGCCCTGGTGAACATGGCGGCAGCTGCCGGCCTGCATATCGATCTGCAGGTTTCCGAGCCTGCATGACCACGGGCAAACGGTACGACCCGAAAGAGTGGCGGGCTGGGCGCACCAAGAAATCTGACACGCCGGTCGGGGGTCAGTGCTGCACCTGGAAAAGAACCGGGGGTACAGCGGGGGTTGATGCTGTAATCCACTGGGAAGTCTTTCTACATGCGGACATTGACAGACTCCGTCTCCGCCAGGCCTCGCATCACGCGAGGCTTTGCGCTTTCAGTGAATGAGTGTCATGCCTGCATGCCTGGCCGCTGCCACATCGAATGTCAGCGTCTGTTCGCAGCCCGCCAAAACGGCAATGCGCTCGATCAGACAATCGGCGAAGTCGGCGTGACCTGATTGAAACACTCTGAGGGCCTGGGACACCTGTTCCGCGCGGTCGACGACGATCTGCCTTGCGAGTAGCAGAACGTGCAGAGCCTCCTTGAACTGCTGATCAGTCAGGTGGTAACAGGAGGTCAACACCCAGTACAGTTCGACGATCGAGACAAGACTGAGAAAGCCAGGTTGCTCCTCGGTCAGGGACTCCATCAGTTTCGTGGCTTTCGCGGATTGACCGAGGTCATCCTGCATGACGTAGCGCACCACCACATTGGTGTCCAGTCCGATCATCGTGCCGCGGCGCCACGACGGGCGATGGCTTTTTTCATTTCGTCGATGGAGACGCTTTTCTCCGGCTTGCCGAACATCCCCTTGAGCTCGCGTACATCGCGTGTCACGGCCACGACTTCATAACGACCATCAGCGATCCGGATGAATTCAAGCCGGTCGCCCGCGCCGACTTTCATATCGTTGCGAACGTCGACCGGTATCGTGATCTGCCCCTTGGTAGTCAGCGTTGCAGTGGACATCTGGACCCTCCTGGCACCTTACTTTAGGGTAAGGAGTAAAAAGGGTCAACGAGTGCGTCAACCCGCAGCTTCCTCCGCTTCCAGTCTGGCCACGATCATGTTGCGGGAGCTACAACTGCGCGCCTTCCACGCGCTCACGCCACGAAAGTGTTGCTATCCGGGGTGAGAGAGGGAACTACAACGTACAGCGATGACATGTTCACCGCGGTGTGTCGTCAATTGTTGAGTGCCGCGCCACGCGCAGGAGAACGGCCTCGCTACCGTCCAGCCTGAACGTGATTTGCCAGCTGTGATTCGAAAAAACGTCGATCACATAAATCGGCGGGCGGTGCCCGTGAAGGCGATGCAGCCGACGACGTGAAGGAACAGGGTCGCAAAGCAGGTCGCGCAAAGCTTTTTCGACTTCTGGCTTCACGTCGGTGGGAAGTGATTTGAAGTCCCTGTCGAATCGTCCGCTGGTGCGCGTCCGCGTGATCTGCATTTAATCAAGTGTGCAGGTGCGCGATCAGATCATCTGCCGATGTAAATGGCTCCGACACGCTCGACGCGAGGGCATCATGCTGCCGGATTTCGAAGATTGCTCCACCAAAGGCGTCATGGACGTCGACCACAGCCGTAGCGACTGCGTCATAAGCGCCGGCAACGCCATCCTCCTCGGTCAACTGATCGTCAGCTCGGGCCGCCTGGGCGCACTCCAGATACCGCGCATGTAGACGCTTGCACGATTCCTGTATGAGTTCGAGCTCATGGACGAGCTCATCGTCCGGATCGACTTCCCGGTCCGGCTCCGCGCGGGAAAGCCCTTCCACAATCGCGTCCGCGCCTTGAACCACAACTCGCAGGAGGTCGGTGACACCACCGATATAGGTAATGGTGTCTTCAATGGCATTCAGCAGTTTCAAGCTGCGGGTCGCCTCTGCGCGGAATTGCACCTCGGCGGAACCAGCGCATGATGGCGGCGTACAAGCCGGTCTCATCACTCCCTCCCGTTGCGGCCCGATTTGTCACCACAACATCCGGCGTTCATGATGCCACGGCGAGCCTACCGAGCCTGCCAGTAACTTCATCAACTGCTTGACGGCCATCGTAGCTGGACCGTTGGAGCACTGATGGTGACCAAGGTCACAAGGATCTGGCTGCTGTATCCGCGAAAGTCCTCGCCCAGCACCCACATACGTTCTGGTAGCAGCTGACAGCACATCGACCTGCAGGTTTCGGGGGCCGCTTGACCGCAGTCGGGGACTCCGGCCAAACCGGGTCTGTATAGGCAAAATTGTCGGGGAGTGACCTGCCCGTTCTGGTCCACGCGCCCGGGAAGGGCGCGACGGGTGGCGCCGGCCCAATCCCTCTCAGTGAAATGTTTCAATCCACGCGCCCGCGAGGGGCGCGACCAGCGCCAGCGCGACCGCCACGACCGGATAGCCGAGTTTCAATCCACGCGCCCGCGAGGGGCGCGACGTCAGCCATTGGTTGCGACGCCCAGGTTGATCGAGTTTCAATCCACGCGCCCGCGAGGGGCGCGACCAGAGCAGCGGCTTCGCCTGCATCAGCGAATGCGTTTCAATCCACGCGCCCGCGAGGGGCGCGACCAAATCTGCGCCCTTCGTCCTTCGCGCGCTTCTTGTTTCAATCCACGCGCCCGCGAGGGGCGCGACCCGGCGCGATCAACTTTCCGAAGGGCAATAACAAGTTTCAATCCACGCGCCCGCGAGGGGCGCGACGCACCACACGCCAGCGCTCGGCCACGTCGGCCGGTTTCAATCCACGCGCCCGCGAGGGGCGCGACACAGATCGCCGCGTATGCGCCGGATCTCATCCTGTTTCAATCCACGCGCCCGCGAGGGGCGCGACACATCGGCCATGCCGAGCGTGACGACTTGCAGCGCCGTTTCAATCCACGCGCCCGCGAGGGGCGCGACGCCGCCGCGTACACCTGCTGCTGCGTGACCGCGACGTTTCAATCCACGCGCCCGCGAGGGGCGCGACTCGGCATCAACACGGGCCGCAGCACCATCGTCCTGTTTCAATCCACGCGCCCGCGAGGGGCGCGACCGAATACCGTCGCGGCGGCAACTACGCCCGAGGGGTTTCAATCCACGCGCCCGCGAGGGGCGCGACGCAATTCCAGACCGTATGCCTTGATTCTTTATCTGTTTCAATCCACGCGCCCGCGAGGGGCGCGACCAACCGCAGCCGGCAATGCAAGCCGCACCCACGGTGTTTCAATCCACGCGCCCGCGAGGGGCGCGACGGCACGAGTCCGACGCCGCCGGAAAATGACGTTGTCGGTGTTTCAATCCACGCGCCCGCGAGGGGCGCGACGACGTGCAAGAGTTCGGGTCTAGCGGCACATGGACGTTTCAATCCACGCGCCCGCGAGGGGCGCGACGGTCGAGGGCTTGCGTTATACGCTTGAGGGATGGGTTTCAATCCACGCGCCCGCGAGGGGCGCGACGCGACATGCTCTGTGTTCTTGTCGGGGGCGCCTGGTTTCAATCCACGCGCCCGCGAGGGGCGCGACCGGGAATTCCTGCGTGAACTGACCGACCTTGAAGGTTTCAATCCACGCGCCCGCGAGGGGCGCGACGCGAGCACACGTTCGAGCGCGGGATACGCGCCGACGTTTCAATCCACGCGCCCGCGAGGGGCGCGACCGCCCACGGCCATCTGCACGGTTGGCAGCCGGTTGCGTTTCAATCCACGCGCCCGCGAGGGGCGCGACCGATAACCGGCATCGCTCGCGACAGCAACCGCTACCGGTTTCAATCCACGCGCCCGCGAGGGGCGCGACCCGCCGAGGGGTGGGTCAGGACAACCGTATGGATCAGTTTCAATCCACGCGCCCGCGAGGGGCGCGACGCCACTCCGGGATGAGCCGAGGGCGCATCATTTCCAGTTTCAATCCACGCGCCCGCGAGGGGCGCGACGTGCTACTCTTGAAGCTATAGCCACTGCTATTGAGTTTCAATCCACGCGCCCGCGAGGGGCGCGACCTGGCTGCACGGGAATATGCGTGAGGAAGTACTGGTTTCAATCCACGCGCCCGCGAGGGGCGCGACATCATGTAAATGATGCGCTCGGGTACCGGCTCGTGTTTCAATCCACGCGCCCGCGAGGGGCGCGACGGTGCTGGGCTCACCGGGCAGCACACGGCTCCAGCGTTTCAATCCACGCGCCCGCGAGGGGCGCGACGACATCGTGCGCGCGAAAAACCGGCGTTACCGGGTTTCAATCCACGCGCCCGCGAGGGGCGCGACTCGAGCACTCGGGCGCGGCGATCGCAGCCGGACGTTTCAATCCACGCGCCCGCGAGGGGCGCGACGGGCGGGCCGTTGACGATCGCCGGGCAGCTCGGCGTGTTTCAATCCACGCGCCCGCGAGGGGCGCGACCAAGCGCGGTGAGCGTCATGTCGAGCCGGCGGTAGTTTCAATCCACGCGCCCGCGAGGGGCGCGACTCAGACGATCGACGTCGAGCCGACACTGCACATCGTTTCAATCCACGCGCCCGCGAGGGGCGCGACTGCGAACCTGCGCGGTGATCGGCGACGCTCTGGCGTTTCAATCCACGCGCCCGCGAGGGGCGCGACGACCTCATAGCGCGCAAGCGCCGGATTCCAGACCGGTTTCAATCCACGCGCCCGCGAGGGGCGCGACGCGATCTGCACGGTCTGCGTACTGGGGGCGGACGCGTTTCAATCCACGCGCCCGCGAGGGGCGCGACCTTTCACGACCCGATCGACTTCTTCTACCTGGCGGATGTTTCAATCCACGCGCCCGCGAGGGGCGCGACGCTGAATCATGGCGAGGCGGGTCGGTGGGCGTCGTTTCAATCCACGCGCCCGCGAGGGGCGCGACCCGGAGACTGTGTGAGGCGGTTCATGCTCAGGTGGTTTCAATCCACGCGCCCGCGAGGGGCGCGACGCCGAGGGCGCGGTCGTTGCCAACTTGAAGCGCAAGGTTTCAATCCACGCGCCCGCGAGGGGCGCGACCGCACGTCGTTGAAGTCATCGGGAGGGCGTTGATGGTTTCAATCCACGCGCCCGCGAGGGGCGCGACATCACAACGGATTGAGTGCGCTTGATTCCGGTGAGTTTCAATCCACGCGCCCGCGAGGGGCGCGACGTTTTCGATCGGGCAGGCGCGCGAGACGATCCTGTGTGTTTCAATCCACGCGCCCGCGAGGGGCGCGACTCTGCGCCTCGGTCGGCTGCGGCGCGGGGTGTGTGTTTCAATCCACGCGCCCGCGAGGGGCGCGACGCGCGATCGTCTACAGCGACTCGCAATACTGCGTGTTTCAATCCACGCGCCCGCGAGGGGCGCGACGGTGCAGGGCATCAAGCGCCCGCCGGGGCACGGTTTCAATCCACGCGCCCGCGAGGGGCGCGACTTGACGCAGACCGTTCACGCGAATGTCGTCACACAGTTTCAATCCACGCGCCCGCGAGGGGCGCGACTTTGAGACGTGTCGCGACCGGTTTCACAATGAGCCGTTTCAATCCACGCGCCCGCGAGGGGCGCGACTTCGGCGATGCCGACGAGATCGGGCTCGACTGACCGTTTCAATCCACGCGCCCGCGAGGGGCGCGACCGTCTGCCGGCGGGGTCGTCTACGCGACGGGATCAGTTTCAATCCACGCGCCCGCGAGGGGCGCGACGGCCGGAACCTGTCACTATCTCATTGGTCAACGCGTTTCAATCCACGCGCCCGCGAGGGGCGCGACCGGCCGCGCTGCTGCAGATCAACAACGTGTTGCCGTTTCAATCCACGCGCCCGCGAGGGGCGCGACCGCCGACAACCCGATGACGGTCGCATCGCATGTCGGTTTCAATCCACGCGCCCGCGAGGGGCGCGACGCTTCACGAAAAGGATCTGGCCGGCTGGCTACTGTTTCAATCCACGCGCCCGCGAGGGGCGCGACCCATTGCCGTCCGCGATCCATTTCAGATCGCGCGAGTGGTTTCAATCCACGCGCCCGCGAGGGGCGCGACCCATGCCTTCTGCCAGGCGCATCCCGAGCGTGTCGTTTCAATCCACGCGCCCGCGAGGGGCGCGACACGTCCCGGGTCTGCATCACTGCTTGTCTCCGTTGAGTTTCAATCCACGCGCCCGCGAGGGGCGCGACATGGTTGCTGCTGCCACCCCGCCAGCCAGCGCAACGTTTCAATCCACGCGCCCGCGAGGGGCGCGACAGCGCTTCGACGCTCACGGCCTGCGCAGTATTGCCGGTTTCAATCCACGCGCCCGCGAGGGGCGCGACTTTTTTTGCGGGGATGGTCAACCGTTGCGCACCGATGTTTCAATCCACGCGCCCGCGAGGGGCGCGACGATCGCCCGCTTGCCGCGTTTCAGTGCTTCGTGTTTCAATCCACGCGCCCGCGAGGGGCGCGACCTTGATCGCCCACTCCGTCAAGGCCCGCTGATGCGGGTTTCAATCCACGCGCCCGCGAGGGGCGCGACTGCCACGCCGCACCGCGCCTCGATCAGTGAAGCGCCTGTTTCAATCCACGCGCCCGCGAGGGGCGCGACTTTGCCAACGCCGGCCACGGACAACCGGCTCGGCAGGTTTCAATCCACGCGCCCGCGAGGGGCGCGACGGTCGCGCGGTGGCACTTTGCCGCGTGGGGTATGGTTTCAATCCACGCGCCCGCGAGGGGCGCGACGTTCGGGACGATATCGCCGAGCGGGAATGAGTAGTTTCAATCCACGCGCCCGCGAGGGGCGCGACCCGACCCGCTGCATCAGGTTCGTCACGTCCTGCAGCGTTTCAATCCACGCGCCCGCGAGGGGCGCGACATCGTGGTCGGCAGCAGCAAATAGCCCTGCGGCAGGGTTTCAATCCACGCGCCCGCGAGGGGCGCGACCGAACCGATCCAGCCATGGCGCATCCTTCGGCAAGTTTCAATCCACGCGCCCGCGAGGGGCGCGACAAGCGCCCGGATGCCGTAGACCGGATCTACGAATGTGTTTCAATCCACGCGCCCGCGAGGGGCGCGACGCCAGCAGACAGCACAAGCCACCGGGGCGCCGTGGGTTTCAATCCACGCGCCCGCGAGGGGCGCGACGATGCTCGGTCGGCGTCGGCCTGGCCGAGAGCGGTTTCAATCCACGCGCCCGCGAGGGGCGCGACCCTGCATCGTCGCTCGCACTGCTCGAAGCAATGACCGTTTCAATCCACGCGCCCGCGAGGGGCGCGACGTTTTGCCCTTTTGGACCGCCGCCGTTGTTGACGACGTTTCAATCCACGCGCCCGCGAGGGGCGCGACGGGTGGCTCGACACGATAAAGGAGGCGCTGCGTTGTTTCAATCCACGCGCCCGCGAGGGGCGCGACATGGACTGCACGAGCGCGGGCAGCGCAGCGGCGATGTTTCAATCCACGCGCCCGCGAGGGGCGCGACGCGGCGCACGCCGTCAGGTAGAGCACGATGAGCAGGTTTCAATCCACGCGCCCGCGAGGGGCGCGACGAGGCAGAGCTGCGGGTGTGGGCATCGCAGCACCTGTTTCAATCCACGCGCCCGCGAGGGGCGCGACCGCCCCGCTATCACCGGCTGCGACCCACACGCCAGTTTCAATCCACGCGCCCGCGAGGGGCGCGACCTCGCATGACTGTTAAGAGGTGGCGATTTATAAGGTTTCAATCCACGCGCCCGCGAGGGGCGCGACCCACTTCGCTCGTCGCCAGGAGAAATATGGCGGGGTTTCAATCCACGCGCCCGCGAGGGGCGCGACCTTCGTCATTTTGCACAACACGCCGAGGAACTTATGAGTTTCAATCCACGCGCCCGCGAGGGGCGCGACGCGGAAGCGCTGGCCGAGCGCGGTCACAACGACGTGTTTCAATCCACGCGCCCGCGAGGGGCGCGACTCTGCGCGCGTCATGCCCTTGCCGGCGTGTATCAGTTTCAATCCACGCGCCCGCGAGGGGCGCGACCTTATCGAGATCGAGCACATGCTTGAGCACGCCGAGTTTCAATCCACGCGCCCGCGAGGGGCGCGACGGTCGGCACGACTGGTGATGACGTCCTGAGAGACGGCGTTTCAATCCACGCGCCCGCGAGGGGCGCGACCATCCCCGCCGAATGCGGCGTTGATCGTTTGATCGTTTCAATCCACGCGCCCGCGAGGGGCGCGACGTCGAGCGACAGACCGGCCGTCGACTGCTGCTCCCAGTTTCAATCCACGCGCCCGCGAGGGGCGCGACGCCACATTCGGCCGCGTCGGATCGGTCGCCTGCCGGTTTCAATCCACGCGCCCGCGAGGGGCGCGACCCCAGGCCACCACGCGGACATCGTCCTGTTTGGAGTTTCAATCCACGCGCCCGCGAGGGGCGCGACGGATTGCGCAGCTGCCCGCGAACGGCTTCGCTTGATGTTTCAATCCACGCGCCCGCGAGGGGCGCGACGTACTCACCGAGAAACTGCTCGTCCGCTAAAACCGGGTTTCAATCCACGCGCCCGCGAGGGGCGCGACGCGACACCGTACCCGCACGACCGCGCAACAGGTTTCAATCCACGCGCCCGCGAGGGGCGCGACTCCAGCCATGCCGAACATCGCGACACCGCCAGACCAGTTTCAATCCACGCGCCCGCGAGGGGCGCGACTGAACGATGCGTGGAGCAAGAGCGTCACGGATCTGTTTCAATCCACGCGCCCGCGAGGGGCGCGACGATGTGTTCATGCCCGCACGCCATGCAGCGTTTGCGTTTCAATCCACGCGCCCGCGAGGGGCGCGACCCGGCGACAAGGCACAGCGCCGCGATGACGATGGCGGTTTCAATCCACGCGCCCGCGAGGGGCGCGACGCTGGCGTACATGAAGTTCATGTACGACCTGGCAGTGTTTCAATCCACGCGCCCGCGAGGGGCGCGACAGGACATCGTTGGCATCTGGCCGTCGCGACACTGGTTTCAATCCACGCGCCCGCGAGGGGCGCGACATGTCGAAATGTTGAGGAAAGAGTCATGACACTGGGTTTCAATCCACGCGCCCGCGAGGGGCGCGACCCGGCGACAAGGCACAGCGCCGCGATGACGATGGCGGTTTCAATCCACGCGCCCGCGAGGGGCGCGACGCCCGAAGGCGTCCGGCCCGCCGATCGATTCCAGTTTCAATCCACGCGCCCGCGAGGGGCGCGACATCAGATCGAAGCCGACCGTAGTGGCACCTGGGGTTTCAATCCACGCGCCCGCGAGGGGCGCGACTTGACGCAGACCGTTCACGCGAATGTCGTCACACAGTTTCAATCCACGCGCCCGCGAGGGGCGCGACGCATCGACGCCGAGGCGAATTGCGGTAGGGAGTTTCAATCCACGCGCCCGCGAGGGGCGCGACGCGAAGATGTGCACATGCACTTCACGCTTCTGCCCGTTTCAATCCACGCGCCCGCGAGGGGCGCGACGCTGTGCCGGAGTTGAGCGGGATCGCGGGGTCGAACGTTTCAATCCACGCGCCCGCGAGGGGCGCGACTACTACAAGGGCGGGCTCTTTCGGAGCAACAAGACGTTTCAATCCACGCGCCCGCGAGGGGCGCGACGCGCCACACAGAGGTATCGCCGCCGTCGTGCGTGAAGTTTCAATCCACGCGCCCGCGAGGGGCGCGACTCGCGTCACTTGAGGCTGCATTGATCGCCCGACAGTTTCAATCCACGCGCCCGCGAGGGGCGCGACCCGAGCGGATCGAAACCGTCACGCGCCAGCTGACCGTTTCAATCCACGCGCCCGCGAGGGGCGCGACGCGCTCAAGGTAAGTCTTTGCCGATGCTCTGGCCTGTTTCAATCCACGCGCCCGCGAGGGGCGCGACGCCCGGAACCTGCCGATGGTCAGCCGGATACGCGGGTTTCAATCCACGCGCCCGCGAGGGGCGCGACACTTCAGCGGCAGGTTGAACGCGCCTTCAACTTGTGTTTCAATCCACGCGCCCGCGAGGGGCGCGACACCGACCGAGCAGCCGGCCATGCGCGCGCCCTCGGAGTTTCAATCCACGCGCCCGCGAGGGGCGCGACCGGCTTTTCGGGATGACGGTGATCGGCGAACTCATGTTTCAATCCACGCGCCCGCGAGGGGCGCGACGGCCCACGCCGGCTGCGCCCCGTCCGTCGTCAGGTTTCAATCCACGCGCCCGCGAGGGGCGCGACGGCCCGGAGCGATGATGCCGGGCACGCGGTCGGGTTTCAATCCACGCGCCCGCGAGGGGCGCGACTCGACGAGGCGCGAGTCGTTGCCGGCGACGTGCTGTTTCAATCCACGCGCCCGCGAGGGGCGCGACCGGCAAAGCACCGCTGACGACGGAGATGACGCCTTGTTTCAATCCACGCGCCCGCGAGGGGCGCGACCGGATGCGATGCTCGCCAGCAGCGACGTACCCGAGTTTCAATCCACGCGCCCGCGAGGGGCGCGACGGTGATAACGAGCGAGTGATTCAGCGCCTCGGTGTTTCAATCCACGCGCCCGCGAGGGGCGCGACGCTCGAACTGGTCCGGCTGCGCACGAGCCTCGAGGCGTTTCAATCCACGCGCCCGCGAGGGGCGCGACCCCGGCATCGCGACTGCGGCGCGGAAGTTGTCCTGTTTCAATCCACGCGCCCGCGAGGGGCGCGACCTGCTGCGGCCTGCGCGCCAAGCCCCATATCACGCAGTTTCAATCCACGCGCCCGCGAGGGGCGCGACCCGACGGCAGACCGGCCAAACAAGCGCGTGACGGGTTTCAATCCACGCGCCCGCGAGGGGCGCGACGCGCGTCCAATCGCGCGCAACGAGCGTTGCATTGCCGTTTCAATCCACGCGCCCGCGAGGGGCGCGACGAAATTGTTGTTGCCTGCGCTGATCCATACGCCGGTTTCAATCCACGCGCCCGCGAGGGGCGCGACCCTTCGGCGTTCTCGCATCAGACGCTGTTCGATCTGTTTCAATCCACGCGCCCGCGAGGGGCGCGACCCGCACGTGCTCGAGGTTGCCGGAGTCGGGCAGGGTTTCAATCCACGCGCCCGCGAGGGGCGCGACGAAGTCGGCGACCGAGAACGTCGCGCAGGTATGGTTTCAATCCACGCGCCCGCGAGGGGCGCGACCTGGCACGCATCGAGACCTGATCGCGATCTACGAGTTTCAATCCACGCGCCCGCGAGGGGCGCGACGCTATTGCCGACCCATGTTGTCCACGGCAGTCCTTCGTTTCAATCCACGCGCCCGCGAGGGGCGCGACCGGCCTCGTCCTGGTCGTAGATGCCGGTGTAGCCGTTTCAATCCACGCGCCCGCGAGGGGCGCGACTTCCCGCTGGTTGGCGTAGAGGCGTCGATGCGTCAGTTTCAATCCACGCGCCCGCGAGGGGCGCGACGTGCTGATGCCCTACATCCGCGACGGCGAGCTCGTGTTTCAATCCACGCGCCCGCGAGGGGCGCGACGTGTGCCATACGTACTCGGGCACGCCGAAGGACGTTTCAATCCACGCGCCCGCGAGGGGCGCGACCAGTCCGGCGGCGACGCGCTGTTCTTCGGGATGCAGTTTCAATCCACGCGCCCGCGAGGGGCGCGACGAGCCAGAGCCGGACGTGATGAGATGGTTTGCCATCGTTTCAATCCACGCGCCCGCGAGGGGCGCGACCGTGCCGATGTTGCGCGCCCCCGTGGCAAGCACAGTTTCAATCCACGCGCCCGCGAGGGGCGCGACCTCGGGATGGTGCGCGGGCGAAGGTCCGCACATGACGTTTCAATCCACGCGCCCGCGAGGGGCGCGACGGTCATGAACGCCTTCAGGCCGGCCGCATCGTCGGTGTTTCAATCCACGCGCCCGCGAGGGGCGCGACATAGATCGCGGATGGATTGAAGCCGCTGGTAACGGTTTCAATCCACGCGCCCGCGAGGGGCGCGACCTGCTGCGGCCTGCGCGCCAAGCCCCATATCACGCAGTTTCAATCCACGCGCCCGCGAGGGGCGCGACCCGACCACCGGCACGATGCCGTTGTTCTTATCGGGGTTTCAATCCACGCGCCCGCGAGGGGCGCGACCAGCGCAAGCGCAGAGCGCGTCCGTCAGTCCCGCCAGTTTCAATCCACGCGCCCGCGAGGGGCGCGACGTTGACGCAGACCGTTCACGCGAATGTCGTCACACAGTTTCAATCCACGCGCCCGCGAGGGGCGCGACCCCGCTCGTTTGACAGCCCGGCCACTGATAGTCGAGTTTCAATCCACGCGCCCGCGAGGGGCGCGACGACCAGTGCGATCACGTCGACAGCGCGCAAGCTGTTGTTTCAATCCACGCGCCCGCGAGGGGCGCGACCGCCCGGTAGCGGTAGCGGTGCCGACGCTCGCCTGTTTCAATCCACGCGCCCGCGAGGGGCGCGACCACCGGCATGGTGCGCGTATACCGCCCCGAATCGGTTTCAATCCACGCGCCCGCGAGGGGCGCGACTTCACGGTTCCGACGTATCCGCCAGAGCGCAAATGTTTCAATCCACGCGCCCGCGAGGGGCGCGACCTCACCGCGCATTGCACGGCGAATTGCTGCATCGTTTCAATCCACGCGCCCGCGAGGGGCGCGACCCCAGCAACGCCGTCGGCCGGGTGCGCCGTGCGCACGTTTCAATCCACGCGCCCGCGAGGGGCGCGACGAGCATCCGGTCATGACTGGCTGCTCGCATATTGTTTCAATCCACGCGCCCGCGAGGGGCGCGACGTACCGGGCCGACTGCGGGCCGTGCTTGCTCTTGTTTCAATCCACGCGCCCGCGAGGGGCGCGACTGTCCGCAGCACGAACAGCGCTTGCTGCTCGGGTAGGTTTCAATCCACGCGCCCGCGAGGGGCGCGACACCGGTCGCCGATCACGCGGCGCATCTCGTCCGAGTTTCAATCCACGCGCCCGCGAGGGGCGCGACCGCCGTCGGCACGTTGCCATTCTTCGAGCCGGTTTTGTTTCAATCCACGCGCCCGCGAGGGGCGCGACTGCGCTCTTTGCCTACGCGGTGCAGGTGGCGGTATGTTTCAATCCACGCGCCCGCGAGGGGCGCGACCTTCCCGGAGTCACTGCTCCGGTGACATCGACCCAGTTTCAATCCACGCGCCCGCGAGGGGCGCGACTTCATCCGCGACTCCGGCAGCCGGCACGACTCCAGGTTTCAATCCACGCGCCCGCGAGGGGCGCGACCAAAATCACGCAGCAGCCCGGCCGCCAGCGCCTGGTTTCAATCCACGCGCCCGCGAGGGGCGCGACCAACCACGACCCGGAGGCGGTGTCGCTGCACCAGGCGTTTCAATCCACGCGCCCGCGAGGGGCGCGACCAGCGACGATCTGTGGACGCCAATCTGGGCCGCGTTTCAATCCACGCGCCCGCGAGGGGCGCGACTCCGATGGAGAGCCGTGCGATGAAGATCGTCACGATGTTTCAATCCACGCGCCCGCGAGGGGCGCGACCGGTGATGGGTGGGTCTACGCGCAAACTTACTGGTTTCAATCCACGCGCCCGCGAGGGGCGCGACTGGCGCAGCTGGCCACGTTGCTCGAGCGTGAGCCGGTTTCAATCCACGCGCCCGCGAGGGGCGCGACCGCACACCGGCCTATGATGAGGCTCAGGCAGCGGTGTTTCAATCCACGCGCCCGCGAGGGGCGCGACATCCGCGCGCTTAATGCGCTGGAAGATGTCGGATCGTTTCAATCCACGCGCCCGCGAGGGGCGCGACTCCGAAGCGCCGCACGCCTGCGCCGCCTACGTGCTGGTTTCAATCCACGCGCCCGCGAGGGGCGCGACCCGCCGCGATATTACAGCGGCGCGATGCTGATGATGTTTCAATCCACGCGCCCGCGAGGGGCGCGACCTACGTGAACAGCTTGCCGCAGTACAGGCACACGAGGTTTCAATCCACGCGCCCGCGAGGGGCGCGACTGGCAGGCCTCGGGCGGTCGAAGCGGATGCCGGCGGTTTCAATCCACGCGCCCGCGAGGGGCGCGACGGGCAGTTCGCCGGCGCAGACCTGCAGTCGGGTCGTTTCAATCCACGCGCCCGCGAGGGGCGCGACCTGAGGCCCAGAGCGATAGCGACAGGGCCGCGCCGGGTTTCAATCCACGCGCCCGCGAGGGGCGCGACGCCCGTGAACCTCGAGGGCATCTGGACGTCTGATCTTGTTTCAATCCACGCGCCCGCGAGGGGCGCGACAACATCACGAACCATTATTCATTCGCCTCCGGCGTGTTTCAATCCACGCGCCCGCGAGGGGCGCGACCCGATCCACCTATACCAGCATGGAGTTCACTGCGTTTCAATCCACGCGCCCGCGAGGGGCGCGACGCAGCACCGTGCCGGAAGACGATCACCCGGCATGGTTTCAATCCACGCGCCCGCGAGGGGCGCGACGCCGAATTCGGGTGCGATGAACACCGCGTCTACCAGTTTCAATCCACGCGCCCGCGAGGGGCGCGACCTCCCCGGCGTCGTTCAGGATCCCCCACGCCTCGGAGTTTCAATCCACGCGCCCGCGAGGGGCGCGACTCCTGTGGCCCGATTGCGACGCGAAGACGAAAAAGTTTCAATCCACGCGCCCGCGAGGGGCGCGACCAACGCCGTCCACGTCGCGCCGTTGTCGGTGCTGCACGTTTCAATCCACGCGCCCGCGAGGGGCGCGACGAGCACGGCGCGGTTGCGCACGGCGTTGGCTTTCTGGTTTCAATCCACGCGCCCGCGAGGGGCGCGACGCTGGTGTGGCCAGATACTGCGCAGACGCAGTAGATGTTTCAATCCACGCGCCCGCGAGGGGCGCGACGCTCACCGAGGACATGCGCGCAGCCGCCGCGAAGTTTCAATCCACGCGCCCGCGAGGGGCGCGACATACCTATAGTAAGTCAGTGGAATTGTTAGAAAAATTCTCGCGAGTTCGCGAAGCTCGCCAAGCCGTGAGAAGGGTAGAGCTGCGGGTGATCGAGATTTTCAAATATTCTCGAAGTTTCAATGGATTGCTGCGATTGCGAACCTTCCAAGATGCATTGCAATCGCTTGGGGTTCGCACAAGTGGCTAAAGAACCAGTGGCCCGCTTAGATCCAGTGTTTCCTTGGCGCCGACGTGCTCTACCTTTCCGTGCCAGCCCGCGCCGAGGTGGTAGAAGCGCAGACTGTCGGCGGCCGGGTTGATTTCATCGCACAGTTGTTGGCGCACCTTGACCCACAGCGCTGAATCCACTTGCAATTCAAAGACGGAGAATTGCACGCGTTGACCATAGTTC
>Ga0172382_10005061_pt1 | contig 19841 bp, 19 predicted proteins | sample Leawel138RmetaG_FD_122245 | JGI IMG/M metagenome (GOLD analysis project Ga0172382, IMG submission 122245) | Leachate microbial communities from a municipal landfill in Southern Ontario, Canada - Leachate well 138R metaG | ecosystem: Engineered > Solid waste > Landfill > Unclassified | place... | reverse complement strand
TGCTTTGTTGAATAATTCCTCTCAAATGAACCGCAAAGCTTAAACTCTTTACAAATCCTAATTATTCATGCAAATGGATTGGACCAAATATAATAAACAGTTAGTGGAGAGGGGCTAATTTTACCTGTCCTTAGATTTTTTAAGCGCATGGTGGGGGAAGAGTTAGACCGAATGAACAGGGATAAGCGTGGCAGGCCATACACTTACACCGATTCATTCATCAAGTTTACAGTTTTTCTACGTGTGGCATTCTCTTTGGAGTATAGGCAGACCGAAGGGGTTCTAAGGGCTCTTTCAAAGCATATATCAAAATTAGACTCGGCAGACTACACTACACTTTGGAGAAGCTCACCTAAACTCAGTTTCAGCACTCCGAAGGCTATCAAAGATCCAAGCAGAGTAATTATAGTAGCGGCATAGGAATAAAAACGACAAACAGAGGTGACTGGCTTTCAGTGGTCTATGAAAGAAGGAAAAACTCGTTTCACGAGAAATTTTGGATAGTGCACCCAGTTTTTTTGTTTTCTATATGAGGATATTTGGTGTATGTAACCTTATAATGACGCTATTGGGAAATGGCTTGATTACTTCTATATCGGCAGTAGCAACAACAATGAGAGGATTTGGCCCAGGATTTAGTTTCATTGGGCCATGATTAATTATAGCTATTTACCCCCAATATGGAAACTTCTTTTAGGCTTCATTGTGCTCGCCAGAAGATTAGAAGTTTTCGATCTGCTTGTTTTTATTGCTCCGCCCTTCTGAAAAGATTAAATTTATAAGATTAAATCTTCAAAGCAGGGAGAAGATTATAATTATGCAATGGGGCCTAAAATGCGAACCAGAAGCGTGTTACCGATAATAGGTAGAATAGTGATAATGATAGCAATTTCAATGGTGGCTCCGTTACTATGTGCTCTTTACTATGGTGAAAAAGAAATCTTTGTTTTTATTGCGTGTATCATTATTACTGCTATATCCGGATACTTATTATCGAGAATAAGAGGTAATAATGAAGGTCTTAGGTTAATTGAGGGAATGGCTGTTGTCTCTTTAGGCTGGGCGATAATAACGGTCTTTGGGGCATTGCCATTTTACCTTAGTGGAACTTTAGGATTCATAGACGCATACTTTGAAACAATGTCAGGGTTTACTACCACAGGAGCTACCGTTATCAATAATGTAGAAATACTCTCAAAATCCCTAATATTCTGGAGGGCTTTTACCCAATGGATCGGAGGAATGGGTATAATTGTCCTTGCCATAGCAGTTCTTCCTATTCTTTCCATTGGGGGGATGCAGATGTTTGACGCTGAATCACCTGGGCCTAAACTTGACAAATTGAAACCACAAATTAGAGAAACTGCAAAAATATTGTACGGTGTGTATCTATTATTTACAGTTGCCCAGATTATTCTACTATTGATTGGTGGGATGAATTTATTTGACTCAACATGCCATGCTTTTACTACATTTGCAACAGGAGGATTTTCTACAAAAAATCTAAGCATTGCGTATTATAATAGTACATATATTGAAGCCGTTGTGATAATTTTCATGTTTTTATCAGGTACCAATTTTATGTTGCATTATAATTTATTGCGAGGAAAATTCAATTATTTTAAAGATCGAGAATTTATGTTTTATACGGCAGTTGTAATAGGTTCTATAGTTCTTATGACTTTAGATCTTTCGTATAATGTTTATGGGAATATTATTGATTCGTTTAGATATGCTTCGTTTCAAGTTACAAGTACAATAACTACCACGGGATTTGTAACGACAAATTCTGATTTATTCCCCTCACATTCTAAATTAATCCTATTAGTTTTAATGTTCATTGGCGGATGTGCTGGATCTACTGCAGGTGGCATAAAAAACATCAGAATTCTTATTATTTTAAAGTATTTATACCGAGAGATATATCAATACATTCATCCAAATGCGATTCTATCCGTAAAATTAGGTAACGAAACAGTTCAAGAGAATATCCTAAAAGATATAATAGCATTTTTTATAGGTTATATTATTATATTTGTTGTTGCTACGACCATTGTTACAGCTTATGGAATTGATATTATTACTGCTATTTCTAGCGTAGCCTCAACCCAAGGGAACGTTGGCCCAGGATTTGGGCTTGTAGGGCCAATGACTACTTTTGCTGGACTACCTGCTTTCATCAAAATAGTTTTAACTTTCTGTATGTGGGTAGGTAGATTAGAAATATTTACAGTTATGGTTCTTTTCATACCAGACTTCTGGAAAGAATAAAAAATTAAATTAGTTCTTTCTCGACAAGATTTATGGCTTCGTCTATTTTTTTCTTTAATGCAGGAGGTAATCCTTTGATGTCTATGTCCAAAAATCCTCTGACTATTGCTGCGGTTGCTTCATCATGAGTAAATCCTCTTGACATTAAATAAAATATTTCTTCTTCAGCAATCTTTCCAATGGCCGCTTCATGACTTAAGTCAACATTTGGATGTTTTGCCTCTAATTCTGGAATTGCAATTATACTACCTTTCTCAGATAGCATCATCCCCATACATTCTAGATGCCCCCTTGCATCTGGGGCTTCCCCAATTATATCCCCCCTAGAGTAAATAGTGCCACCTTTACTGATAGCTCTTGAAAGTATTTCGGCACTTGAACCATTTCCCTTGATTATAACACGACTTCCTGTATCAACTACGGAGTTATCCATTGCCACTATCACGCTACTCATTATTGCTGTTGAGTTATTCCCATTTAGGTGAACTGTAGGGTACATTTGAACAATTTTAACTGGATTCATGATGATATAGTTACTTATGTAAGTTCCACCTTCTTCAACTATGGCAGCACTTCTTGGCCTAACCTCAATATTATGTTCCCAGTTATGAATCATAGTAAAAGAAAGTTTAGCGTTCTTTTTGATATAGAATTCAGATATTCCAAGATGCATGCCCGTTGTAAGCCTAGGGTGTGATGCACAACCGGAGATTATATTTAGTTCAGAATTCTCTTCAGCGATTATAATATTATGGACTTTTTGCTTCTTAGGTGACTTTAAATAAAGACAAGCCTCAACTGGGAAGTTTACCTTAGTTCCTGGAAGAGATCTTATAAAATATCCATTTACCTCTTCGACATCAACTTCTTTTGTATATTCGTCCTTATCCTTAGAAACTACTTTCCAGTAATAATCATGAAGCCAATCATATTTTTCAAGAGCTTGTTTAATCCCAATCATTTCTATACCAGATGCGAAACTTGAAGAAGTCTCAACTTTTTGGTCTACCTGAAGGAATATTGCTGAACGTTTGTCTTTATCCATTTCAATTCCGACTTTTTCCAATTTGTCCTTTACATCTTTTTCGAGTTCTGGAATCCCTTTAGGCATTTCTCAACACACCCCTCGTAACCTTTCTTACTTATCTCTTCAAGCATATCATATGGATTACCCATACAGGCGACCATACCCCTGTAAAGAATCACACCGTAATCAGCATCAACATAGTCTAGAATATGACCTTGATGCGTAATAATAAGGCCTGATTTTTTTCTATTTTCTGATTTCTTTTTTCTATCTAGTAATTCACTCATTGCATTCCCAATTAATGCGATGTTTTCTAGATCTACCCCACTATCAGGCTCATCGAACAGAGCTAGATCAGGATTTAGAGTCAATAGCTGAAGAATTTCTGAACGTTTTACCTCGCCTCCAGAGAAACCAACGTTTAAACTTCTGTTCAAAAATTTCTCCATATTCAGCATCTGTGCATATTCATATATTTTGCTCTGATCAGTTCCACTATGCTTGGCGCAATTAATCAATGTATCAATTAACTTTAAACCACTAACTTTTGCCGGGGTCTGGAAGCTCATACCCATCCCCATTTTGACTCTTTGATCTGTTGTTAAATTATTTATTTCTTGATTTTTAAAAAAGATCTTACCGTAAGTTATCTTAAATGCAGGGTTTCCAATCAAAGTCATTAGTAAAGAAGTCTTACCATTTCCGTTTGGTCCAAAAAGAACATAGGTTTGACCTTCTTTTATGTATAGATTCACATGATTAAGGATAGGGTTACCTTCTACTTCGGTCCCAAGATTTACAACTCTCAACATAATAATCCCTGATAAGTAAATATGAGAAGGCTATTTATTTGTTGCTATTAAGAATTATAAGGATAAGCATTATATCATCTAAAATCATATTTATTCCAATGAAAAGAATAATAATGCATGTAGATCTTGACTCATTCTATGCTTCTTTAGAAGAAAACAGAGACAGCAGGATAAGAGGCAAACCTGTTGTAATATGCGTTTATTCTGGTAGAACTGAAGATAGCGGTGCTGTGAGCACCTCAAATTACAAAGCTAGAGCATTAGGGATTAAGGCTGGTATGCCCATAGTAATTGCAAAGAGAATTGCAAAGGGCAAAGATGTTGCATTCTTACCTGTCGACATGGATTATTATAGAGAAGTATCAGATAGAATAATGGATATAATAGAAGATGAATCAGATATAATGGAACAAGTAAGCATTGATGAAGCCTACCTAGATGTTACTGAAAGGACAGATGGCCATTTAGATAAGGCGATTGAAATAGCAAACATAATAAAAGAAAAGATAACTTCTCAAGAGGGTCTAACTGCATCAGTTGGCATATCTTCTAATAAATTTGTTGCTAAGATGGCATCTGATTTTCAAAAACCAAATGGATTGATTGTTGTAAAGAAAGGAGAAATAATATCATTTCTAAAAAATCTAAAAGTTTCTAAATTACATGGAATTGGGAGCAAAACGACTAAATCTTTAAATGATCTTGGTATTGAAACTGCAAGTGATTTAGGATCATACGATTTAACAAGGCTTGAAGTAGTATTTGGAAAGAATAATGCCAAACTTCTTCACGATAAATCGTTAGGCTTAGACGAAACTCCGGTTGAATCAAGAGATAGAAAACAACTTTCAAGAATAGGAACACTGAAAGAAGATACAAAAGATAAAAATGTGATTTTTGAAAAAATAGTTGAGCTATCAAAAGATATGGAACTAAGATTAATAAAAAACAACGTTTCATTTAGGACTGTATCTTTAGTTACTATTGATACTGAACTAAAAACTCAAACAAAAAGTGAAACAATACCTCAAACTAAGGACATACAAAAAGTTGTTTCAGTTTCTAAACAGTTGCTTGAAAAATACTTCCAAGAAAATTTTGATAAAAAATTGAGGAGAGTTGGAATAAGGGTATCCAATCTAGAGTTTTCAAAAAGCCAGAGAACTCTTGATGAATTTTAGTAATACATTTTATCCATACTTACCTTACCTTTAGATATAACTATACCTTCGTTTTCTAATAGTCTCTTTTTCATTTCAAATCCCCCACCAAATCCGCCAAGACTTCCATCTGCCCTTAATACTCTATGACAAGGTATTACTAATGGAAAAGGATTAGCAGCAAGTACATTACCTACTGCCCTTGCGCCCTTTGGAACACCTGATGATTTTGCTATTTTCGAATAAGTACTTACATATCCTCTTGGTATATTAAAATCAGCAATTAATACTTTTTTTTCAAAGTCTGTGCATATGTCAAAATCAAGAAAGTCGAGATTAAATTTAATGTTCTCTCCTGAAAGAAATCTCTTTATTTCAAAAATAAATTCATTCAAAGAGTTGGATTTTTTTGCAGAGGGGTATTCTTCCTTAATTTTAAAAAGTAAGTTATTTTTATTTCTAGGAAGAAATATCTTAATTACTTTTGTTTGATTATTATCTTCTTTCCAGACCAATCCGTAAGTTCCCAAACTAGAGACTTCTAGATTATAAAAATACTGCATAATATCTTTTGAATTTATTTAATTAACTCTTCAACTTCCTTTTTCCCTTTTTCTAGCTCTTGTGCTTGTTGTTTATCCAAGGCCAACAAAAGAGTTTGGAATTCGCCCACATGAGTCTTTTCCTCTTTTGCGATATCTAAGAAAAGCATTTTTATATTTTTATTTGTGGTCATAGCTGCAAGTTGTTCATATAAATTTATTGCATCTAGTTCGGCTATAATCCCTGCCCTTAATATTTCCTTGTCTATCTCTTCTTTTTTTAACTTATCAAGATTTATTGGTATATTGGAAAGCATATACACACCCACAATTTAATCATCTTTTAGCTTTATATTGTTTTTGGAGTATCAAAGGTCAACGGTAGTTTTAGAAAAAGTGCCTTGATTCTCAACTCTTGATACTCCGTCTCTTTTTGTAACTCTTAATACATGATCAACATAGCTTTCAATTTCTGGCTCATGAGAAACTATTATTACTTGATTCATGCCAAGCATATCGAGAACATCCCGTACTCTGTCCATCTGCTTTCTTGAAAATCCATCTGTCGGTTCATCAAGGATTATAATATCTTGTGTTTTTATTTCATCAACAAGATTATTGATTATCCTGTTTAAGGCAAGCCTATAAGCAAGTGCAACTGAAGTTCTTTCCCCCCCCGAGAGGGATTCATAATCTGCGTCAAATCCTTCCTGCCTCAAAACTGGTGTGAAATCCTCATCTATTGAAACTTCTATCTCATTGCCTTCAAGCAGATTTTCAAGCCATTTTGAAAAGTAAGATTCAAATTGCATCCTAAGGGATTCCATAAACTCTTTTTCAATTGTTTCCATTAAACTAATGAAATAATTATCAAGCCAATTGGAAATTTTTTGAAGTTTCTCGCTTATACGAAGGTATTTCTTCTTCTCGTCAATTTCTTTACTAACTCTTAGGAAATCATTTCCAAGGAGCTCAATCTCTTTTAATTTTTCTGCTTCTTCTCTCTCTTTTTTGATTTTTTCCTCAGTTATTTTTTTTAATTCTTGAGAAATTGCCTGTTTTTCATCATCTATGCCTAAAAATTGTTTTAAGTTCTCTTTTAGATTACTTATAGTCACTAATAAATTATTCTTTTTAGTTTTTAAAATTTCTATATCTTTCTTAATATTCAAAGCTTCTTTGTATTTGCCAATAAGTTCAAGACTATAATCTTTTCTTTTCTCAAGTTCATCTATCTCGGATTCAATCGGGACGAGTATTTCTATTTCAGCTAGAATTTGTTTTTGTTTTTGAGATCTATTATAAATTATTTCTTCTAATGGAGAGATTTGAGAATTTAAATTATTAAGCTCCTTTGATAAAATGGTAAATGAATCTGTATCATTGATTAAACGTTCAAGTGTTACTATTTTATCTTTTTCAGAAGCAATTATGTTTTTGGACTTATTATCTATCTCGATATCGATCTCTTTTAACTTAGTTTCCACTTTTTTAATAAGTTTATTTGTTCCATTTGAAGTGATTTTGAAGTCATTTACCTCTTTCTCGATTCTTTTTATTTCGTTCTGTCGGTGATCCTCAGATATATTCTGTTTACATAGGGGGCACAATCCAATACCTTTCAGATTTCTCAGTGATAGTAAATCAGATTCAAGAGATCTTAGATTTCCCATAACTATTGAATTTTGTTCTTTGTATTCTGAGATCTTCGTATTATATCTTTCCTTTGATTTTATCAAAGTATCGATTTCTTTGTTACTTCCTTCTTTTCTTTGATATATATCTTCAATATTTTTTTGTATTCCTGATATTTCATTTCTTATTTCATCGATAGTTCTATCGTAGTTACCTTTTAGAGCGGAAATGGAATCTTTCTTCAATTTTATTTCTTTAGAAATTTTATCAAGAAATCCCTTTTTTTCTGATAATTCAACTTCAAGTTTTCCAATCAAAATATTACAATTAATAAGCTTCTCCTTTTTCTCTTTAGATTTTTTTAGATTGTCTAAAATAATTTTAATATCTTTTTCAATAGAAGAAATCTTCTTCTCGATATCAATCTCTTCTTTGTCTTCTAGGATTTGTTTAATTTTTTGTTCGAGAGTAGATAGATTTTGATTATAACTTTTTAATTCTCCTTCTTTTGCCGCAACTTCTTTTGAAATGTTTTGGAATTGCTTAAATTTTTCTTCTATTTCTTCAGATTTTTTCATAATCGTAATTTCTTTTATATTGAGGCTCTGTAAAAATTTTTTTATTTCCGTTATTTCACTTGTTAGTTTCTCTTTTTTCCCAAAAATAATCTTAAGCTCTTGATTTTTTTCATTTAATCCTTTGGATAAGAGTTCGTAACTTGATGCATTTCTTTTAAGTTCAAGTCTTAGATTGTTAGAATTGTCCCTTATAGTCTTATATCTGTCAATGCCAAAGATCCTCCTAAGTATCTCCATTCTATCATCTCTCTTAGATAATAGAATTTGTTTCATTTCCTCCTGTGGAGTATAAACTGTGTATCTGTATATTGGATTTTTTTGTTTTGAGGATAGTCCTTTTGGATATCCCAATAAAGACAGTATCTCTGATTTAAGTTCGCTGGGCGTCATTTCTTTCCTGTTGCCATCGATTGAGATATATCCAGTTATCTGAGAGATTGCTTCTCCTTTCTTTTGCAGACTTCTCCCAACTATTATTTCTTTTCCCTCCAGTTCAAATTCTAAACGGACCATCCCCTCTCTCTCGCCCCGTCTAAGAAGAGAAGAAGCCAAAATATCCCCCAAACCAAAAAGTGCAAACTCTATTGCCAAAAGTATTGTTGATTTACCAAATCCAATGTCCCCCGACAACAAAAACGATCCTTCTGGAAAATCAATTTTTTGATGTTGATAACTTCTTATGTTAAGCATTTCAAGGGCGAGAAGTTTCATCCAAATCCTCCAGAAGATTATTTTTTGAAAGATAATCTATGGACTCGCTAAGAATTCCTTTGCTATAATCGTCTTTTTTTTCGCCTTCCTTTTTTTCTCTTGATAAAATATTCATGAAAGTCTTTACAAACGAAACAGTTTCTATTTGACAATCTTTTATTTTAATCTGATCTTTATGTCGGACGATTACATCTTCCTCAAGTTTTTCCTTTGTAAATGAAGAATTTTTTATTTCCTTAAATTCTTTGGTCTTAATTTCTCTTGTATCTCTTTTTATTAAAAGTGCACCTTTATTTTCTAGATACAAATTAATCTTTTTGAAATTAATGTCTGAAAGACTACCTTCGATTTTTCCCTTGAACTTTAATATAACTATGCTGCCTTTTAAATCATTTATATCTGCTACCTGTCTGACTTTCTCTTCAACATTAATTGTATGGGCCCCTTCCAAATTGATTTCTAAAAGGATTACTGGAGCAACTTTTATTGAGATATACCTTTTGTTTAAGATCCCATTGGTATAATCAACTAAGTAAAATCCTCCTCCTTTGGAAGATAAAAGTTCATCAATATTATTTGGGAATAATGCGCCAGGGAATACCACGTTTTTATATTCGCCCAACTCGAATTCTCCCTTTTCATGAATGTGCCCGCCTGCATAATAAAAAAATCCTTTTGGAAACAAAGATATTGGCATCGACTCCATTTGATAAAGATTGTTTGGTTTTAGCTCTTCGATGGCTGAGTGAAATAAAAATATTTTTTGCCCTTCTTGTTTTTCTAAATCTTCTCTATCAAGTACAGTATATGCGGCCTTCTCTAAGCTACCCCTAATCCCAGATATTCCATAGAGTTTAATTTTAGTTTTTTCGTCTATAACTCCCTTTAGGATTAGCTTTCCTTCTGTTTGCTCCCCAGAAGTAACTCTTTTTAGAAGACCTGCTTCCTGAAAAACTTTTAGTATTGTTCTGCCTGTAGGGGAAAAATCGTGGGAACCTTCAATAACGTAGACGGGTATTTCTTTTATTTTAAGCTCATATAATTTTTTTGCGGCCTTTGCCATAACATCAATTGTAGGATTAGACGAATCAAAAAGATCCCCAGAAATCAAGATAAAGTCAACATTTTCTTGAATAGAGATATCAATGGCTTTTTCAAATGTTTTTATCCCAATTTCTCTTAATGTATCTTCTCTCCAACCTCCCAAATGAATGTCGGCCATATGCGAGAATTTCACTCTAAGTCGACCCCTCTAAAAACAGTTTTATCTTTTACATATGGTTTATCAGCTTTGAAGATGTCTTCAAAAGGGGGTATTTTCAAAGGTATTGCTAATTTAGAAAATGTAGAAGTTAGAAGTGCCTCGCCTATATCAAGGCTGGCAATGTTTCTTGATTCTTCAGATATGTCTTGAGGAGAGCTTTCTATTAATGCATTTCTCTCATTTGACATTTCAGTTCCCATGATTATTTTTGTATTCATATTTGCAAGTATCTCCTTTGGGATAAGGCTTGGAAGTTGAGTTATGGCTACAAGTCCTACTCTAAATTTTCTTCCTTCTCTAGCAATTGTTCCAAAAATATTTGCTCCTTTATCGAGTACCTCTTTTCCAAGTACCCTTGGAGCCTCTTCAATAATTATACTAACACATGGTTTATTTTGGAGGTATCCTTTAGAACTTAAATCCCGATATCGAGAAAAAATACCCTCGGCAAATATGCCCCCTATCAAAAGTTCGACTTCTCCCCCAAGTTTTGAAGTATCAATAATTACAGTTTTTCCATTTTCAAGATAATCCACTACATTCTTTATTGTAGTTACACCACTATTATTTGAGAACAAACTACTCCTAAACGAGATATGCCCATCTTCTGAAGATACTCCAAATACATTATTGAATTTTCTTTTAAGAACATCAAGTGTTACCACCGAAACTCCATCCTCTCTCTCCGCAAGTACAATATTTTCGATCCAATTTTCTTTATCCCTGTTATAAAATAGGTATATACATTCTATTTGGGCTTCTGTCAAAGAAACTATACCAGTTAGATGCCAAGGTTTTATTGTTTTTAAATCAAGAATTAGAGTGTTTGTGCCTGGTAGAGGATTTGTTGAATAGTAGACAATCTTATTTCTAGCATTGGGATGATCTTTCAATCCTTTTTTTGTCCTCCCATAATATTCATCATGAGGATCAATAACTAACAAACCAGCATAAGTTTCGTTCAATAGATTGTAAGTCAGGACTTTAACAAGGTTAGATTTTCCCTTACCAGTAGAAGCTGAGATTAACATATGGTGGGTGATAACATCATCCCCTTTAAGAAATACATCAATGTCCAGGACTCTTGAACCACTTCTTATTTTACCAAAGTAAAGTGGTCTGTTTGGTTTTTCAAGAAATCTTAGATCATCTTCTTTTATCCTTTCAACTGCAGAAAAAAATTTAGGAAGTTTTTTTGGGAGATGATATCGATTTGGAGTGACAAAAAGGATAGGCTTTAGGATAATAAGAATGAAATTTGAAAGTTCACTGTCTAAAAAAGATAGATTAGAAACTTCCTCTAATTTTAAACCTGCTGCTAAGCTTCTAATTCGCTCAGGTATTTGAGATCCATATGAGATATCAAAAACTTGTAGTATAAAATATCCATTATTTTCTCTTGTGACGAGTAGTTCTCCAAGTTCTACATCTACTCCTGTTTTCTGTCTGATTATTATCCCGCTAAAATTACCAGATACAATTTTTCCTACGATATCCAAATCAACAACTCCTACATCCACTGTAAACTATCGAGAACATCATGAGCATCCTCAACGCTAATATTTTCTTCTATAAATTTTAGCATTTCCTCATCGTCGCAAAGAGACATGAACAGCGCCTTGTGTGTTTCTTTTTCGTCACCTCTGATTCTCGCAATATAATCTGCGTCCACTAAACCATAAGGATAGCCTGGAAATCTAAGGTCAACAGAGTTAGAAGCTATTATGCCCAAGACTTCTTCTACACCTTCTCTACCAAGTATTTTTGCTCTATTCTTTTCTATTTCAAATCTGAAGGTGTATCTTGATGAAGAGTGAAATTTAACAAAATACATTTCAGCGTTATGATCGGGGTGATTTATTTCTGCTACAGGCGCATAATACCATAATTTATTAGGGCATATTTTATTTCCTAAGAGTTTTATTGCATAAGGTAATGATCTCCCTTTTGAGGTGTAAAGTCTAGACCTTTTAGCAATCCCACAAAAAGTGACTTCTTTTTCGCTGGCGGCGTCATAGGCTTTCTTAGAATAATTATATTCCCCTATAATAGCCGTTTGAAGTGATCCGTCTCTCACCAAAATATCTCCTTTTTCAAGTTCGTTTTGAATTATTAATTCAGATATTTTCCACTCGAGATATCTTCTTGCAACACCACACACAGACCCTAATTCGGCCCTGAAATTTCTATTTGATATTGTGGGATCGTGAGAGTTTATGATCCTATCTGTCTCTTCAATGTCAACTCCATAATTTTTTGAAAATGGAAAGAGCTTAAAATGGAAATCAATGTCTTTTCCCTTCCCAATAGCTTTGCCAAAGACATAAAACTCAAATTTTTGAGGCAAATTATTTGGCATGAGTATTATATTATTTTTAAATATGTTAAAATATATCCGGACAAACCCCAAATAAGCAGAAGGTGAAGAGAATAACTCAATATTCCCTCCATCGATATATGTGACCTTTTTAAGTTGGTCACTGAGGCTAAATTCTCTAACATTATTTTTACTTAAAGGAACGGAAGAATATCTCTTATCACTAAACTGAGGTTCCTCACCTTCTAAAATATCAAACCGATAGTTTTCTTCATTTTTTATTAAATTGATAATATCTTTTATTATTTCTATATTCATCTGTTTTAAAAATGAAAATTGAATATAAAAAACTATCTTCTAAAATTATTCTATAAATTCAGCCTTAATGCCACCAACTGCTCGAGCTATAATATTGTAGAATCCGGCAAATATTATCCCTGAAATTGTTCCTAAAATAGCATATACTATTGGGAACATTATTATTCCACTCAAAGCAACTAGTGCTCCAGTATTTGGCGGAATATTATAATAGATGTCGGGATAAAATTGAGGGCCAAATGCTCCAGTAATTACAAAAGTAATTACAAATATTATCCCAGCAATTAAACCCGTTATTAGTCCAATAAAGAAAAGCATTTTGGCAACTGAACCAATATCAAATTTTTTTATCTCTTTCACCATTAAATCACAGAGTATCTAAAATACATAAAGATAAATAATTATCGTATAAAATTAAAGGGAAAAAATTACAAATAGTATTTCATTTCAAGAGAGTTCTCAGCGAAACCACATGCTTTGTAGAATTTTTTAGTCATGGGGTCACCACCTTCAATTGATACTGTAATGTACTTGCATTTGACCCTCTTTCCATAGTTTATTGCGGCCTCTAAAAGTTCTGCTCCAACGCCTTTCCCTTTGTATTCGTCCTTTATGACAATGTCTTCAATGTGACATACATTGTAACTGTAGAACAGTATTGGCTTAACGAAAAGTGATAAGAATCCACAGATTTCAACACTATCAAGTAAATTCTCTTCGGCAACAAATATTTTTATATTTGGGTTTTTGATATATTCGGTAAGTATCTTATTAAAATTAGCAATTTCATCAGGAGATTTAAGGGGTACATTGTGCAAACTATCAATAAGATCGTATATATTATATCTGTCTCTAAACGAAGCTTCTCTAACCCTCAACAAATTCACCTTATCAGATTTAATATTTAAAGTATATAAAATTAATTTATAATTACCGGTTCTATTTAAAAATTAATCTGTTTCTTTCTCGTTATTAAAGGTTGTCATCCTATTTCTTGCATCAGATTTCATGTTTTTGAGCTTTGGAAGATTATAAGAAGTGATAATGCCCGAAAAAACTAAAACAAACCAAAATGAAATTATCCTATCCAAAATAGTAGCGGTGAGAGCGACGTTCTTCCCCACTTTTAAAGCTGCATACAATACTGACATAGTAACTTCGACTATACCTATCCCCCCGGGTAAGAAAGGAATTAGTCCCATAAGAAGACTTATGGTAGTTACAAGTACAACTAAAACAGGATTTAATGGCTTTCCAAGTGCCAAAAAGACAAAATAGGTTCTAAGCATCCAAGAAGCCCACGTTATTAGTGAAGCACCAATTGACCTATAGAGATTATTTCTGTTTTTTAGTATTAACTGAAACTGACCATGAAAATTTTCAACCATTGATAGAGCAAGATCTTCATATTTTTTGATTCTTTTAGAAAGCTTTCCTAGTATTGTCAAGAAATTAAAAACAACTTTCTCTCCTGCATTTTTATTAAAACAAACATATGTTGCTACCAAAAGCACTGCAATATAAGCAAGAATTATAAATGAGAGTACAACAACTACGCTCCATCGAACTGTTAAGAAAATATTAACATACGCCACAGAAAAAATAGCAAGAATAAAAAAAGGAAGGGACTCTATAATTCTGTCTACCGTCACCGTGGCAAAAACTGTTTCAATTGGGGTAATATTCTCTTCTCTAGACATAAAGAAGGTCTTCATTGGCTCCCCGCCTGTTCTGGCACCTGGGGTAATATTGTTAAAAAAAATACCAATCATAGTAGCATTGAAAACATTTTTCATAGATACATTTGGTTTTAGAGACTCAAGTATAGGTTTCCATTTATAGGCTTCAAAATATAAGTTTATTAATTGGAATAATAATGCAAGTGCAAGGTATGATGGATCCGCACCTTTAATTAAAGTTATGAATTCATTATAACCTACAAATTGAATAAATATTAGAGTCAGGATAATTCCTGAGACATAGGGCAGAATACTCTTATAATCTACCATCTTTATCTCCCCCTAGCCTAATCATTTTATCTACTAATTTTAGTAATCTATCTATAAAAGAATTTTTATTTTCAATCTCATTTCCTAAAAGATAATACTTAATAAAAACTAATACAATTCCTATTGCTATTGGGCCAACAAAAATCCCAATTGTACCAAAAGCTAAAAGCCCACCGAAGAATCCAAATAGGAATACCATTGGATGCAATCGAGCATAGTTTCCAGCAAGTTTTGGTTTTATGTAAAGCTCCGGTATCAAAGTGACAAATACCTGGCCTAAAATAAAAACTAATATTCCGGTCATCACTTGGCCTTTTATTAAATAAACAACAGCTAATCCTGAAAACAACATCCAAGGCCCCAATATCGGTGCAAAATCCATGAATCCAGAAATAATTCCCAATAGCACAGGGTATGGTATTCCAAGAATCAAAAAGATAATTAAACTCAAAATAGATGTAAGAATAGCTTTTAGGATATTTACCAAGATAATGCTTTCAAATACACGATCAATTCCTATAAGAATAGATGATATAGTATTCTTCTTATTATCGGGCAACAGGTCAACAAGGGTATCTCTAATGTTTATTCCTTCTTTAATTAAATAGAATGCAAGTATTGAAGCGAGTAGAAGTTTCATTGTATATTCGGGGATATGTATTGTAAGACGGATAATCTCTTCAGAAAAGTAAGTAATTAATTCATTTAATTTTTGAGATATGATAATTGATATTTTGTCTAAATCAGAAGAATACTCTATGTTAAAATAATTAATGATTGAAGTAAATATTTTTTCAGAGTAAGAATCAATATCATTATATACTAGAATTAATTTTTCAAAGATTTTCTCTTTTGTAAAATAATTTAAAATAGCGATTACAATATAAAAGAAAAACAAGAAAGATGGAACAATGACGGCTATACCAGATATAATGGCAGCATAAGTTTTATTCATAAAATTTTTAAGAACTGTATTGATTGGCCTCATAAGATAAACCAATATTAATGTTACTATGAGTGCATCTACAAGGGGAAATAGAGTTAGAGCTGCTATTATAAGAAAGAATACAAATATTGAGGCAATTATTAATTTATATTCATTTTCTTCCATATCATCATCTTCAATTTAAGGAAAGAATACTCTTTGATATATAAGTTTAAAGGACAAGAAGCTCTTGGTGATCGAGTATTGTGTCTGCAATTCTATTAGATACTTTAGTATCCCATAAAGGGGGTTTCGGGTATTTTATTTTTCTATTAGGTATATCTTTTATGGCTTTGGCTAATTTTATTCCATCTGTCCCAACAAGGATATTTGCACCATTTTTTAACGTGACAATCCTTTCAGTATTCTCCCTAAGTGTTATACAAGGCACGTCAAGCATTAAGGCCTCTTCTTGAATCCCTCCTGAATCAGTCATAACAAATTTTGAGTTTGACATCAAAGCTAAAAAGTCAAGATAGCCCAGAGGCTCGATTATATCGATATTTTTTCCTAATTTGTCTAAGTATCCTATATCACACAAGACTTTTCTAGTTCTAGGATGAAGGGGAACAATTATTTTACTTTCAACGTTTTTTAAAACATTGAAAATTTCAATTAATTTTTGAGGGTCAGAAGTATTTTCGGCTCTATGAATTGTCAATACGCCATAGTTATCTTTTTCTAAAGACATATCATCCAATATTTTGGATATTTTTGATTTTTGGAGATGCGATAACAATGTTTCAATCATAACATTCCCGACAAAAAAGATTCTTTTTTTATCTGCCCCTTCAGATATCAAATTATTTACTGCATCTTCTGTGGGTGCGAACAAAAACTGAGATATTCTGTCAACAAGTATTCTGTTAATTTCTTCCGGCATCCTCATATCAAATGAACGATATCCAGATTCCACATGGGCCACAGGGATCTGCATTTTGATAGAAGATATTGCTCCGGCAAGGGTAGAATTTACATCTCCTACGACAATCGTCAAATCAGGTTTTTCTTGACTTAATACTTCCTCTATCCTTGACATCATAGTACCCGTCTGAACTCCATGTGTTCCAGAACCTATACCAAGAAAAACATCAGGTTTTGGTAGCTCTAAATCTTCAAAAAAAACTCGATTCATGTTCTCATCGTAGTGTTGGCCTGTATGAATTAGAATCTGTTCTATTCTTCTTTTCTTAAACTCTTCATAAATGGGCTTTATTTTCATGAAGTTAGGTCTTGCACCCACTATTGAGAGTATTTTCATAAAAAATTATTAAAAATTGTGCTTTTAAAAGTTTTGATTCGACTTTTTCAAAATATGAAACGGTTTTATTACTATTTCATCTAAACTTTTATATATTGTTTCATGTTTAGGTATAGTGTAATAAATATTATAAGGAGGTATTCTATGAGTAATGGCGATGGATTAAAGATTTTATCTGCGGTGCTTGCCGTGCTTTTATTAGTATCAATAGTGGGAAATTTCTTTTTCTTGTATCGTTCACTTTCAGACGCAGGGCAAGGAACTCAGTATAATGTTTTGCTTACTGAGAAGATTGGGCTTGATAATAAAATATCGTTGTTAGAATCACAAATATCAGACAAAAATAAGAAGATAACAGATCTTGAGTCAGAAGTAAGATCTCTTAAATCTCAGTATGATAGTGCTCAAAGAAACGTTGATTTGAAACAAAAGGTAATTGACAACTATGAAACTCGGGTGAAATCGTTAGAAGATCAGCTTTACAACTGTGAACATAAAACGCCTACAATTAAAACTTATACTTCATATTGCTCATGCGGATACTACAAATATAACTGCACATGCAATGGATTCTGCTACTATGACTGGTACTGCCCAAGTTCATGCTCGTGCTGTTACACTAGTAGCTGCACAAATTGTTAATAAAATTTGAGGAAGAATCTTATGAGTCGAAATTTGCATTGGAGACTCTAAGTTCCCCTCAACCTTTTTTCTTTTTTTATTCTATATATGTCTTTCGCTGTTTTTGATAATTATTAATTATAATTATATTTATAATCTATTTAAATTTTTTAATAGTATGAGAAATAGAATAGTAGGTGTTCTAATAATTTTTGTGGCTCTACTAATGGGATTTATTATTTTCTCCTTTAACAGAGCGATGACAGAAATAGTAAATACGTCATGTGAACACGGGTCATCATGTCCTATGTGGGGAACAATTGATTTTCAGACCAATGTCAGCATCGCTATAATGAGCTTTGTAGTTATAATAGGGATCTATCTTATCTTTTTTGGAAAAGAAGAAAGAAACCCGCCTAAAGGAGAAATAAAGGATGCATCCATTAAAAGAGAAGCGTATGAAGAAATCATGAAAACCTTAAATGATGAGGAAAAAACAGTATTAGAAAGGATTATAGATGCAAACGGTACTATTTTCCAATCTGGCCTTACAGACGAAACAAACTTTAACAAGGTAAAAGTAACTAGAATTTTAGACAAACTGGAAGGAAGAGGAATAATAGAGCGAAGAAGACGTGGCATGACTAACGTTGTTATATTGAAACACTGAAAATATCCGAAACTAGTTTCAAACAATGCCTAATAAAGAGTTTCATTACAATTTTTTCTATAGCTAAAATCAATAGGAGGTAAAGCTATGGAAAAAACAACAATAAAAATAGAAGAGATGCATTGTAAAAGCTGTGTACACTCTATTAAAGACAAAGTATCATCGCTAAAAGGGGTAAAAAGTGTTAAAGTCAATCTGTTGGACAATAATGCCATTATAGAGTTTAATTCAGACATCATAACTTTAGAAAAAATTCAAATTGAGATAGAAAATCTAGGTTATTCGACTGGACTAAATTCTAAAAAAAAGAAATCAAATAATATTCTAAAAGCTCTGGCATATGGAATTATTCCTCACATTGGTTGCATAGGATTCATTGTTGGATCAGTGCTTGGTGTATCTTTACTCATGCGATTCTTTAGACCGCTTTTAATGAATAGATACTTTTTCTACGGTCTTGTTGCAGTGTCCCTTGGATTTGCTACCATTTCAGTATTGCTATACCTAAAAAATAACGAGCTTCTATCCATCAAGGGATTGCAAAGAAAATGGAAGTATGTTTCAATAACATATGGTTCAACAGTTGGAATAAATTTGACATTATTTTTGATAGTTTTCCCGATGCTTGCAAATGTTTCTGCTTCATCTGGAGGAGATCAGGCAACAGTAGGCACAGTTGAATTCATCACTTTAAAAGTTAATATACCATGTTCAGGTCATGCCCCTTTGATATCGGAAGAACTAAAGAGTATCAACGGAGTCCAAGAAGTTAAATATAGCACACCAAATACATTTGCTGTTAAATACGATTCTGGGAGAACTACAAAAACAGAAATATTGAATCTCACAGTTTTTAGAGAGTATCCTGCGACAATATTAAACGAAAGTTCTTCGGAGGATAATTCCTCAATCAATCCCTTAACTAACAACTCGACATCCGGATGCGCATGCTGCAGAAGAAAGTAATTTTTTGAAAGATTCAGTAATATGATAAAAGGTGAATATATGAAAAAAATAATTATGCTTAAATCTTTGATAATTACATCCTTTTTTATTTCACTAGTTTTATTTTCTGGATGTAATTCTGCAGAAGAGGTTAGTGCAAATACCGATAGTAAGTCTAGTGCACAAACACAGATAAATCAAATTATGATACCCCTATCCAAAATAACTGAAAAAGCCAAGTGGTACGACTATGAAGTTGACAATAAAACAATTTCGTACTTTGCCGTTAAAGCATCTGATGGGAGAATAAAGGTTGCTTTTGACGCATGTGACGTATGCTATCCAGAAAAGAAAGGTTATAGACAATTAGGAAGCGATATGGTATGTAACAATTGTGGACTAAAGTTTGCCATAGGGGGAATCGGAACAGAAAATAAAGCAAGCGGTGGATGCTGGCCAGGATACTTGCCTGTGATAATAGAAGGCGATTATCTAAAAATTAGCAAACAAAATTTAGAAAAAAGCAAGTGGAGATTTTAATAAATTTTAATTTTTACTTTATTATTAATAGGTATCTCTCTAAATAATTAAATTGAGGTATGTGCAAAACTTTCTTAGTTTTGCATATTTTAATTGTTGCCGTCTATTTTAACTGTTTTTACTAATGTAATTAATCAGAACTACTGCCTTCTGTTCATTAAAAATCTATAGATTT
>Ga0172382_10005060_pt1 | contig 19842 bp, 18 predicted proteins | sample Leawel138RmetaG_FD_122245 | JGI IMG/M metagenome (GOLD analysis project Ga0172382, IMG submission 122245) | Leachate microbial communities from a municipal landfill in Southern Ontario, Canada - Leachate well 138R metaG | ecosystem: Engineered > Solid waste > Landfill > Unclassified | place... | reverse complement strand
GCTATCCACGCCAAGGATGTTAAATGTTTCTTCGCCAGTAATGTTGAGTGAACTGTACGATGCGCCGTCAATAAACTGTAGAGGCAGCACGCCCATACCGACTAGGTTAGAGCGGTGAATACGTTCATAAGATTGCGCAATCACAGCTTTGACGCCCAGTAGTAGAGTGCCTTTGGCCGCCCAGTCACGACTGGAACCGGAACCATACTCTTCGCCAGCAAAGATGATGGTCGAGGTGCCGCGCTGCATATATTCCATTGCTGCATCGTAAACGGGTACTTGCTTGCCATCGAGCAGGGTAAAGCCGCCTTCAGTACGCGAACCATCCTCAGTTGCAGGTAGCATCAGGTTTTTCACTCGCACGTTGGCAAAGGTACCGCGAATCATTACATCGTGATTACCGCGGCGTGCGCCGTACGTATTGAAATCTGACTGCTGCACATCATGGCTCACCAAGTATTGCCCCGCTGGACTATCGCTGCGGAATGAGCCAGCCGGTGAGATGTGATCGGTGGTAATGGAATCACCCAACAGCATTAAAGCGCGAGCATTGCTGATTGGTGCAACAGGCTTGGGCTGCATACTGAAGTCAGTAAAGAACGGAGGCTTGGCAATATAAGTGGATTTTGGCCAGTCGTAAACCAAGCCTTTAGCACTTTCAATATCAGTCCATAGTTTATTGTCTTTACTGAAGTCACTGTATTTTTCACGAAACACCGCCGGATTCATGGCTTTGCCGAGTAACGCCTGAACAGCACTATTACTTGGCCAGAGGTCTTTCAGATACACGGGTTGTCCGTCTTTACCTGTGCCGAGAGGGTCTTTATCCAGATTGATATTGACCGTGCCAGCAAGGGCAAAGGCCACCACTAAGGGTGGTGAAGCTAAGAAGTTGGCGCGGATATTGGGGTGAATGCGTGCCTCGAAGTTACGGTTTCCAGACAAGACGGCAGCCGCAACAATGTCATTCTCAACAATGGCTTGGTTATATTCTGGTGTGAGATCACCTGAGTTACCAATACAGGTGGTACAACCAAAGGCGGTGACGCCAAAGCCTAAGGCCTCAAGACTGCTCAAAAGACCTGCTGCTTCGAGGTACTCAGGCACCACGCGTGAGCCCGGTGCCAGTGAGGTTTTGACGCGTGGATGCACGCTCAGTCCCAGCTCTACAGCTTTTTTCGCCAGTAAACCGGCCGCTAACAAGACGCTGGGGTTGGAGGTGTTGGTGCACGAGGTAATCGCCGCAATCAGTACATCACCGTGACCCAAGTCGATGGTACCATCGGTTTGGCACTCACTGGATGGTGTATCTAAACGGTTATCGATCATCTCCACTTCGTTCATTTTTAATGGACGTCTTGGTGTTGGTGAGTCCTGATTGGTCACAGGAATCAATGGGCAACTGGTACCGTAGCGCTTGTCTAACTCAGACGCATCTTTGTTAAAACCGCCTTTGGCAATAGTTTCACTAAACAGTGAGGTGAAGCTGTTGTGCATATCGGGTAAAGAAATGCGGTCTTGCGGACGTTTTGGACCGGCCAAAGATGGGCGTACGCTGTCCAAGTCAAGCTCTACAACTTGACTGTAGTCGATCTCGCCAGCTTTAGGGATACCAAACATGTCTTGCGCGCGGAAGTAGGCTTCGAAGGCTTCAATATCGATATCTTCGCGGCCGGTGCCGCGCATATATTCGAGAGTGGTCTCATCCACGGGGAAAAAGCCCATGGTGGCGCCGTATTCCGGTGCCATATTAGCGAGTGTAGCGCGATCAGGCAGGCTCAAGTATTGAGCGCCTTCACCAAAAAATTCTACAAACTTACCAACGACTTTTTCTTTACGCAGTAGCTCGGTAACAGTTAACACAAGGTCGGTTGCAGTCATACCTTCGCGTAGCTTGCCACTGAGGTGCACACCGACGACATCTGGGGTCAGGATATACAGCGGCTGACCCAGCATCGCAGCTTCGGCTTCAATACCGCCCACCCCCCAACCGACCACGCCAAGTGCGTTAATCATGGTGGTATGTGAGTCAGTACCGACCAACGTGTCAGGATAGGCCATGCCATCTTTTTCTTGGATACCTGGGAACAGATACTCTAGGTTAACTTGGTGTACGATACCAAAACCGGGTGGTACGACTTTGAAGGTATTGAAGGCTTGCATGCCCCACTTCAAAAACTGATAGCGCTCGCCGTTACGCTTAAATTCCATCGCCATGTTTTTTTCTAAAGCGTCTGGCGTGTTATAAAAGTCAACCATCACTGAGTGGTCGACGACGAGATCAACAGGCACTAAGGGTTCAATTGCGCTGGCGGGCTTGCCCATATCTTCGGCGACATTACGCATAGCAGCGAGATCGCAGAGTAGGGGAACACCGGTAAAGTCTTGCAGAACAACACGCGCCACCATAAACGGTATTTCTTCATTGCGTGCAGCATTAGGCTGCCAGTTGGCGAGCTGTTGAACATGCTCAAAATTGATGCGGTGGTCATCGGCATTGCGAATTAATGATTCTAAAATGATACGAATTGAAATAGGAAGGCGTGAAACTGAGGCAATGCCTATGCTTTCTAAGGCAGGTAGGGAACAGTACTTGAGTGTTTTACCATTGCTTAAAGTGAAAGCATGGTGCAGTTGGCTGGATTCGAAAGTAGGCGTTTGCATAGCGTTATCCTCTTTTTGGCTGTTGCACACAGACCTACAGCATAGCCCTTTACTGCAGGTAATGTACAAGATGGACAATAGTCGCTGTCTAAGCGTTGCGCTATAGCCTTAAAGAAACAGTAAAAAGCCGCTGACAATCGTGGATGTCTAGAGCGCGAAAGGTTCTCCTTTGAGCGGCTTTGTAGTGATTTAGTGATGCATGATTTATTTGCTTTTTTTAGGCTGGCTGAACACATCAAGTAAGACTTGATCGAGTATCGCTGAGGCACCCCAAGGTTGCGGGTGGTTGATAATGGCTACTACAGCCCAAGTGTCACCCTTGATGTCACGGCTGTAGCCTGCGATGGCGCGAACATTCTTTAAGGTGCCGGTCTTAATATGTGCTTGACCGACTAATTGGCTGTTGCGCAAACGGCGACGCATGGTGCCATCCATTGCCACAATGGGCAGAGATGAAATGAATTCAGCTGCATAGGGACCCTTCCATGCAGCCTCTAACATTTGTCCTAATTGTCGCGCAGTGATGCGTTCTTTACGCGATAAGCCTGAGCCGTTTTCAACCATAAGACCATTGCTGAAAATCTTCTTTTTAGCAAAGAAGTCATTGATAACGCGTTGTGCAGCTGCAGCATCATCGCTGTCTGTAGCGTTACGAAAACGCGCACCAATGCTTAAAAATAACTGCTTGGCCATGGTGTTGTTGCTGTATTTGTTAATGTCGCGGATCACTTCGGTCAGGTCAGGCGAGTACGCGCGGACTAATAAACGCGCATCACTAGGTGTCGCTCCCAGCATGTCATTGCCTAAAATTGTACCGCCCATTTCCTGCCAAATACTGCGTACGATGCCAGCGGCGTAGCGAGGATGATCAAGAAAGGCTAAGTAATTTTGCGTGCTACAGCCAGGCGCAATATGGCCGCTTACGGTGAGTGTCAGCATGTGGCCATTGTCTTGTGGACTGTAGTGGATTTTTGGGCTGTTACAGTTTTTTGCCTTTTGCAGGATGACATTGTTAATGATTTCAATGCTGCCAATCGGTGGCTCCATAACCACCTGAGTACCGTTTTTTTCACCACGCACCACGAAGCGTTGTGATTTAAAGTTGATTAATAGTGAATCAGGTTCCACTAAGAAGGGCTTGCTGCGATCGTTATTATCATCATCGAAAACGCTCACAGGCGGCGGTGCAAAGTGGCTACGATCAAGAATTAAATCGCCTGAAACGTGGCGTACACCATTGGCGCGCAAATCACGTAGCAGCAACCAGAGGCGCTCCATGTTGAGCTTGGGGTCACCGCCGCCCTTGAGGTAGAGGTTGCCATCAAGCACGCCATCTTCAAGTGTGCCATCGGTAAAAAACTCGGTTTTCCATTGGTAGGATGGTCCTAGTAGTTCTAGGGCTGCATAGGTGGTGACCAGTTTCATGGTTGAGGCCGGGTTGATCAATACATCGGCATTCATATAAGCACTTTTACCGGCACCCGTTAATGGAATGGTAACCGCAGACAACGCTTCGCTGTTGATTTTGTTGGCCTTGAGCGCTTTATCAATAGTGCTCGAAGGTAATGTTTGTGCCATAACAGCAGGTGCGCTTATCAGCGCTGTTAAGCACAAAGTAGACAGTACTGTGCATCTATTTGCGGGTGAAAAAGCGGTTCTGCTGAGTGGTTTACAGTGAATATTGAAGTGGCGTAAAAATGACATCAACACGATAACAATACCTTTAAAATACAACCGGTGATTAAGAGCTCTTATAACTATTATGCGCTATTCATCAAAATGAAAGCAGTGCTGGGCGTTATTTGTTTTTCTGCAGCGTTTTTGTGTCGCAAAGCTGCTAATATTCGCACCACTATTATTGGAGGGTATGTCATGGCTACAAATCGTTCGCGCCGCTTACGTAAAAAATTATGTGTTGATGAATTCCAGGAACTGGGTTTTGAATTGCAATTGAGTTACCCAGAAAATACTGAAGACGCAACCGTCGAAGCATTTTTTGCTGACCTCGTGGTGGATGCTATCGAAAGTAAAGGAATGGCGCTGATTGGTGGTGAAGAATTTGCTGTTGTGTGCTCAGGCAAACGTGGCTCTGTCACTGAAGAGCAACGCGCTGAAGTTGAAGCATGGTTGAAAGGACGTAAAGAACTGAGTTCGTTTGAGATCAGTCCTCTGCTGGATGTTTGGTACCCAGACAATCCTGTTAATCCTGCTTAACAGTTGGGTGTAATAAAAAGGGGAAGCAGTTTACTCGCTTCCCCTTTTTTATAGCTGAGAAAAGCTCTTAGCTATTAATGCTATCAACAAGAGCTTTAGCTGGAACCAACTTAATAACTTTCTTGGCTGCGATTTGAATGGCGGCACCGGTTTGAGGATTGCGACCAGTACGTGCAGGACGCTCAGTCACCTTAAGTTTACCGATACCTGGTAACGTAATCTCGCCATCGTTATCGAGTGCATCATTGACAACTTGGCTCAGTTGATCAAGCACGTCACGAATATGAGTTTTAGTTGAATCAGTTGATTCTGCAATTTCATTGATCAGTTGATCTTTGCTAAGGGCCATAAGTAACGCTCCGAGATGAGTAAAGCCAGCAAAGTAGCATGAATTTTTGTAGATGCGTATAGAATGAGCGAACAAAAGTACTTAAAAGTGGCTGGTTGGCTGTAAAACCACGATTAGTGCGCGTGTTTGCCGTAAATGCTGCTTAATAAACCCATAACTCTACGCGGCGATTTTTCAGTCTGCCTTGGTCAATATGATTGCTGGCAACGGGCATTGCATCGCCAATGCCAAAAACTTCACGGAAAATAATATCGTCTCTGCGGAGTTGCCGACGCACCGCCATTGCACGAAGTTTTGAGAGTAATAACGCGCGCTGTGGATCAGATTTTGTATCGCCAAAGCCAACCAGTACCAGTTTTTTTTGAGTTTTATTGTGGCTGCGTAAGTAGGTTAAGACTCTATCAATATCGCGTTGAGCTTTATTGTCGAGCTGTGCGCTGCCTTCTTTGAAGCGAAAATTAACCGAGAGCCGTTGTGCTTGTTGGCTCAGTTGTTGATAACGTATTGGCATGCTGTCTGCAGTAGGTACTGACATAGCGCTAACAACTTGGCTGATAAAACCGTTTTTTTCGACCTGCATTTGCCCTGAGCTACTGTGGGTAAAGGCTAGGAAAGCTTGAGTTAGGGGCGAGTTATTCTGCGCACTGCTGTAAAAGAATAAGCGTCGTGATAAGGGGTAGTCTTCGGTAGCAATTAACTCTTTAGAGGGATGCATAGAGACTGCGTCTTGCGCTGACACAGCAAGTGCTTTCGCCTTGCGCACATAAGGCAGGCCAATAAAGCCAATGCCATTCAAGTCATTGCTTACAGAGTCGGACAGCGCTGTACTGGATTCAAAGCGCTTTGCTGTAGTCGATAAGGTTTTCCCTGCAACGGATAAAACTAGCGTCTTAAAAGTCTCCCAAGTGCCTGAGTTATTGTCACGGGCATAGATATTGATAGCTCCAGGACGACCTCCAAGTGCTTGCCAATTATCCAGTTCACCAGAAAAAACAGCAGCAAGCTGGGTGATACTTAGAGCGCTAATAGGGTTGTCTTTGTGGACGATAATGGCTATGCCATCAATAGCTATAATATGTTCGGAATGTTTACTCTGCATCTCGCTAAAGGGGCTTAAAAGGCTTATTTCCTGCTCTTTAATCGGTCGTGAGGCTGCAGCAATATCGCCTGTTTGATTGTGCAGCGCAGTAAACCCCGTGCTGGAGCCTTGCGTGTGTATATCAATACGTACGCTAGGCTGCGTTGGGTTTGCGCCGGCAGTTATGGTGTGCTGATGAGCGTCTGGGCTGCTGTGTAATTTTATATTTGCATAACCTTGGCTTTGCAGAAAACTTTGGGCAAGTGCTGGGCCGAGTTGGCTGCCTATTGTGTTTGAACCATAGATAGTAAGTTTTTGCTGTTCGTTTGCAGTGCTCAGGGTGCTGAGTAATAAGCTGGTTAAAAAAATAATTGGTAGTGTTGTTTTATTAAAAAATGCCTTAAGTAACCGCATGCTATTGCACCTGAATCAAAAAGATGCAAGCACAATAAGACGGTAATATGACGGCAATATGACAGAGGTGTGACTAAAGCGTGATCACTAAGCGGATAGCAACTATCGCTAGTGAAGCTTTGCAGTGTTCCAGTGATTAATTCTCGTCTTGAATATCATGCGTTATTAATGCGAGCAGTGCATTTTGCTGACGGTGCGCAAGCAGTCGGAAATGTTGCAATAGCTCGCGCTCATGATGACTGATTTCGGGACTGTCGAGTCGCAAATTGTCATGATCGCTTTCAGTTAAAATCCCTTCTTGCTGTAGGCTGCTTTCAAGGCGGGCTATGATTTCAGAGTTCATGCTGCGGTGTTGAGTGCGCGCTACTTCTGCAATACGATCGCGCATGCCTTCTGGAAGGCGCACCACAAATTTATCGGCAGTTCTGCTTGAGTACGCTACGTTTTTTTTAAGATTCATAAATTTAATCACTATAATGCTAAAGAATGTTACAAATCGTGCGGTTAATAAAATTAGAGCTACATTGTAACGAATATGTTCCACTTTTACTTATACTGTATTGCTATTATTCTTTTACGTAATCTATTGGTGGTGTTGTTTCGGTAGATTGATAAGCTGCCTTAGATGAGGTGTAACTGCTGCAACCGTTGCGTAACGAGGTACTGGTGGTTTTGTGAAAATGTTGACAGCCTTAAATATCATCACCGGCATCGCTTGATATCTAGCGCAGTATGAGTCGAAAAAGGCTACTGTGCGCAAGCAAATTGAGTATAGTGGTGGTGAGTTGAGCGATATGGTGCGTCAGTAAAATACTCGTTGTTTATTACTGGGCTTTAAGCAGTGTTTTCTTAGCGTTATGAGTTTGAGTGAATTATGAATCATAAAATGTATCAGTGGGCGATGATCGTCAGTTGTTTAGCAGTCACTGCGTGCTCTTCGAATAAAGACACCGCGCAGTCTGTCGTTTATTTGTCAGACGCAGAGAAGACCCAATCCATTGTCTACCTTAAACAAAACAGCGCATCTGCTAGCTGGTTAGCTGACAAAGAAGGGCTGTTGCGCGAATCGATTAAGGGTTCGCCATTTACTTTGCACCAGCAAGGTAACGCTTGGGTGGTGACTGCGCCAGCACAGCAAGCATTTAATGCGGATCGTCCCAGCTTGTTATTGCCGGCTGTTCTTAGACCAATCACCCGCGTTGCTAAAATTTTGGAAGCCAATTCTGATTCTGCTGTTTTGATTTTAGGCCACACCGATCTTGCCAATGATGCCAAGGCTAACCACAAGCTCAGTAGCGACCGAGCACGCGCAGTGGCCTCTATTTTTCGCTTAAGCGGTTTAACCAGTGGACGTATGACGCACCTTGGTTTAGGAGGCTCTCATCTACTGGATAATCAAAAAAATGCTGGTAGAAACCATCGCGTAGAAATTATCATTACGCCGCAAGCACAGATTCAAGATGTGCTAGCTGTGTACCATCCTGCTTATGTTCGTCAACTTGCTTTAAGTCAGGCACGCTAGCAAAAACATCCTGCATACTTATTCTTTTAACTTTAGGTCGCACTGATGAGTACTGAGCAACTGGCCAACATGCGCCGTAACTATATTCGCGATGGGCTACTAGAAGAGCACGCGCCGCTTGATCCTTTTGTGTTATTTCAGCGCTGGCTTGCCCAAGCAATTGTAACTGAGCAACCCCCAGTTGAGCCCAATGCCATGATGCTCGCTACAGCCGATGCTGCTGGACAGCCACATTGTCGCGTTTTATTGCTTAAAGGTTTGGATGAGCGTGGTTTTGTTTTTTACAGCAACTACAACAGTGCTAAAGCTCAACAAATAAACGCACAACCTGCTGTAGCGATGACGTTTTTTTGGCCAGCTTTAGAGCGGCAAGTTCGTGTTGAGGGCGTGATTGAGCAAGTAACAGCTGAAGAGTCTGATGCGTATTTTAATATGCGCCCATTGGGTAGTCGGCTAGGTGCTTGGGCTTCTGCGCAAAGTCAGCCATTGGCCTGCCGTGAAGATCTTGAAGCCGCGCTGGCAAAGCTCGAAGAACGTTATTCGGATGATCAGCCGCCACCACGTCCTGAACACTGGGGTGGCTATCGTGTGCTACCAAAGCGTATAGAGTTCTGGCAGGGACGTACCTGCCGCTTGCATGATCGCTTAAGCTATCAAGTTGAAGACGATGGGCTTTGGAGTCGAGTGCGACTTGCACCTTAGCGGCCTTTAAAGCCGCTGTTCAGTTTGATTCGGTGTATTGATCAGCGGCCTCTTGCAACCATTTTTGTAGTGCTGTTTTTTTAATTTTAAGTGCTGTTGCCTCTGCTAACTTATCTAGCATATAGGCTTTTTTCTGTAGATCGTCACCGGCCATTGATAAAGCAAGATCGCGGTTAATCCAGCGCTTAATCCGTGCGTAAATCCACCAGTGAAAATATAAGCCTGTCAGTACGGCAACGGCGACAATAAAATAATCCATAGATTCCTCGAGGTTGGTGCTAACATTTAAAGTACTGTATTGTCTTAACTGTGAGCGTATTTATATTTAAGGAGAATTCCGTATGCGCAAGTCTATTGTTTTAGCAGCAACTTTTACAGCATTCACTATGCTTTTAAGTGGTTGTGCTTCGAGCCTTACTGGTGACTCCTATTCTCGGGCTGATGCGCGCAAAGTGCAGACTGTACGTATGGGAACCATTGAGTCATTGCGCCCTGTTCGCATTGAAGGCACTAAAACGCCAATAGGTGCTGGAGCTGGTGCAGTTGTCGGCGGTGTTGCTGGTAGCACCATAGGTGGTGGTCGCGGAAGTGCGGTGGCTTCGGTACTCGGTGCAGTGGGTGGAGGTTTGGCTGGAGCGGCTGTCGAAGAAGGTGTTACTCGCAAACAGGGTGTAGAAATCACCGTACGCGAGGATGATGGTGTTTTGCGTGCTTATGTGCAAGCTGTCGAACCTAATCAAATATTCCGAGTGGGGCAGCGTGTACGCATTACTAGTGTAAATGGTCAGAGCCGTGTTGCGCCTTAGGTAAGCGTGCGTTGCTTGAGTGCATATAGATGCCCTGAGTGTTAATTTGTCCACTCAGGGTTTTTTATTGTTTAAGGCCTGTAATTGCTAAGCCAACCTAAGTGTTTAATTTAGTAACATAATAATAAAGACAGATAACCTTATGTTAGATAAATTACGTTTTTACATCAAGCTGGGTGTCTCCTGTTCGTCCGGCCGAACAACACGGAGACTGTTGTGATCTTATTAGTATTGGTTTTTGCTCCTTTTCTTGCGACAGCTTTACCATTTTTGGCTGCGCGACGTGGGCGGACTTGGATTGCTTTAGCAACCGCACTGGCACCGATGATTGCTTTAGCTTTGTTGTTGAGCCAAACCTCCAAAGTGTTAGCGGGCGAAGTGATCAGTGTTAAATATGCTTGGATCACGCAGTTAGGGCTTAACTTAAGTTTTCGCTTAGATGGTTTAAGCTTTCTATTCTCCTTATTGATTCTTGGGATTGGCTTACTGGTCATTCTCTATGCTCGCTATTATCTGTCGGAGCAGGAGCGGGTGGCTCGATTTTTCACCAGCTTATTGTTATTTATGGGTTCAATGCTGGGTTTAGTATTGGCCGGTAACTTACTGTTGATGCTGATGTTTTGGGAGTTGACCAGCCTTTCATCATTTTTGCTAATAGGCTTTTGGAGTCAGCAAGTGGCTGCGCGACAAGGTGCGCGTATGGCACTGGCAATCACTGGTGGTGGTGGTTTAGCACTGTTGGCGGGTATCCTAGTGATCGGCAATGTGGTCGGCAGTTACGAGCTGGTTGATGTCTTAGCCGCTGGAGATCTGTTGCGCGCACACAGTTTATACCCTGTGGCTTTAGTGCTCGTATTGATCGGTGTATTCACTAAGTCTGCGCAATTCCCATTTCACTTTTGGTTGCCGCATGCGATGTCTGCGCCAACACCTGTTTCAGCGTATTTGCACTCGGCCACCATGGTGAAAGCGGGTGTATTTTTACTGGCACGCTTATATCCATTATTGTCAGGTACCGACTGGTGGTTCTATTTAGTCACGTTTACCGGATTAACCACCTTGTTAGTCGGTGCGGTGACTGCGCTGTTTCAGCATGACCTTAAAGGGTTACTGGCGTATTCGACCATCAGTCACTTGGGCTTGATTACCTTGCTGTTTGGTTTGGATTCAGATTTAGCACCAGTTGCAGCGATTTTCCACATTATTAACCATGCAACCTTTAAAGCATCCTTATTTATGGCCGCCGGTATTATTGATCATGAGACTGGCAGTCGTGATATGCGGCGAATTAACGGGCTGTGGAAATATATGCCGCATACCGCTGTCTTGGCGATGGTGGCATCTTCAGCAATGGCTGGGGTACCGTTGCTTAATGGTTTCTTAAGTAAGGAAATGTTCTTTTCGGAAACCTTGCACCAGCATTTACTTGGCAGCTTTAGCTGGCTATTACCGACCATGGCCACCATTGCTGGGGCTTTTTCGGTCGCTTACTCGCTGCGCTTTATTCATGATGTGTTCTTTAATGGCACACCAATTAACTTGCCGAAATTTCCACCACATGAACCACCGCGCTATATGAAAATCCCGGTGGAAGTATTGGTCTTCTGTTGTTTGTTAGTGGGTGTATTGCCAGCTTGGTCGATCAGTTCATTATTGGCCGTTGCTGCTGAAGCCAGTCTCGGGCACGCGCTTCCTCCGTATGATTTAGCGATTTGGCACGGCTTTAATTTGCCGCTACTGATGAGTTTTATTGCACTGATTGGCGGAATTATTATTTACGCGCAACGGGCACATTTATTTCGTTGGTATGATGGTTTACCCGATATCAACGGACGGATTATGTTTGAGAGCAGCATACGGTTCCTCTACGGTTTAGTCTCGCGTGCGTTAGCGCGCATCGAAAATGGTTCGTTACAGCGTTATATCAGTTTGTTATTGCTTGCTGTGATTGTGGTATTGACCACTTGGCTGGCCCCTTTGTCGCAGGTGATGGGGGAGATTGTTTTAACACCGGTTGATCCCCTAACGGCGTTGGGACTTGGGGTGATGTCATGCGGTGCACTACTCACAATGGGCTTTCATCGGCAGCGTTTCACTGCCTTATTGATGCTCAGTATTGTCGGGCTGGTTGTGGCTATGGTATTTGCTCGATTCTCGGCACCAGACCTTGCGCTCACGCAGCTCGTAGTTGAGGTGGTGACTATATTGCTGATGCTCTTAGTGGTGTATTTCTTACCTACAAAAGCACCTGCGGAATCCAGTAGTTTGTTACATTTGCGTGACTTTATTATTGCTGCCAGCTGTGCAGTCTTGATGGCTGTTTTAACCTTTGCTGTATTGACTCGCCCGTATCAAAGTATCGCTGATTTCTTTATGGCCAATAGTCTGACTGGCGGTGGTGGTACTAACGTGGTCAACGTTATTTTGGTCGACTTCCGAGGCTTTGATACGCTAGGCGAAATCAGTGTGTTGGCCATTACTGCAATAGCGACAGTGGCGTTATTAAAAGGTTTGTATTTGCCGCATGCACGCGTCGATAACCAAGGTCGGGCTTGGTCGACTGAAGTGTATCCGATGATGTTGGGCGTGTTGGCACGTTTGGTTTTACCCCTAGCGTTGCTGGTATCCGTATTTATGTTCTTGCGTGGGCATAACGAGCCTGGAGGCGGTTTTATTGCGGGGCTGATTACTGCAGTGGCATTGGTCTTGTTGCAAGTTGCTTATGGGCAGCGTTGGGTACAAACCCGCATGGGGGTGCGCTTTCCAAACATTGCCGCAGCCGGGGTGCTGATTGCCACCGCTACGGGCCTGGCCAGTATGTTGCTGGGTTATCCATTTTTGACCTCGGCTTTTGCTCATGTTGATATACCCTTTATAGGTGAGATTGAATTGGCATCGGCTATTGTTTTTGATCTAGGTGTCTATTTGACAGTGGTGGGTGGCACGCTGCTGATCTTAAGCGGCTTAGGTCGCATTGGGCACGATGTTAAACTGCCGGAGGACGTGTAATGGAATTGTTAGTGGCTCTGGCAATTGGCGTACTGACATTTAGCGGCGTGTACTTAATTTTGCGCGCACGCACTTTCAGTGTGGCATTGGGTTTGACCTTGTTTTCCTATGCGGTCAATTTGTTTTTGTTTGTAATGGGGCGTTTACATACGGGAAAACCAGCCGTACTCAGTGATGCCACCAGCTATACCGATCCGTTACCGCAAGCGTTAGTCTTGACTGCTATTGTGATTGGTTTTGCAATGACTGCTTTTGTATTGATTCTAGCCTTGCGTGCGTATACCGAACTGGGCAGTGATCATGTTGATGGAGCAGAGAAGCCTCAGCCCAGCAGCGACGTAAAGAAGGCGCCGGCTAAGAACAAGCAGCAAAAAAGAAAGCGCATGGGAGTAACACGATGAATCATTGGCTGGTAGCGCCTGTCTTACTGCCTTTGTTGTGTGGCGCGATGCTGATGACTTCATCGCGCAGCCCAGTGCAGTTGGTGCGCTTTTTAAGTGCAAGCAGTGTGTTTTTATTGTTGCTGTGTGCCGTCTATTTATTGACGCAAGCCAGTAGCGGTGACATTCAGGTTTACACGCTGGGTAATTGGTCGGCACCATTTGGCATTGCGCTGGTACTGGATCGTCTCAGCGCATTAATGCTGCTAGTGACTGCGCTGTTAGCGATGTTTGTTACCCTGTATGCGCTGCGTGGCGATGATCGGCGGGGCAGTTATTTTCATGCGTTATTGCAGTTCCAGTTAGCCGGCATTAACGGTGCGTTTTTAACGGGTGACTTATTTAATCTATTTGTATTTTTTGAAATCCTCCTGATTGCGTCTTATGCCTTGTTGCTGCACGGACTTGGCCCAGCACGTATTCGTGCCGCCTTGCACTATGTTGTGCTTAACTTGATTGGTTCTGCTTTGTTTTTGATTGCAGCTGGACTGTTCTATGGCATTGCCGGCACATTAAATATGGCTGACTTGGCGCGTTTTGTTGCGCAGGCAGAAGGTGATCAGTTGTATTTGTTGGAAGCCGCTGGTGCGTTATTGATATTGGTGTTTGGCTTAAAAGCTGCCTTTTTACCACTGCACTTTTGGCTGCCGCGAGCCTACGCCAGTGCTACGGCACCGGTTGCCGCATTGTTTGCGGTGATGACCAAAGTGGGACTGTATGCCATTTTACGCTTTAGCACTTTGGTGTTTGGTGAACAGGCCGGCGCTGCAAGTGGTTTGGGTAGCGGTGTGTTATGGATTCTGGCTTTATTGACCATGGCCTTAGCCGCACTGGGTGCGTTTGCTGCCAGTAGTTTGACCAGTTTGTTGGCGTATTTGGTGTTGGTTTCTGTGGGCACTTTGCTAGCAGGCATTGCTGTGGGCTCTGAAGCAGCGATCAGCGCTAGTTTATATTACTTAGTCCAGAGCACGTGGGTAATTGCTGGCTTGTTTTTATTGGCTGATATTATCGCCAAACAACGGGGTGAGCTGGCGAGCCAATTTAAACTAGGCCCGCGCTTGTTTAATCCGTACTTATTGGGTGGATGTTTCTTCGCTGCGGCGATTGCCGTCGCTGGCTTGCCTCCTTTTGCAGGTTTTTTCGGTAAGGTTTTATTATTGCAGGCTGTCTCTGGTGATACTGCTTGGCAGCTGTGGAGTGTGGTCTTGGTTGCAGGTTTAATTGGTGTGATTGGTTTGAGTCGTGCTGGTAGCTTGTTGTTTTGGCGTCATCATAGTGCTGAAACCAGCGCTGAGCCGATGGATAAAGTAGCATTTGCGTTAACTGCGTTGTTGTTGCTAAGTAGCCCGTTGTTGGTGGTCTTCGCACAGTCAGTGATTTCTTATACTGAAGCAGCCGCTGCGCAGCTATTGGATGTGTCGAGCTATCTGCAAGCGATGCGGTTAGAGGAGGCGCTATGAGTCGTTCAAAATGGTTGAGCCATCCTTTAGGCAGCCTTGGTTTGCTGCTGGTCTGGTTGCTTTTAGTGGATGACTTTAGTTCTGTGGGGCATTGGCTGTTAGGCAGTATTTTAGCATTGGTTATTCCACGTTTAACCCAGAGTTGGTGGCCGCGTTTACCGCGTGTTCGTAGTTTGAAGCATTTGTTTATCTTTTTCTGGCATATGCTAATTGATATTACTGTCGCCAATTTTCATGTGGCACGCTTGGCCGTTGGTCCAATGCGTAATTTGCATCCGTGCTGGGTTGAAGTGCCCTGTGAGCTGGACAGTGAAATTACTATTTTTCTATTGGCCAGTGCTATTTCCTTGGCGCCTGGGACAGTAACTACGAGCGTTGATCGCGAGCGCTCTACGGTAACCGTACATGCCTTGCATTGTGCCGATGAGCAAAGCTTAATTGCAGAAATAAAACAACGTTATGAACAACCATTAAAAGAGGCATTTGCATGCTAACCGCAGTGATTTACTTAAGCATGCTGATGTTCGGGGTCAGTTTGTTGCTTAACTTTTTACGCTTGCTGCGTGGGCCAACGGCAGTTGATCGGATTTTAGCGCTGGATACGCTGTACATTAATGGTTTAGCACTGTTGGTGGTGTTTGGTGTTTTATTAAGTAGTCGATTGTTTTTTGAGGCGGCGTTGTTGATAGCCTTATTTGGTTTTTTCAGTACAGTGGTGCTGTGTAAATACTTATTGCGCGGCGATATTATTGAATAAGTAAGGATTGGTTGATGTCTATTTGGATTGAGAGTGCAGTTGCATTGTTTTTGTTAGTCGGTAGTGCTTTTGCGCTGGTCGGCTCCATAGGTTTACATCGTTTTCCTGATTTTTTTATGCGTTTGCATGGGCCTGCTAAGGCAACAACTCTAGGAGTGGGTTGCGTACTTATTGCGTCAATGTTGTATTTCAGCAGTAAAGATGAGGGCTTGCATGTACATGAGTTGCTGATTACCTTATTTTTAATGCTGAGTGCGCCTGTGTCGGCTTATATGTTGGCAAAGGCAGCAGTGCAACAACAAGTAAAAACTCTTAATCGCAAAGATTAAAGATTCATATATAGGGCGTAAGGTCATGCCTGCAGATATCAATGTATCCATTATTCAATAGAGCAAAAACATTGGTTTAAGTCATTCTTTATCGATGCTTGTGTTGTTTTCCAATTTTTTTAGAGGCGCGTATGCAATTGTCAGGTCGTGGCGTGGCGATGTCTGTTTTCGCCTCATGTGTATTTGCAATTATTACAGGTTATGCACTGTATTTGGGGCCACTGGATGGCGTGCAAGTATTTGCCCAGCGGGTTTTATGGTCTTTGCCGGCTGTCTTTATAATGCTGCTGGTGGCGGGCCGAGCATCGGCACTTAAAGACGCTGTGCTGCGCTTAGTACGTGAACCAAAACTGATTCTGGCGTTGTTTCTAACGGCAGCGTTACTGGGTGTACAGTGGCTGATATTTGTTTGGGCACCAATCAATGAGCAGATGCTGGATTTAACCCTAGGTTATTTTTTAATGCCCTTGTCTTTAGTGCTGGTTGGCCGAGTATTTTACCATGAATACTTGCGTAGATTGCAGCGTATTGCTGTGCTGCTGGCGGCCATTGGGATCATGCATGAATTATGGCGGGTTGGCGGGTTTTCTTGGGTTACCATCATTTGCGCGGTGGGCTATCCGCCTTATTTTATGTTGCGCCGCTGGATGGGTTTTGATGCTTTTAGTGGTTTGTTTTTAGAGATGGTTATGCTGGCGCCGGTTGCTATTTATCTAATCGCTAATTATGCGCCAGCCGACGCGTTCTCGATTGCACCACAGTTGTGGTATTTATTGCCAGGTCTAGGCTTGATCAGTGCTATGGCCTTTGGTGCTATGTTAGGCGCTAGTCACTTATTACCTTTAGGGTTGTTGGGTATTTTGAGTTATGTTGAGCCCGTTTTACTCTTTGCTATCAGTGTATTTTGGGTGGGTGAAGTCGTTGAGTCTGGTGAGTGGTTAACCTATATACCTATTTGGATGGCTGTGGTTTTAGTGGTGTTTGATAGCGTACGTGTACTGCTTAAGCAATCTAAACGCTTAAAGTGAAGTACAATACATGACTGATAGCCTTAAGCTTATGCAAGAGGCGTTATTTATTATGATCAATGATCTTGAGGTATACCGTGTTTTCTGAACTTGCCCTGCATGAGCGTCTATTGAAAGCGTTGGCTGAATTGAATTTCACTGAGCCTACGCCCGTTCAGGCGGCGGCTATTCCGGCGGCGCTTGAAGGTCGTGATTTACGTGTGATTGCCCGCACTGGTAGCGGAAAAACAGCAGCCTTTGTTTTGCCTTTGCTCAACCGCTTTATTGCTGGTGCCAAGCCGCGTGTGGCGATACGCTCATTAATTTTGTTGCCCACCCGTGAGTTGGCGCGACAAACCTTAGCTGAAGTCGAGCGCTTCTCACAGTTCACCTTTATTAAGTCTGGCATCATTACTGGCGGTGAAGACTTTAAAGAGCAGGGCGCGCTACTGCGTAAAGATCCTGATATTTTGATTGCCACACCTGGGCGCTTAATTGAGCACTTAAATGCCGGTCATTTGAAGCTTGATGAAGTCGAGGTGCTGATTCTTGATGAAGCCGATCGTATGCTCGATATGGGTTTTGCTGAAGATATGCAACGTTTAGTTGAAGAGTGTTCCTCACGCCAACAGACGTTGCTGTTTTCTGCAACCACCGGTGGCAATGCCTTACGTGAAATGGTCAATTCAGTATTAAAAGACCCGCTGCATTTGATGGTCAATCAAATTGCCGAGATGAATGAAAGCACCCGCCAGCAGATCATTACCGCTGATGATGTGCCACACAAAGAGCGTCTGGTTCATTGGTTATTGACCAATGAGCCGTTTCGTAAAGCACTGGTGTTTACTAACACCCGCGTACAAGCCGACCGTTTATATGGGCGTTTAATCGCACAAGATGTGAATGCTTATGTTCTGCATGGCGATAAAGATCAAAAAGACCGCAAGCGCGCTTTAGAGCGTTTCAGTCAAGGCTCTTCACGCGTGTTAGTCGCCACTGATGTGGCTGCCCGTGGTTTGGACATTGATGGTCTTGATCTGGTGATTAACTTTGATATGCCGCGTTCAGGCGATGAGTACTTGCACCGTATTGGTCGTACCGGTCGAGCGGGTGAGGAAGGCTTGGCGATCAGCTTGATTTGTCACAATGACTGGAATCTGATGTCCAGCGTTGAGCGTTACTTAAAGCAAAGCTTTGAGCGCCGTGTGATTAAAGAGCTGAAAGGTGTTTACCAAGGCCCGAAAAACGTTAAAGCATCGGGTAAAGCTGCTGGCGTTAAAAAGAAGAAAACAGCGAAAAAAGATGCAATAAAGGCAGCTAAAAAACCATCAAGGAACCGTAGGCCGGAAGGAACCTTGGTGGTGAGTAGCGACGGTCATGCACCGCTGCGCAAAAAATAACTCTGTTGGTCAAATAATGGCTTTTGGAGGTGTCAATGTCTCAGGCGATTTTGCATACGTTTGCCTCGCAGCAAGCATGTAACCAAGCGCTGACAGGTGAGTTGGCATCCTGCATAACGCAGGTTTTTCAAAATCAACAGGCTGTAAGTGTGCTGCTGCCCGGTGGCAAAACGCCGGCTGGTGTATTGCAGCAGCTAAGCCAGCTTGAGCTACCTTGGGCTGATATTTATATCAGCCCAACGGATGAGCGCTGGGTGGCTGCTGACAGTCAAGACAGCAATGCACAGATGTTGCAGCAGGCATTAACCAAGGCCAATATTTTAGATCCGCGCTTAGCCGATACTGCCCAAGGATCAAGTGAAGTTTGGGCGCAAGCGCTAGACAAGCATGCCCCTTTTGCAGCTACGTTATTAGGAATGGGAGGGGATGGGCATATTGCTTCATTGTTTCCGGGAATGCCTCATTTGGCTCCCGCATTACAACTGAACGAGCAGCCATCAGCTTTGGTTGGTTTAGCGCCGAATGAGCCTAAAGTACGTCTTTCACTGAACTTGGCAATGCTGTGTGCAACGCGGTGGCTCGGTCTCTTGGTGTTTGGTGAGAGAAAAAAGCTTATGATTGATCGTGTGCTGGCCAAGGATCCAACCACACAAGCACTGCCAATCTACCATCTGATTTGGCACGCGCAGCTGCCCGTATATATTTATTGGGCGCCTTAGTTTGCTGATCGTTGCATTGTACTGCGCGCTGAAAAGGAAGGAGTCGCCATGTTACATCCTACCGTTGAACGCATTACCCAAGACATCGAAGAACGTTCAAAGCAGCGTCGCACGGCTTATATAAATAATGCATTGCAGGCTGCAAAGCAGGGCGTGAATCGTGCTCATGGTTGTTCAAATTTGGCGCATGCGATGGCGGCACAACCCGATGAACAGCGGGTGATTATGCGTCAAGGTCGCGCTGCGCATGTGGCGATTATTTCCAGCTACAATGATATGTTGTCGGCGCATGCACCCTATAAAAATTACCCGGATCAACTCAAAGCAGCCTTGTATCGTTTGGGGTGCAGTGCGCAATTCGCTGCAGGGGTGCCAGCCATGTGTGATGGTGTCACTCAAGGCACACCGGGCATGCATTTATCGTTATTTTCTCGCGATCTTATCGCCCAAGCTACTGCGATTGGTTTGACCCATGGTGTGTTTGATGGCGCACTCTATTTAGGCATTTGCGATAAAATTGTCCCCGGTTTACTGATTGGCGCATTGCACTTCGGTCACTTGCCTGCGCTGTTTGTACCTGCAGGGCCAATGGGTTCAGGTTTGTCTAACCCTGAAAAAGCAGCTGTACGTGAACGTTATGCTGCAGGTTTAGCCAGTCGTGAAGAGCTACTTGAAGCAGAACTGGCTGCGTACCACGAAGCAGGCACCTGTACGTTTTATGGTACCGCCAACACCAATCAGGTGATGATGGAAGCAATGGGCTTGCATGTGCCAGGCAGTGCCTTTGCTTCGCCAGTATCGGAGCTGCGTCATGCTTTAACCGATGAAGCGGCACGTTTACTGGTGGAGAATACGCGTCAAGGCAGCCACTTTTTACCTTTAGCTGTACAAATTGATGCCAAAGCCTTAGTCAATGCTGCCGTGGCGGTATTGGCCAGTGGTGGCTCGACCAATCACAGTTTACATTTGCCG
>Ga0172382_10005059_pt1 | contig 19847 bp, 20 predicted proteins | sample Leawel138RmetaG_FD_122245 | JGI IMG/M metagenome (GOLD analysis project Ga0172382, IMG submission 122245) | Leachate microbial communities from a municipal landfill in Southern Ontario, Canada - Leachate well 138R metaG | ecosystem: Engineered > Solid waste > Landfill > Unclassified | place... | reverse complement strand
GCTTGCGCTACGTTCCATGTTCTTCCTTCGACTTCCTTCGGACCCCACCGTTACCAGTGGCGCCCTTGCCTACGGATTGTCTTCCCGCTAGTTAGGCGACAGGGTTTCTTTCAACCCTTCGGCTCAGCAGACATGCTGGGCACACGAGCAAGTAGCCAAACGATGACTACCGTGAAAACAGCTCTTGACATTACCCATAGTTCTGCTAAAATGAATGAGTACTCATTCATTGGGAAGGGTTAGTGACTATCATGGAGGATAAGAAGAAGGTCATTCTAAAGGCGGCCACTTGCTTAATTGCGGAAAAGGGTTTTCATGAAACGACAACTTCAAACATTGCCAAGGAAGCGCAGGTCGCGGTGGGTACAATCTATAACTATTTCTCCACCAAAGAAGACATCCTCGGTCAGATATTCGCTCTAGCATATACGAGGCGGGCCCAGACCCTCGAAGAGGTGACCCTATCTAAAATGAGTCTACAGGCGAAACTCGAAAAGTTCTTGCGCATCCACTTTCAGGATGTACTGGAGAACCCCAACTTAGCCCGTTTACTCATGCAGGAGATGACCACATCGGTAAAAGAGGAACTGGCTCCGGTACGAAACTACCGATCTGATCTAGCAGAGCAGTTGTCCAGAATGTTTCTATCATGCCCAAACCCCATTGACGATCCATTCCTGGCTGGTAGCCTAGCCCTTGGGAGTATCCATGCGGTCACATTTCAGTTGGTCCACACACAAGAAGAATGGGAGGTGGAAGATGTCGTAAAGAAGGTTAGCTCCTTCATTTTGACTGGTTTGATGGGATAGGTGTTTTTTTGGTTCTTAATGAATGAGTGCTCACTCATTGGAGGATGGTTAGCTTGAATACCATAATATTAATCGGGATCGCCCTAGTAGCCCTTTTGATCTCTGCGTGGAAGGATAAGAAGAAAACTAAACAGAGTCTTAAGATGGCCAAGGGCTTGTTTTTCAAGACCGGTATCGAAATTGTGGGGATACTAGCCCTAATTGGCCTGTTCCTTGCTTGGGTGCCTCCCCACATTATCACCAAAATTCTTGGCAGTGGCAGCGTTGCTCTTAGTGGTTTGCTTGGCGCAATCATTGGTTCGGTGACAATCCTGCCCGCCTTTGTAGCCTTTCCCCTGGCAGCTTCACTGTATCAGCGGGGGGCATATCTCATTGCCATTGCCGCCTTCTTGACTACCTTAACCATGGTCGGGTTTGCCACCCTGCCTATTGAAACTAAGCATTTTGGAAAGAAGTTCGCCTACATTCGTAATGGCCTAAGCTTTGGTCTTGCCTTGCTTATTGCCTTAGGGATGGTGATTATCCTGTGAAACACTTGATCAACTCACTGAAAAAGCAGCGTCTCTTGGTTATTGCCGCTCTTGCGTATTTAGTCACCGCCGCCATCAATCGAGAGGTCTTCATCCAAGGGCTCTTCACTACTAAGGACTATCTGATTGAGATGCTTGAGGTCATGCCAGCGGTATTTGTGTTAACAGGCCTGTTCAATTTCTGGATTCCCAAGGAAGCCGTTATGAAGACCTTTGGCTCTAGTTCTGGGTTCCGGGGTAGACTTGCTTCGGTCCTACTGGGTTCTGTATCCGCAGGACCCATCTACGCTGCCTTCCCCATTACCCAGGCACTGCTCAAGAAGGGAGCAAGTGTCGAGAACGTCGTCATTGTCATTAGTGCTTGGGCGGTAGTCAAGGTTCCCATGATCCTGGTAGAAACCAAGTTCCTTGGTCTAAGGTTTGCCCTCACCCGCTATGGTTTTACCGTCCCCGGCATACTTCTGCTTGGATGGGTCTGTGGAAAACTAATTGATCGTAAGGAGATTCCCGCCCTCGCCGCAGAGACCAGCTCCCGGGAATAGAATAATGGCAATCCCCAAGAGGCGATTGCCTCTTGGGGTCGGCACAAGCTTCGACGTATAAGAAGCCAGCATGTTCTCCATCATAATAGTAGTAAAGACTAAGGAGATAGCAAGATTGAACCAACTCATCGGCGAAACCAGTCCCTATTTGAAGCAACATGCTGAGCACCCCGTCCATTGGCATCCTTGGGGAGCTGAGGCCTTTGAAAAGGCAAGAACACAGAACAGACCAATTCTTCTAAGCATCGGTTATTCCGCGTGCCATTGGTGCCATGTCATGGCCAGGGAGTCCTTCACCGATGAAGAAGTCGCCAGGATCATGAACGAGAACTTCGTGAATATCAAAGTGGATCGGGAAGAACGGCCCGATGTAGATCAGATCTACCAACAGGCCTGCCAAGCTTTCACAGGCCAAGGCGGTTGGCCTTTGACCGCTTTCTTAACACCAAATCTTGAGCCTTTTTTCGTCGGTACCTACTTCCCGCCAAAGCCCCGTTACGGCTTGATTGGCTTTGCTGATCTTCTACTTGAAATCGCCAGAATCTATCGGGAGGGCCCACAGCAAGTTCAGCATACAGTAGAAAGCTTGAAGGAAGTACTGACAGCTAGATCAATTGAGGACAAACTGAGCCAAAAACCACCTGCTTCTAGCGACATCAGTGACGCAGCTTCACGATTAATCAGTATCTATGATGAAGTCTACGGTGGATTTGGCCAGGCGCCGAAGTTCCCCACCGTCAACATCCTGGAACTTTTCCTAAGCCTTGGTCCCAGATTTTCCTCCATGGCCCTACACACCCTGCGGGAAATGGCCAAAGGGGGCATCTATGATCAGGTGGGGGGAGGGTTTCACCGCTATGCCACCGACAGGAAATGGCTAGTACCCCATTTTGAGAAGATGCTCTACGATAATGCACTTTTACCCATGGTCTATGTCCATGCTTATCAGTTGTCCCGGGAATCACTTTTCGCACGAGTCACCTGCCACACCCTAGACTGGCTTCTAAAGGAGATGAAGAACCCCGATGGAGGCTTCTATACCTCAATGGATGCCGACAGCGAAGGCGTGGAAGGAAAATACTATGTGTGGAGATATGAGGAGATCAACAAAGCTTTTTCTCCTAATGACGCCAGATTACTGTGCTTACACTACGGTATTTCCGAAAGGGGCAACTTCTCTGATGGGCAGAACATATTACACAGAGCAATGGAGCCCGAAGGCTTATCTAGGGAGCTGCACCTTGAACCGGCTTTCATAGCTCAAAGACTGACATGCCTGCGTCAACAACTGCTCCGCCAAAGAGACCAAAGGCCAAGAGCCTTTCAGGATAAGAAGATAATCACCGCATGGAACGGGTTGGCCATAGCCGCCCTAGCTAACGCAGGCCGAGTACTTGATCGCCACGACTACATTGCTGCAGCCCAAAACACCTATGCCTTCATCAAGAGCAAGCTCTTTGTTCAAAAACAACTCCATCGAAGTTACCTTGGCCGCCTAAGCCCTATCCCTGGTTTTCTTGATGACTATGCCTATCTTGTCTTTGGACTATTTGAGCTGTATCAAGCGACATTCCAAGATGAGTTCTTGGAGGATGCCATCGGGCTTACCCAACTAAGTTTGGATCTTTTTTGGGATGAGGCCACCGGCCAGCTTTATAGCACCGCCCCTTCGGAGCATCTATTCCATAGACCCATCACACCCTGGGATGAATCCCTTCCTTCGCCCCTAGGGATCACCGCGCTAAACATGCTCCGCTTAGGAATCATAAACCCCGTTCTGGCAGAGAAGGCACAGATCCTGATTACTACCCACAAAGCAGCTATGTTAAGAGACCCCTTTAGTCATGCAACCCTGTTACTCGTGGGCCACCTCTGGAGTCGGGGGATCAAAGAGGTCAGACTCATTGGCCAGGCCACAGATCCTACGTTGCAGAATATGCTAAACAGCCTTAAGCAGAGCTTTTCACCGGATCTTTTCGTGCTGTTGCAGATGGGTCAATCCCATCTTCCTCTATGGGAAGAAGTGGCATCTACACCGCAACCAACGGCATATATATGTCACGGTTTTACTTGCAGCCCACCGGTTACCGACGTTGAGGCCCTAATGCAAGAAGTACATGGCTTGGAATAATCATCTACCTTGCCTGCCGAGACTCTGCTAAGCTACGCCAGGACTCACCACTTTGGACATGGAACTCTCTTGGATCCACCAAAGGACTGGTAACACGGGTTTTGGCAATGTGAGGTAGACCCAAAAGAAGGTCCTCGGCCCGTCTTAAATCAGTTGCATCCAAGAGAGCGTCGACTTCAATCATCCGTTGGCGCCCATCCACGCTGATAGAATTGATGCGATCCGCATCAAGACCTAGCTTCTGCCAAAGCAGCATCTTCGCCGTGGCTTGGCTGGTAAACTGCCATGCCCTACCTGCTAGCAGCACTAGAAAAAGAGAGTGAACGATCTGAAGATACAGGTTTAAGGCAGGACCGGAAAAGATAAACAACCATACTCCTTGGGTTAGTAGGCCCGGAACCTCCATCAGAGTGGCAAAAAGATAGTAAATGAGGTACCCACTCAATGTGGCCACTAATCCTTCTGTAGTAAACGAAAGGCCAAACAGTCTAGGGTATTTCTTCGTAAGCAGGGTCCGTCTCCGCAACACAGCAAACAGAATACCAACACCACCGAAGATAACCAGACCTGGCCAGAGTCTTTGAAAGTAACTGGCGATCCCCTCCATATTAACCATGAAGATTCGGGAGATGATGTCAGTACTACGCTTCTGTACCAGATCCACACAGGCCACAAAGATTGCATAAACTAGAAGAAGCAACGGTGGAATGCAAAAAAGACTCAAGCCCGCTCCAAATCCAGCAAGGATAACAAGGTTTCTGGGTAGGAAAGCGGCCAACCCATCCCAACATGCCCAGGTCACATCACGTATATATGGCATTATCCGTCTCATATCCCTACGCCTTCCCTCTGTTTTCTTAAGTCCCCTCTAGCTATAGACTACTATCCGACCGCATTCAGGACACTTGTCATCTTCAAGGATGCTACTAATCCGGTAGCCCTCCCTGGTGATAACAAGTCTACCACACTCGGGGCAGTAGGTGCCTGATCCATCTGCAACGTTACCTAGATAAACATATTCCAGCACCCTTTCCGCAAGTTCCTTTGCCTTCCACAGTGTCTCCACAGGTGTAGGGGATAGGCTCAATCTGAACTCAGGGAAATACCGGGTAAAGTGAACCGGTGTCTCTTGACCAAGGTTATCTGCGACCCAGTAAGAGAATTTCGTGATCTCATCTGCATCATCGTTAAGATCGGGGATAATCAGGTAGGTGATCTCCAAATGACACTGTTCCTTGATTACGATGGCACTATCTAATACAGCAGATAGCATGCCCCCACAATACTTCCGGTAGAAATCGGGGGAAAAGGACTTGATGTCCAGATTAACCCCATCTATACATTGAAGCAATCGCTGCAGCGGTTTCTTGTTCACAAATCCGTTTGTAATCAATATGTTGTTCAAATTGGCGTTTTTCGCCAGCATTGCGGTATCATAGACGAAATCATACCAAATCATCGGCTCTGAATATGTAAAGGCCAAGCCCAGACAATCGCTTAAGCCCTCAGCCATAACAACAATCTCTTCGGGATCATAGTATTTTGTGGTTGTCTCTCTTTGGGAGATCTCCCAGTTTTGGCAGAATGAACAGCGGAAATTGCAGCCAGTGGTCCCTAAGGATAGAATCTGGCCACCAGGATGGAAATGGTACAAAGGCTTCTTCTCGATCGGATCCAGGGCCAAAGCTGCCACCTGTCCGTAATTAGAGGAGATCAGTCGACCCTGGTTGTTCTGCCGCCCCACGCAACGTCCCCTCTCCCCTGGATGCAGTAGACAATAGTGGGGACACAGCATACAACGAACAGAGTCTTCGCTTCGCCTTTGGTACCTACTCACCTTATCCATGGGATTCTCCTTACTAGGAATACCTATCCACCTGGAACCTGGATAGTCGGTAATCTGCGTTCTCCGGAATCCCCGCCTTTTGCCTAGCAATCTCAACTTGCTTCTCTGGGCGATCTATCCCGGGTAGATCAGGTAATAACACGCCCTTCCGCGTACCAAAACTGATAATTACTCCGTATTCCTTAGGGTCTAACATGGCCACACTGTTAATCTCTTCGGGTGTACTTAACACATCCACCGCATAGTGCAGATCCTCCAGTTCAGTTACCTTAACTGGTAAGAATCGGGGATCCCGGGTTGCAGCACTGATTGCATTGGCGATGACCTCTTCTTCTACAGAAGGCTTAGTCGGTTCAATCGTCCCCATACAGCCCCGCAGGCTGCCATTCCTGTGTAATGAAACAAAAGCCGCGGCAGGAGTAGTAAAGACTCCCTTGGGCGGAACCACCCGTCCTTCCCTCACGTAGGTGTTTACAGCATGTTTGGCTATTTCAACTAGAGGATGAGCCACCTTACGGTCCTCCTTCCAGGAGAAAATCCACAACACCATACCCCACCCCAAAGGGCCCTTCATATGACAAGACCTCGGTTCTTTGCAGACCACCCCTAATGCAGGATAACACTACACCTAGAGGACCGAGTCCACACTGACCCGCATTTTCAATGAACTCAAAGGGCAGATTGAAAAGGCCTTCGACATCACATTTTTCTAGTAATTCGAGCAATAACCGATCAAATCTCGCTCCATCGGGATGATACCCCGCCGGACCATCCGCGGTTAGGCGGTGGGACAGGTCCCCACTCGCGATCAAGCCATAGTTGCCGCCTTGCCTTTGGATCGTACTTGCAATAATCTCTCCAAACTGCCATGCATCTTGGGGAGAGGGAAACCCTACTCCTAGACTTACTACCTTTGGAGCAATCCCCTGACACAGAAAATATAGGGGAACCAAGCTAGCATAATCCAAAGCACCATAGACTTTATGCAAAGGAAAGGAGGCCAAGCCAGCCGTAGAGCACAGGGCTTGATTGAAGACTTGATTCGCTGCAAACTTAAGCTTCATCTCGGGATGATCGAAGTCGCCAAAATCCCCGATAAGTTGCTTCTCATCTAGCACTGCAGGGCCTGGGTTGATGTGGGGGCTTAGAACAATGAGCGTTTCTGGCCTCTTGACCTCAAGCCTATTCCGCAAGGCCTCCAACGCCTCCACCGTGTTTTGGACTTGTCTGGTTCGTATGCCCCCGATCCTGTCGATCAGTACAGCAGCATGGGGGCTTAGAGCTGCAAACACAATCCGGCCCATGGAATCCCTCCAGTGTTAGCCTGTTAGCGTAAACTTCCTCACAGATGCATCTATCCGTTTAATGTTAGCACCAATCCCTGCCAGTTTCCTCTCGAGGTGACCATAGCCCCGGTCAATGTGGTTTACACCATCGACTAGTGATTCTCCTTGCGCAGCTAAGGCCGCCAGGATCAACGCTGCACCCATCCGCAGATCTGCAGCCTTTACCGGCGCTCCAAGCAGCGCGGTGACCCCATTGACAACTGCGGTCTGTCCATCGGTCTTGATATCTCCCCCAAGACGTCTTAGCTCATCTATATGCCCAAAACGGTCTTCAAAGACCCGCTCATTAACAATGCCTGTCCCCTCACAAAGCATAAGTAAAGCGGTCAACTGGGGCTGTAAATCTGTAGGAAAACCGGGATAGGGCATGGTCTTCACCTGGACCGAACGCAGTCTACCCGTGCACCAACAGGTAATCTCCTCTTCACCGACTTCAAACATAGCGCCGGTTTCCTCAAGCTTGGCCACAACCGCCTCCAAGTGCTTCGGGATGACATTACAAACGGTAACTCTGCCTCCAGTAATTAGCCCGGCTAAAAGATAAGTGCCTGCCTCGATCCGATCAGGAATTACCGTATGCCTAACACCACCTAGTTTCTCGGCCCCTTCGATCCGTAGCACATCGGTTCCGGCCCCACGCACCCGGGCGCCAATGGCGGTTAAAAAGTTGGCCAAGTCCACAATCTCCGGTTCCTTGGCAGCGTTTTGAATCACCGTAGTTCCTTCCGCAAGGCTGGCTGCCATCATTAAGTTTTCTGTGGCACCAACGCTGGGAAAGTCAAGGTAGATCTCGCACCCCTGCAATTTGCTAGCCTTACCTACAAGATACCCGTGTTCCACAGATATTTCGGCCCCTAAGGCCCGTAAACCCTTAATGTGTAGATCCAGACTGCGGGATCCAATATCACAGCCTCCGGGCATCGCCACTTTGGCCTCCTTAAATCGGGCCAGTAAAGGTCCAAGAAAAAGGCTTGATGCCCGCAGTTTTCTAGCTAAATCATAGGGTACCACCGGCTCATAAATGCTCGCCGAGTTAACCAAAACTTCATCGTCTTGTTTCTCTATTCTAGCACCCAATTGGGTGAGAATCCCAAGTAGGGTGTCAACATCGGTTATTTCAGGTACGTTATCTAGTATACAGGTTTCGGAAGTAAGCAAACAGGCAGGTAAAAGCACCGAAGCGGAGTTCTTTGCACCGCTGATCATTACTTCTCCTTCTAGTGGTATACCGCCCACAATCCGCAGCAAAGCCATAGGCAAATCTCCTTAGCTCTTAATCTTAGCTGTTAATCTGGATAAAAGTATATTCTATAAAGCAACATAGATTCCCTGCTCTAGGATGTTTTCACTGCCTTAAGTACGACGTATCCGGCCTTCTTCTTGACTATCTGGCAGTTGCCAAATAGTGTATGAACATACTCAGTCATACTCGCCGCGCCTTGCTTCTTACGAACAACCAACCATAAAGAGCCTCGGGCGTACAGGCGTTCAAAGGACTGGGAGATGAGCGGATAGACCACTCGCTTTCCCGCCCGAATCGGCGGATTACAGAGAATCATATCAAACCGTAGCTGATCTATACTGGCAAATCCGTCACTGGCAAAGGCCGTAGCATTTTCTAGGGAATTTATGTCAATGTTTTTCTGACACAGTTCCACAGCCCTTTGATTTACATCCACCAGATACACCAAAGCCTTTGGGGAAAGCCTTGCAGCCACAATCCCAATAGGTCCGTAACCGCATCCGAGATCTAAAACCGTTCCCCGATCTGCAATCTCCATATTTTCAATCAAAATCCGACTGCCAGGATCAATATCCCGATAGGAAAATACGCCCCGGTCAGTGTAAAACCGATAGGTCTCTCCCCGTAAAGTGACTTCGATCTGTCGTACATCCGATACTACTTGGGGGTCTTTCGAAAAATAGTGTTCCTTCAACCGGTTCCCCCCACCAATCTTGACCCCTTCGCCTCACCCACAAACAGCTGCCGTCCCAATCTTTGATCGTAGCTGGTCCACTGGTCTTCCGATTCATCAAACAGAATCTGCTGGAACCTACTACATTGGGCATCCATGTTATCTGCAAAATGAAGAATACATGCCTCCAACGTCTGGGGTTGTTTGGGCGACCCCCATTCCAGCTCGCCGTGATGACTGACAATCATGTGCTGAAGTCGTAGACCGAGTTCTGCAGGGAACCCTTCGATTGCCTGGATCATGTTATCTACCATTTTCCCACCGATGACAATATGTCCTAGGAGCTTACCGGGATCAGAGAGATCTACTACGGTCGTCCAGGTATACTCCTCAACCTTTCCTAGATCATGAAGAATCGCACCGGCCACTAACAAGTCTCGGTCTACCGAAGGATACAATCGAACAGCAGCCTGACATAGGGCCGCCACGTTAAGGGTATGCTCTAGGAGCCCACCAATGTAGGCTTGGTGCATTGACTTCGCCGCGGGAGCCAGGGTAAACCGCTCCAGTAACCCATCATTCTCCAGTAATCCTTGGTTAAGCAACGCGGATAGATGCGGTTGGGCAATGCTCCCGATAATGGCCTTAAGTCGCTCCACCATTTCCTGACGGTCTTGGGTAGTAGACGGTAGAAAAACCATAGCATCAATGTTTTCATCCAGTGTCCTTTGAATGGAGGTTAGCACCAGTTGGGGCTCGCCCCGGAAGGACTCCACCCGACCAACAACATAGACTACTCGACCAACCTCGATGGTATCTTCTAATTTGTCGGCCCCTTCCCACATCACCGCCCGGACATCGCCAGTCCGATCGGACAGTACGGCCATGAGGAAATTGCCGTCCTTTTGCTTAAATGGCATCAGACGTTTGTCTTTCAGCGCATAAAACTCGGCCACTTGTTGGCCTTCCTTTAGTTCATTCACCCATGCTCGACTCAACTTGTTACCCCTTCCAAACCCCAACTTGCTCCCTATTTTCGGCAAAGGGGAGATAATCTCCTTCTGTTTCTTAGTCTGTACAAGACACGCGGGAAAAAAACTCCAGAGACGAAATCGGCTCTCTAGTCTATTCCCCCAATACCGACTTTGTGACTTTAAAGTGTAGCTTAGCAACACTACCAAGAGACTCCGGTCCGTTCTTTGCAACGACTTCCTTCGCTGGCTCAATCACGGTAACGGCTCCCTTAGGAAGCGTCATCCCAGCGGTCTGTGATAGTTTATCCAAGGTCTCAAGAAACCGGGCCCGGGCCAAAATCGAAGCTGCGGCTACCGCCAGGTCCACCTCTGCATGAGTTCTTTGCACAAGGGGCACATTCTGACCCTTGCTCATCAAACTAGACCGCAAAACCCCTTCGTCGGCAAACTTATCTACAATAACAACCTGACAGGGACATCGGCTGAGCAAATTCTCGATGACCCGTGCGTGCATCCAGGCCAAAAGCTTGTTCAGATTACCGAATTTCGGATAAAGCTGGTTATACTTACTCGGTGACATCTCAACGATCTCATAGGGCAAAAAGCCCTTAATCTTACCCGCTAACTCCAGCGCCCTGTTATCTGTGATCCTCTTACTATCCATTACTCCAAGATCTTTTAGGCGTACTTCATCCTCAGGACCACTGACCACTGCACCGGCTGTAATCAAGTAACCAAAATAGTCGCCCTTTCCCGATTCATCGGTACCAAGACGGGGATATGTGCTCATAGCTATCGCGCGTCGCTAGCCCCCTTTTCCAAAATCTCCGCCGAAACCGCCCGGGGCAGAATATCCCACAGGTTATGCAACACGTAGGTTGGACGAAACTCATAGTTAAAGATGTCTTGCTCTGTATCTCCTCCGGTCAAGACAAAAGCGGTATCCATCCCATGATCGGCACCCAATTGGATATCTGTGGCTAGGCGATCTCCAACCATAAGGGTTTCGCCGGAGGAGCAACCGATCTGTGCCAAGGCCACCCCTAATGTAAGCAGAGACGGTTTTCCAGCGATCCAATCTAGTCTTTTCCCAGCGCATACCGTTAGGGCCGCGATAATCGGTCCCGCATCGGGGATTAGTCCCCCATCCCAAGGACAGGCCGGATCCGCGTGGGTAGCAATTAAGGTGGCACCGTTTAGAAGTAACTGCATGCCGTGGTTTAGCTTTTCATAATTAAAGGTACGATCGAAGGAGGCCACTACATAATCTACTTTCTGATCCGGCACCGGCTCTTCGATAACTTGGACCCCGCTTTGCCGCAGGGTACTGATCAGCGGTGCTTCCCCAAGAACATAGGCACTACAACCCGCGTGTTTCCCACTAAGATGTATGGCCAATATATCGGCGGAAGAAAGAACCTGTTCCGGTGTGGTGCTAATACCCATGTGTGTAAGCTTATCTGCATAGTCCTCGCGGGTCAAAAGAGGGTTATTCGTCAAAAACAGAACACGTCTTCCCGCGTTCTTTAGGTACTCCACAACCTCACGGGCACCGGGTAGTAACCTGCTCCCAAAGTAGATGGTGCCATCTAGATCAAACATATATCCCTTGTATAGTCTATCAACGGAGGGTCTTAGCGTCACTGTGCCACAACTCCTTATTGCTACTGGAAAACCCAACAATATCAGGGACCAAGGTATCCCTCGCCTCATCAAGGGTACTAATTAATCCTCCAGCGATTAAGGGCGGAAAATCCTTCTTCGGTAACCGACTGACAATTTTTGGCGCCACCAACCCCGGTAAAACCTCTACCGCATGGGGTTGACACTTACGGCAAGCCTGAATTCCAGTCTGTAAAGCTTCGGTATCTAAGCAAAAAAGGCGCATTATGGTCAGAAGCCCGGCCTCCTTTGCCGCCTTCACCAAGTAACTCCGAGTAGTGAGAATGCCCGAGATATACATTAACTCACTAATAAAACGTAATCCAGCTGCATCTGCGGCAATCCCCTGCATTAAATCCACATGGACAAAGAGCAGCGCATCGTGCTTTTTACATCTTTCGCTTACATCTCTCAGCTGAAAGACATCCCCACGGAGTGCAAAAACAACCTGGCATCCTGCGCCAAGGACTTCATCAATCTGGGTGAAATCCCGCAAGCCAGCAATCACTGGTTTTTGCTTAAGTTTTTGCAACAAGTCATCTGTTCGTAAGCTCTTACCCATATCTAAACCCCCAGATTAACCGTTATAGTCTTCCTTGAAAATAAAGAACTGAATCGTTGAGACAAACCCCCAGCTCTGAGGCAACTAAGTCACACTTACAAGTCAACAAGTTAAACAGTCGGGGGTGTGGTTGTAGCGTTTCAAAGTTTGCCTGCCCCTTGGCAATAATCACATCTGCCTCCTCAAAGCACAACCAAAACTCGGGGGAGCAATCTGCAGTGATGCCCAGTCTATCTGACCCAGTTGTGATCACCTTAGCAAGTTGATCAATCCCAACCTCGAGGGCATCTTCTAGGCATGCATCGTTAATGATCGGCCCACCCCTCACCGCATAGAAAACCTCATAGCTGGTTAGCTGTTTTAACAAGAGCTTATCAAAGACAATCTCCCCGGCGTTGTCTCCAATGATGAGGACCTGTTCCGCATCATCCAGCAGACGCAGCAACGTTGGGTAATCATTAACCGCAAGTCCGTTTTCAAGGACACGGAGGATCGCCTGATCAATATCAATATGCTCTAGGATGCCAAGATCAATAATGTTCCCCGCCACTGAAAGTAGTAATGCCGCAAACAAAGGATGCTCTTGTTCTTCTAGGATCTGCCCTAGATGTGGTTCCATCTCTAAGGCAATAGCATTGTACTTCTTTTTAGCCTGGTAGTAGGGGTCAGGATCATCTAGCATTTCGCAAGCTATTTTGATCGCCCTAGTGGAAAGCTCAGCAGGACTCAATTCGAAGACTGGCATCTTCAAAAGAGCAGCCATAGCCTCATCTAGAATGTCCTTTTGCACGTGGATATCATCGGTCACTTGACCGACCGTACTTAAAACTTGGCGCAGAGCACAGGGTATACATTTTGGTTTGCTAAGCAAATCTCATTCACCCTTAATAACCTTATGAACATACGTGGGAGTTCCGAGGTGATTAACCATACATCCGAGATTATACCACATGTCTTGATTTACTGCATATCTGCGGCATAGTGAAAACTAGGCAAGACTCGGTGGCTTGTTAAGGAGCTTTGTCAACTGATGCACCTTTAACTCCTAATCAATCCACTCCCCAGCGCGCAAACCAGACCAAAGCCTGTACTTCTTGTCGGGAGCCAACCTGCTGCCCATGTTTTCTATTCTAGAGACGAAAAACGTCTTAACCCTTCTATATCGTGCTAAATGCAAACGCTACCTGTGACCCCATGCAGGTAATTTATGGATAGAAATCGCATGTATTTAGTATAGACTGTATATTACATATGGCGTTTTAGCTTGTCGCGATGGGAGACACAACCTACGTTGTGTCCAAACATCGCCACATGAACGCCGAAAAGGGCGAAGGGCTGTGAAGCGTAGACGGGTCAAACTAACGATCACGATCATTGTCTGGTGCGTTCTTACGGGGCTGGCCATTTGGGGTGCTATTGAGAAAACCTCACTCAATTACGAGGAGCCCCTAGAGGTCATAAATATCGACGGGTGCTACTCTTCCAGGCCATCGAGGATACTCTCAGCCAATAGGTCTTGAGCATTTGAGGTCATACCGGGGGCCATCGAAAGCTTAACGATGCGTCTTCTTGGCAAAGCATCGTATCGCCCGATAACTTGGGCTTCAAGTTTGCTTTAGACATGGTTATGTACTGCTTACAGATGGCGTTGGCGTGATTAATCCCCTTCCAGCATCGATACCATCTTCCCCATCTTGTAGGGTCAATCAACATACTGTGTCAACATTGACAGAAGCTCTCCTCGCGAACTGCATTCCGCCAACTCCACCATACGGTAGGTACGATACTTTACCCCACGTTCAGAGAGAAAAACCTCTTCTGCTAACTCCGCGTATGTTTTACCGCAAAGCAGTCCCCTCAGAATTCGCAGATCCGTCTCATCGCTGTTTTGAAACAGGTTTTCCAGGAGAAATATCTTGGCCACGTCATGGTCTGCGTAAAAGTTCAATGTGTCCCCTCGGGTATTGGTTCTTTCAGACCTAGGCTGTGTTCTGTAGACCGGGAAATCTGCAGTGGAAGAGCGTACAAGGATGTGTCCTGGTACCACCGCCCGTAAAGCGGATAGACATGGGTTCTTCCTCAAAAAGGCATACAACCGCGCTGCCTGCCGGCCAATGGCTTGACAGTCCATTTCCACCACTGTAATGCTAGGACTGATCAAACCACCGAGGAACGTATTCCCCATTGCAGCCACCCAGCAATCTTCCGGCACACGAACACCATTTTCATTGAGGAAATTGATCAGTCTAATCGCCACGACATCATTGGTACAAACAATGGCATCATAATCCTCTCTATGCTGAAAAAACCGCTGGCAACACTCCAACAACGATCCCTGGTTCCAAAAGATATGCTCAGTCCCCGCGGGGGCGGTGCGCTGATAGGCTGAGAAGGCTTGTATCTTCACTGTATCATTCACAGAATCCGGGTTTAACCCGAGCAAAGCAATTCGCCCCTTTCCCGCCAAATCCAAATAACGGAACAGGGACAAAAACGTACCGTAGAAGTCCAACGACACCGTGCTGTACTCCTCTGTACGTCCGCCAAAGGGAGTCAAAAGTAAGGGGTGAATACCGGCATCCGTCAGCAAGGTCAGGCAATCAAGGGTCCAAGCTTTGGAGATGCAGTTTACAATGACCACCGGCCGCACGTCAGAGAACTGACTCTCCTCCATAACAAGACCTAGTTCACCGGGAGTGATCTCGGTGAACTTGGCCTTTATCTTTGCCGCCTCCTGCCGGATCCCTCTGGTATATCCACTACTCCAATACCGTCCCTCTACCAAGGGCTCAGTGATTGAGAAAATACGCAACTAGACTTCCTCCCTACCGGGCAAAACCTACCAGCTTTTTTCCTAGAATCGTTTCCTTGTTTTAACAAGGCCATTCTGTGTATAATTTTTAGTATAAAGTGGGATTCATGAGAAAGCAAGGTGATATCCTTTCACACTCCTTGCTTCAGTGGTGTCCTGTCCAAATTCAACAAAGAAAGGATTGAAGTCCCTATGAAAAGGAGAAACGTGATTAGCGTGTTGATATCTGTGTTGCTTGTTGCCTTCTTTACCCTGCGCGGAGTGGTTGCCGCGCAAACAGTTCCCGCCTCCAGACAGCTCAAAATCCTTGCCATTGGAAACAGTTTCAGCGAGGATGCGACCCGGTATCTGTACCAAATTGCTGCCGACTGCGGGGCAACCCATATTGTGATAGGAAACCTGTATATCGGCGGATGTTCCTTGAATACCCATTGGAGTAACGCCAGAACTGACTCCGCCGCATATACATATTTCAAGAATACTAATGGATACTGGGCTAGCACTTCCCGCAGATCCTTGCTCGACGGTCTGCAAGACGAAGACTGGGACATCGTAACCTTGCAGCAAGTTAGCGGTCTAAGCGGCGCGCCTGAGACCTACAACTACGATTTGATCAATCTCATTAACTATGTAAAAGACCATGTCGGCAAGGATGTACAGCTAGGATGGCACATGACCTGGGCCTATGAGTCCAGTAGCAACCATGGGGATTTCGGAAGATACAGCAAAGATCAGATGACCATGTACCGTGCCATTACCAATGCTGTGCAGACAAAGATCCTAACCAACAAGGCCTTTTCCTTTGTGATTCCGGCGGGAACCGCTATCCAAAATGCCCGGACCAGTTTTCTTGGCGATACCCTGACCCGGGACGGATATCACCTGAGCGAGGATATTGGCCGCTACATTGCCGGACTAACCTGGATAAAGGCCATTGGTTTCTCGCTAGATGGAGTGAAATCTCTACCTGCCGGTATTCCCTCCGCCTATCTGTCAATGATGAAGGAGGCTGCTGAACGGGCCGTGGAAAGGCCCTATGAGGTGTCCCCTTCCTCCTTTGTAGAGATTCCATCTCCCTATGATCTGTCCGAGTATGCTTTATTTGATTGGGAACCGGTTGGCTGTGCATATTGGAATTCCCCTGCGGGCATAGAACTCGTATCCAGAAGGAACAGCACCGCTTCTAATCTGATCAATTTTGTCGCATCAGGCCGCCAATTTACACGGCAGGACTTGCCAATCGGCACCCTCATCGTAATCGACCCGGGATACCAATACCGTCCGGAAGGATGGACTAATGGTCGAAATACTGCGGCAAACCGTCCAACAAATATCACTGCACAGTATGTTGTAATTGATGAGACCTGGTGGGGTAACTATGACTACCGCGCCTTCAACGTGGCGGTAAAGGGTGCCACCGCCGATATTTCCGGTCGTATAGAGGAGGTAGCCTCTCACTTTCGTATCTATATACCAAAATCGGCGTCAGGCTTAGATGCTCCTAGTAATCCAGCAGAGTAGCCGTTTCCAAATGTAGGATTCGTATAGGCCTGGGGCTATTTTGCACCAGTATTAACTTGCGCATCCAAAGAGGTAGTCACAAGGGGCTTCTACCTGAGAAGGTATGGGGAAAAATGGTTTTGTCATTGAGACAGAGGTTTCATAGCAAAGAGGACGACAACTATCACGGGTCCGGTAATCTGCTCAAGTACCCTAGAGCAGATATACCGGACCGTTTATTCCTCTGTTGGGCTAATCCTATCGGATGAGAAAGATGAATATACATTTAGCCTCCTTTTCCGTTTCTTTACGAACATAACGGTGTACTCCCAGCAGGTAATCCCTGGATACATATGGAATATACCTATATAGACTGTATATTCCATATGATCTTCTCGTCTTACGTCATCTGCTTCCGTCAAGGATAACGCTGGGGGACACTTGCCACCAATATTTCAGGAAGGGGAATGACCATGAAGCGTATTCGGGTCACGATCACCATCGTTGTTTGGTGTGTTTTCGTGGGGCTAGCCCTCTGGGGTGTTGCTAGCAAGAGAACGCCCAGTTACAAAGAGCGCCTGGAAGTCATGATCATTGACGGATGCTACTCCCATCAGGCCCTGGCGAATACCCTCGAACAACTAGGGTTCGAGAATCACAACATTTCACCAGGGGCCTCCGAAAAACTAATAGCAAGCCTTATTACCGACATCAAGCTTCCGGACCTGGTGATCATGCCGGAAAGCACCGCAGCGGATTACCTAGAGATGGCCCATAGCACCATGGTTGAACTGACACCGTTTGTGGAAGCTAACCAGATCCCAGCCTATGAACTAGACTTTGGTAGTCTGTATTATCCTTGCTATCATAATGGACACCACTATTTCATGACCATCGGCAATTATCTTATCGAGGACCCTAGGACTAAGATTCCTGTTTGGCGCGGCAACAAATTATTTGGAGAATTTGCTTCCCCGTACCCAAAGGAAAAAGCAGTGATCGGGATCATGCAAACTAGCAGAAGTGAAGAGTTGGCGCCAAAGCTCTTTCCCGTTGTGCAGCAACTTGCATCACGCAAGCTAGATTGGAACAATCACATATCCATGCTCATTGCTTGGTTCTTCCGTATCCGAGAACCAAAACGGATTTATCAGGCCTTTCTGCACAGCGACGTCCTAGAAGCGTTGACCTTGGAGCAATGGGAAACATTCTATAGACAGGAATTCCTGCCGGAAACCTTTCCTGATAATCTAACAATCTGGCTGGGAGGACAGGCTGCAGAACGCCATATAGGTATTCTACGTAGCCCCTGGAATAATCAAGTCTACGAGGATGTTTTGAAGATTGAGGTCGAAGCTAAAATGGGTAATTTCGACGGCACTTATAGGGGCACCGCCGCTTACTTTGTTTACCTGGCCAAGGACATCTGGGTTGGACCGGAAGACACTATTCCGGGATTTTGTGAGTGGAAGGTGATTCATGCTGGTCGACAGGTAGTAGCAACATACAGTCCTGTCCGGCGAACCCTAGAAGCTCAGGGACAGTTTCGAGACAGAGTACCAATAAGACCCTTGATAGCAGGTCATCCCCTCGCCCTCACGCAATCATTCTTCCTGGATTATCTACAAGAGCGTCCGGAATCTATTGGGACTTACCTGTGCCCGGAAGTAGACGTAACATATTTTCCGCTGGGAACCCTCGATAAACAAACCATCAGACTGGCCCGGAAGGAAATTGAAAACCTGTATACCAACTACTGGAGGGAATATCTTCCCATTAGCAATATATCGGATATTCAGATCAGTTTCATGCCCGCACGGTCTACTTACACTCTTCCCCGTGAAACAGTTACGCAAGTAGATGGAATACTCAATGTAACACTAGCGGAGCGAAATCGATTTCGATTTAAGGTAATTGGGGAAATGAGTTCACCTGTATCGGTTGGCTTTGTTAACAAAAACGGCAGATGGCTGATCGACCGAATCCACTGGGGATCATTGCCCGAGGTCTTACCTGATTGCCTTATACCAACAGAACTGATCCAAAAGCTTCCGGTAGAAAACGAAGGACTAATATCAGGCCCAAGGAGCAAGTAGCCTCCTAGACCGGCGGTTGTTTCGTCTAGTCCGCAAAGCGATGTAATCCTTCATCTCGAGCTGCCGCCACAGCCCGTCGGTATTCGGACTGCCGTAAAGGTCGGTTTAGTCTGGGATATCTATGGGCTAGATAAGCAGGATAGTACTGTCCCATTACGTTTACATAGGTATGGGGAGAGATCTTCTGCGCAACAAAGCCCATGATTTGACGGGTCTGACTTAGACCATCGGGTAATACGAGATGACGGAGCAATAGACCACGCCAGGCAAGGCCATCTTTGTTTATAACCAGATCTCCCACTTGCCGATGCATCTTGTAGATTGCCACGCGGGCAACCCTTGGATAGTTCTTCGCTCTGGCAAGACGTGTGGCTGTGGCAGCATCCCAAAACTTGAAATCGGGCATATAGATGTCGACTACCCCATCAAGCAATTCCAATGTTGATAGCGAATCATATCCCCCGGTGTTGTAGACGAGCGGTAATGTCAGGCCCTTTTCCACTGCAAGGACTAGGGCCTCAAGCACTTGAGCCACCACATGACTCGGGGAGACTAAGTTGATGTTATGACAGCCACTTTCCTGAAGGCGAAGCATAATCTCGGCAAGCTCGAAACTAGTTACCTCTGTTCCTAAACCGTCCGCACTAATGTCACAGTTCTGGCAGAATACACAGGAAAGATTACAGTTGGCAAAAAAGACAGTGCCCGAACCACTGGTTCCGACCAACACCCGCTCTTCTCCGAAATGTGGGCCATAACTAGAAATAACAGCAAGCTTTCCTGTTCGGCATACCCCCACTTCTCCTTCTAGCCGGTTAACTTCGCAGACTTGTGCGCAGAGAGCACAGCTGGCTAACCGGGCCACCGCTTCATCAGCTCGCCTCTTTAGCTCACCTACGCGGTACAGCTTCACGTAGTTCGGTAACTTCCTATCCATACAGAAACCTCCGGTACTACAAAGTCCCCACCCATATGTTCCCCATTGGACACCTAAACCACTGTGTTTGTCAACATAAAAGTGATCCACGTTCTAACGTAAAAGTGATCCACTTTTTCTAATCTGAAAGTGATCCACCTAGAAGGATGTTAGGCCTTGATGGATCACTTTATTCCCAACTTAG
>Ga0172382_10005057_pt1 | contig 19852 bp, 22 predicted proteins | sample Leawel138RmetaG_FD_122245 | JGI IMG/M metagenome (GOLD analysis project Ga0172382, IMG submission 122245) | Leachate microbial communities from a municipal landfill in Southern Ontario, Canada - Leachate well 138R metaG | ecosystem: Engineered > Solid waste > Landfill > Unclassified | place... | reverse complement strand
TGTCAGAGTGTAAAATTTTTCTCCAGCCTCTTTAGTGAGAGTTATATTCAATGTAGGTTTTCCGTGATAATTGAGCGATTTTTTAATATTGCTGATGTCAGATATTGTTATGTCAGGTACTTCAGTTAATTTAATGTTTTCGAAATCAATACCAGTGTAGTAATTTGTTGTTGCATAAAACCCGTTTATTCTATCTACTGGAATAGATGTAAATTCATTATTGTTTTGAGAAAAACATAATGTGCTAAAAAATAAAAGTTTGATTATTATAATTATTCGGGTTCTCATATAAGACAGAATAAAATTCTAACTTTTCTTTGTTTTAATCTTATAAATCGCATAGCCTACAATTCCGACTAAAATATACGGGATTGCCATCAGGTAAACGATTCCGTCATTGATGGCTTCGGCTTTTACTCCGCCTTCTTCACTTTCCAGAACGGCTCTGCACATAGCACATTGAGCCTTGCTTTCTACCGAAAACAGAAGAAAGAAAACCGAGAACAGAAGCAAATTTGTGAATTTGCGAATTTGCGAATTTGCAGGATTAGTACACATAATAGGGTGAAATCATCAGATAAACAATAACTCCGCTAACGGCTACATAGAGCCAAAGAGGAAACGTAATTTTTGCTATTTTTCGGTGTTTGACAAAGTTACCCGAAAGCCCTCTTATGTATGTTATCAGCACAAACGGGATGATTATGATAGATAATAGTATATGAGTAATCAGAATGAAAAAATAGATACCTCTCATCGCTCCTTCGCCTCCATAGGGAGTAGAATCAGCAGTCATGTGATAGGCAACATACATCAACAAAAACAAAACCGAGCAGGTGATAGCTGTTTTGACCAATCTTTCGTGCAGGTTTCGGTTTCCGTTTTTGATGGCTCTAACGGCAAAAACAAGCAAAACAGCCGTAATTCCGTTGATGGTCGCATAAATCGGAGGAAGGAATGAAAGCGGTTTGACCTCTATCCCGAAATCCGAAAGTTTTACCCGAAACAAAACTGCTACAACCACAGGAATAATCACAGATAGAACGATTATCCACTTGTTGTATTTTTTTTCGATAGCGTTTTGAGAGTTCATCTTATTCGTTTAAAAGTTTTTCGATATCTTCGGTTATAGCATCTATTCCGGGTCTGAATTCCCCGAAAGGGTCTTCTTCAAAACCATCTTCGTCCAAATAGTTTAAAGCGGAATAATACAGAATCGGGTTTCCGTATTTATCTGTTCTGCACCGGATTTTTCCCTCTTTGTCAATCAGTGCAAAAAGTCCGGAATGTTCAAATCCTCCCGGAACATCCTGATTTTCGCCTACGTAGAGATTAAATCGTTTGGCCAAAGCGTGAATATAATCTTGAGTTCCTGTCAGAAAGTGCCAGTTTTTGTTGGTTATTTCCAAGTGCTTGGCGTGGGCTTTCAGCACTTCGGGTGTGTCGTGTTTTGGGTTGATGGTAATAGAAACAATGGCAAATTCTTCCTGATTGGAAAATTTTTGATCAATGCGTTTCATATTTTCGTTCATAATCGGGCAAATGGTCGGGCAGGTGGAAAAGAAAAACTCCAGCACATAGACCTTTCCGAGCAAATCGGTATTGCTAAGTGTTTGATTTTCCTGATTGGTAAGCGTAAAAGACGGAATGTCTGCAATTTCGACCAAACCGCTTTTCTTGCCCGGTTTTTGAACCTTATTGAGTCGGTCAGCTTGAACGACCTCGTTGTTTTTTACCCGTTTTACGATTTCAGGAATAAAAATTATTCCGAAAACCAGAATGATAAAACTAATTCCGATGTATGATTTATTTTTCATTTATATTTTTCTTTTAGGCTGATTCTTTTTGTAGGCAGCTCTGTATTCGTATAAAATGATTTTGAAATCGTCTTCCATCTCGTTTTTCAGTTCGGCAGGCGAAATGGTGGAGTAGCCTTCTTTATACTCTTCGGTTCCTTTTTTATTTTTTCCTTTTCTGCCTCTGAGGTTTCGTTCTTTATCCAAAATATAGACGTATGGAGTGCCTGCATTTTCGTCTAAATTCCCTATCAATCCCAAAGTGTTATAGTAATCGTGGATTTCCTCTTTTGAAGCAAAAACAAATTTCCAACCCGAAAAAGAAGCCAGTTTTGCCCATTCAAATTCGTTAATGAGTTCCTGAACATCAGCCTTGGCTTCGATAGGAACAACCATCACCAACTGAAAGTCAATAAAGGATTTATTTTTGTTATAAATGAGTTGATTCAGGTTAAAGGCGTTGCTTTTGTTTGGGAGTACTTCGGTTCCCATAAAGCCGATTACGGTAATTTTATCTTGAAGTTTTACAGGTTCTCCGCTCAGCGATTCCCAGTCCGGAAGTTCGTTTACCTGAGGAGTGATAGTAGGCAGTGTAGTAAAAGTATTTACTCCCGAAGCAAAAAACACATAGGCGGCAATGGGCAGCACAAACAGAAAGACAATAATAATTCCTTTTTTCATAATAAAAAAATCACCAAAACTTTCGCAAAGGTACAAAAAAAAGGCAGTATTACTACTGCCTTCTGTTGGGTTTAATGGGGTGTTAAAATATCCATTTGCTAACGGATTTAGGTCCGTTCATTACGTCTTCCACATAAACGGCCTCGATGAGAAACAACACGATGATATATATAATCAAAAATACCGTTGTTCCTACTACAGACCATCGTAAAGAAGCCTTTTCTCCTTCCATGTGCATAAATGCCCAAACAATGTAATAGGCTTTAACGATAGTAAGAATAATGAATATCCAGTTAAGGATTGAAGTTCCCAAAAATATGTTGTGGTGAATCACTACAGGTTTATAAATACCCAAAACAACTTCGACGATTGTCAGGGCAGAGAGAATCCAGAATACGTTCCAGATTCTTTTTGTGTTTGATGTGTGAGCGTGTGCCATAGCTTTTTATAAAAATATAAATTATACCAAATAGAAGAATGTAAATACAAATACCCATACAAGGTCAACGAAGTGCCAGTAAAGTCCTACTTTTTCGACCATTTCATACGACCCTCTTCTTTCATAGGTTCCTAAAAGAACGTTGATAAAGATAATGATATTCAACAAAATTCCGATGGAAACGTGGAATCCGTGGAAACCTGTAATAAAGAAAAACAGGTTGGCAAACAGTTTGTTTCCGTATTCGTTTCTGATTAGGCTTGCTCCTTCAACAACCAGAACAGCATCCTGCATTCGTTCTAAGGAGGCTTCACGTGTAAGCACTACTTTGTGTTTTTCTTTGTTTAGTTCCGGATGAATGGTTTTATCTGCCAGTTGAGCTTCTGTTCCTCTGTAGATAAACTCGGTTCTCACCAGAATATTCGGGTTGGCTTTTAGCCCTTCCATAACTTCCTGAGTGGTGAAAGACGGTCTTGTTTCTCCTTCGGTAAACCAAACACCACGACTTCGGGTGTTATCGGCTCTTTCGGAAGCAATAGGCTGAGCAAAATCTGCCAGAGCTACCCGATTTCCTTCTGTGTCAACAAACTGTAAGATTGCTCCTCCTTTGGTTTCAACAGCTCCATAAGCTCCTTTGATGAAGTTTGTCCACTCATAAGCCTGTGAACCCACGAAGAACAAACCTCCTGCAATGGTCAAGGCCAAATAAGTTATGACTTTGTTTTTCTTTTTCTGATGTCCGGCATCTACGGCAAGCACCATAGTTACTGACGAAAAGATAAGAATAAAGGTCATCAGTGCAACAAAATACATCGGGTGATCTCCGTGAAAAAACGGAAAGTGATTAAACACTTCATCGGCTATAGGCCAAATTTCTAAAAACTTGAACCTCATAAAGCCATACGAAATTAAAAATCCTGTAAAGGTCAAGGAGTCAGACAAAATGAAAAACCACATCATTAGTTTTCCGTAACTTGCCCCCATAGGCTCATTACCGCCTTCCCAAACTTTGCCTTGAACAGTTGAAGTAGCTGTTGTTTCCATAAATTTTTGCTAAATTATGCTAAAATAAAAAATTTGTCAAATGTATGTTTTTTTTCTTATTTGAAGAAATATAAAAATAAAAACAAGTATAACCACAAAAAGTCCAGAAAGTGCCAGAACATTGCACTCAGCTCAATTCCAAGCGGTTGACTTGAGTTGTATTTTTGTTTATAATGATTATAAATTACGACCACAAGTGAAATCAATCCCGCAAACAGGTGTGCCAGGTGCATAATCGTGGCTATATATATAAAGGAGGTGGTTACGGTGCTTTCTGCTCCGGTAAAGAAATAGCCGTTTTGAACGATTTGTCCGAATCCCATAAACTGCAAAACGACAAAGGCAATTCCCAAACCAAAGGTAACCCACAAAAACATTGAAGTGTTAGACCGGTCGTCTTTTTTGATGGCTTTTACAGCAAAGTGAAATGTAAAGCTGCTGATGATAATTACAAGGGTGCTTATCAAAAAAGCATTCGGAAGTTCAAATTCTGAAAGCCAGTCGGGTCTGGATTTACTTACGATATAAGCACTGGTAAGTCCTGCAAACATCATAAACATACTGATCATTCCTACCCACAGCATCGTTTTGTAGGACTTGGATTTTCTTTGATAATCGTCAAAAACCGATGGTTTCATATTTTTTGTTTTTAGGTTAGTGTAAGGTGTTTTTTATCGTAAAAACTTGTCTAAAACATACACGATTTGCAGCAATGTCAGGAAAGAAACACTCACCAGCATCAATGTTCGTGCTGTTTTTGCATCTCTTTTTCTATAGAGTTTAAATCCGTGGTAGAGCATCCAGCAGCCCAACAGCCCGACAATCACAGCCGAAACCGGAGTGATATACAACCTGCCCAAAATGCCTTCTTTGTAATACCCGATAACCGGAACTACCGCAATCAGCACTGTCCAGAACGTGTAAAGTATAACTTGTATCGCTGTTCCTTTGTCCCGTTTTCCGGTTGGGAGCATAAAAATTCCTGCTTTTTTATAATCTTCATACAAAAACCAGCCAATAGCCCAAAAATGAGGAAATTGCCAGAAAAACTGCATCATAAAAAGCGTTCCGGCTTCAATTCCGAAGTCGCCCGTAGCAGCTACCCAACCCAGCATAAACGGAATGGCTCCCGGAAAAGCTCCCACAAAAACCGAAAGCGGAGTCATCGTTTTTAAAGGCGTATAAATACAGGTGTATAAAAAAATCGAAATTGCCCCAAACATAGCTGTTTTCGGGTTGATGTTATAGAGGATGACAAGACCTGAAATAGTGAGAGAACTTGCCACAATAAAAGCCGTTTTGGGAGTCATTCGCTTGGCAGGAACCGGACGGTTTTTGGTTCTGTCCATCAGCAAATCAGTGTCTTTTTCAATAATCTGATTAAAGGCATTGGAAGAGCCTACCAAACAATATCCGCCTATGGCCAGCATAAAAACCGTTAACCAGGTGTGTTGATTAAATTCGTAAACTCCGAGCAAAAATCCTGCAAGAGAAGAAAAAACCACACTGGCAGCCAAACGAAATTTTGTAATTTCTTTGAAGTCAGAAATAATGCGTTTTGCAGATAGGGCAGAAGTACTCAAGACTGTTTTTATTATAAGTGCTGCAAAGGTAATTCTTTTCCACTGAAAGTCAAAAGTCTTTTTTCAGCCGAATTTTCTGAAAATCCAACCCAATGTAAGACCAAATCAAGACAACTGAAAAAGTATATAATTTGATAAAACGAATATTTTTAGATTTTAATTTTAAAATAAAAAGTAGTACCTTAGCAACGATGAAGAACCTTGTGGTTTAGCCCTCAAACTTTAAACTTCTTGCTTCTTCATTTTATTTTTTGAACAAATAAAACCACACCCTACTGACTATGAAACAAATTACCAGACTATTTGATTTTCCGTATTATCAGCTTGAAAATCACAAGCTCGATGCGGCTTTAGTAACCAAAAAAAACGGAGCTTGGGTTAAAACCTCCACCCAGGAATATATCGACAAAGCCAATGCTATTTCGAGAGCTTTGCTTCGGTTGGGAATTGAAAAGAACCAAAAAATTGCGGTTATTTCTTCCACCAACCGAACCGAATGGAACATTATGGATATTGGAGTTTTGCAGACAGGAGCTCAGAATGTCCCGATTTACCCTACCATATCCGAAGAGGATTATCAGTTTATTTTAAATCACTCCGAATCGGTAATGTGTTTTGTTTCCGATAAAGAAGTTTTTGACAAACTAAGCAGTGTCAGAGCCAATATCCCGACTCTGAAGGAGATTTATTCTTTTGATGAAATTCCGGGTTGCAAAAACTGGACAGAAGTTTTAGAACTTGGGGCAGATACTTCAAATCAAAACGAAGTGGAAGCCCGAAAAGATTCGGTTACAACCGATGATTTAGCCACACTTATTTATACTTCCGGAACTACAGGAAGACCCAAAGGCGTGATGCTCACTCACGGGAATATCATTTCCAACGTATTGGCAAGTGCTCCGAGGGTGCCTTTTGAAACCGGGCAATACAGAAGTTTAAGCTTTTTACCGATTTGCCATATTTTTGAAAGGATGATTCTGTATCTGTATCAATATTTCAGCGTTTCGGTTTATTATGCAGAAAGCATCGAAAAAATCAGTGACAACCTCAAAGAAGTAAAACCAAACGTAATGACAGTGGTTCCGAGGTTGCTCGAAAAAGTATTCGATAAAATCTATGCCAAAGGAGCCGACCTTACCGGAATCAAGAAAAAACTGTTTTTCTGGGCTTTGGATTTAGGTTTTGAATATGAACCTTATGGAGCCAAAGGTGCTTGGTATGAGTTTAAACTAAAAATTGCTAAGAAGCTCATTTTCAGTAAGTGGCAAGAAGCTTTGGGAGGCGAACTCAAACTTTTGGTTTCGGGTAGTGCTGCTTTGCAACCCAGACTGACAAGAGTTTTTACAGCTGCTGGAATTCCGGTGATGGAAGGTTACGGGCTTACGGAAACTTCGCCTGTAATTTCGGTAAACGATATGAGAAACCGAGGTTTCAGAGTAGGAACGGTAGGGAAAATTCTCGATAATGTAGAAGTGAAAATTGCCGAAGACGGAGAAATTCTCTGCAAAGGTCCCAACGTAATGATGGGTTATTATAAAGACCCGGAAAAAACCAGTGAAGAGATTAAAAATGGTTATTTCCATACGGGAGACATAGGCGAAATAGACTCAGACGGTTTTTTGAAAATCACCGACCGCAAAAAAGAAATGTTCAAAACCTCAGGCGGAAAATATGTGGCTCCTCAGATTATCGAAAATATGATGAAACAATCCCGTTTTATCGAGCAGGTGATGGTCATTGGGGAAGGCGAGAAAATGCCTGCTGCTTTTATTCAGCCGAGTTTTGATTTTGTAAAAGACTGGGCAGAAATCAAAGGCTATGATATAGGTAAAACCAATGAAGAAATAGCCTCCAACCCAAAAGTTATCGAAAGAATTCAGGAAGAAATTGATGCTATCAACAAGAATTTCGGGAATTGGGAACAAGTGAAAAAGTTCGAGCTTACTCCAGACGTTTGGTCTATTGATGACGGACACCTCACTCCGACAATGAAACTCAAACGAAAAATCATTTTGGGTAAATATCAGGATTTGTATAATAAGATTTATAGATAAAACCAAAACCTCTGAAATTTTCAGAAGGTCTTTTTGACATAGCTTTGTTCTTTTTCAACAAAAAACCTATTTTTGTAGAAAATTCCCTTTTTTCTCTACTATGAGTGACGAGTTAGACGATTTAACCCCAGATTTACCAAACCAAGAAGACAATCAGGACACCATTACCAAAGTAAGCGGAATGTATCAGGATTGGTTTTTGGATTATGCCTCTTATGTAATTTTAGAACGTGCTGTGCCTGCTATTGAAGACGGATTTAAACCGGTTCAAAGACGGATTATGCACTCGATGAAAGAGCTTGATGACGGACGTTACAACAAAGTGGCAAATGTTGTCGGACACACAATGCAGTATCACCCTCACGGAGATGCGAGTATTGGAGATGCAATGGTGCAAATCGGGCAAAAAGATTTGCTGATTGACACACAAGGAAACTGGGGGAATATCCTGACAGGAGACGGAGCAGCTGCTTCGAGGTATATTGAAGCCCGTTTGAGCAAGTTTGCGTTGGAGGTTTTATATTCTCCGAAAGTTACCAACTGGCAATTATCCTATGACGGAAGACGGAACGAACCCATAAATCTTCCTGTTAAGTTTCCGTTATTATTAGCACAAGGAGGAGAGGGAATTGCTGTCGGGCTTTCGACTAAAATATTACCTCATAATTTTAACGAACTCATTGATGCTTCGATTAAAATCCTGAAGGGAAAGCCTTTTACGATTTTTCCTGATTTTCCGACTGCGGGAATTGCAGATGTATCGAATTATAATGACGGAATGCGTGGAGGTCGTGTGCGGGTTCGTGCAAAGATTTCGCAATTGGACAAAAATACGCTTGTCATTACTCAAATTCCGTTTTCGACCAATACTTCAACGCTTATTGACAGCATTCTGAAAGCCAACGAAAAAGGAAAAATCAAAATTAAAAAAATCGAAGATAATACGGCTGCAGAAGTTGAAATTCTGGTGCATTTGGCAAGCGGAGTTTCTCCCGACAAAACCATTGATGCACTCTATGCTTTTACGGCTTGCGAAACTTCGATTGCTCCGCTGGGTTGTGTAATTCAGGATAATAAACCGCTGTTTATCGGGGTTTCGGATATGCTGAAAATTTCGACCGAAAGAACGGTTGATTTGCTCAAAAAAGAACTCGAAATTCAGCTTGACGAATTGGAAGGGAAATGGCATTTTGCCTCTTTGGAAAAGATTTTTATCAGGGAAGAAATGTATATTGACTTCAAACATTATTCCGATAGGGAAGGGCTTTACGACTATTTATACAAACGATTTGAGCCTTTTACAAAAGACCTTATTAGGGAAATTAGAGATGAAGATTTGCAACGTCTGACACAAATTCCGATGATTCGGATTACCCGTTTTGATTCCTACAAAGCAGACGAAAATATCGCTAAAATCGAGGAAGAAATCGCTCAGGTGAAACACAATTTGGCTAACCTGATTGATTTTGCCATTGGCTTTTTCACCCGATTGAAAGAAAAATACGGAAAAGGCAGGGAACGACAAACCGAACTTCGTAGCTTCGACACCATTGAGGCTACAAAAGTGGTGCTTCGGAACACTAAATTATACGTAAACAAAGAAGAAGGGTTCATCGGAACAGGACTAAAAAAAGACGAATACGTAGCAGATTGCTCTGATATTGATGATGTGATTGTTTTCCTGCGGAACGGACAAATGGTTGTTACCAAAGTCGATGACAAAAAATTCATCGGAAAGGATATTATCCACGTTTCCGTTTTTGACCGAAACGACAAGCGAACGATTTATAATATGATTTATCGGGACGGAAAATCGGGAGCATCGTTTGTAAAAAGATTCAATGTTTCGGGAGTTACAAGAGACAAAGAATATGATTTGACCCAAGGAAAAGCAGGGTCTATGGTTTTGTATTTTTCGCATAATCCGAATGGAGAAGCAGAAGTGGTTACGGTTTTATTACGACAGGTCGGCAATATCAAAAAACTCAAACTCGACCTTGATTTTGCCGGAATTGCCATAAAAGGAAGAGCTTCCAAAGGAAACACCGTTACCAAACACCCGATTAAAAAAATCGAACTCAAAGAAAAGGGAATTTCTACCCTCAGACCCCGAAAAATCTGGTTTGATGATTCCGTTCAAAGGCTCAATGTAGATGGAAGAGGAGAGCTTTTGGGAGAATTCCGTCCGAATGACAGACTGCTTATTATCAATCAGAACGGAAAAGTGAAAACGATTATTCCCGAACTTTCCACCCACTTTGACGAAGATATGATTATCCTCGAAAAATGGATTCCGAAAAAACCGATTTCGGCTGTATATTATGATGGAGAAAAAGAGCGGTATTACGTAAAACGCTTTTTAATCGAAAACGAAAACAAAGAAGAAATCTTTATTTCGGAACACGAAAAGTCGCAATTAGAAATCGTTTCAACCGATTACAGACCTGTGGCAGAAGTGGTTTTTGCCAAAGTAAAAGGCGTTCAGAAAGAAAATAGTACGGTAAATATTGAAGATTTTATCTCGGTAAAAGGCATCAAAGCTCTCGGAAATCAGCTCACAACCGACAAAGTTAAGCAGATAAACCTGCTCGAATCGCTTCCGTATGAAGCTCCCGAAGAAGTTCCTGCAGAAGAAATAGAAGTCGTTGATTCTGAAAATATCTCAGACGACCCGGATTTAGAAATTGACGAAAACGGACAAACAGCACTTTTTTAGGTGATCCAAAAAAGAATCTTTTCCCTAAACCTGTAACAAAACTTTTTTTCCGACTACTAATTGCTAAAGAATGGAGGCACATCTGGAACAAATATTCGTAAAGCAACTCAAGGAAAACCAAAACCTCATACACAAAGTGTGCAGGATTTATACGACTTCGGGTGAAGAGCATCAGGATTTGTTTCAGGAAATTACCATTCAACTCTGGAAAGCATTTCCGCAGTTTCGGGGAGAAGCCAAATTCACCACTTGGGCCTATCGCATTGCTCTGAATACTGCCATTACGCTTTTCCGTAAGAAAAAAAGAGCTATTGACACTATAGAATTCAACAGCACTACCCATAAAATTGATTTTGAAGAATATAATTTTGAGGAAGAAGAACAGCTGAAACTGCTCTACAAGGCTATTCACCAGCTGGGAGACATCGAAAAAGCTCTGGTTTTTATGTATCTGGAAGACAAAGATTACAGAGAAATATCTGAAACATTGGGGATAAGCGAAGTAAATGCAAGGGTGAAAATGAATCGGGTAAAAACTAAACTTAAACAATTAGTAAATCCGTAAAGCATTATGGAAGGATTAGATTTATTAAAAAAAGACTGGAAAAAAAGGGAAAAATCGTTCCCCGAATTTTCCGAAACCGATATTTATAGAATGATTCACAAAAGGTCTTCTTCGATTGTGAAGTGGATTTTTATCATCAGTATCATAGAAATTCTGTTCTGGACAACCCTGCAATTTGTTATGGTAGATGAAGATCACAGAAAAATGGTTGAGGTGTATCATCTTGCGGACTTTTTACATATCAGTACGTTTGTGCATTATGCAGTATTATTGGTTTTTATTGTCTTGTTTTATAAAAATTTCAGAAGCATCTCTACCGAGTCGTCTGTAAAAATATTGATGAACAACATATTGAAAACCAGAAGAATAGTAAAATATTATGTGTGGTATAATATAGTAGTGATGTTTATTTCGGTAATTTTTGTCTGGAAGAATATGATTGTTTATGATGCTACTCTAAATGATGCTTTAGAGAAATCAATCAACTCGGGTTCCGAAGTCGGATTTTGGGTAGGTATCACCATTTGGATGGTTGTGATGTTGGCCTTAGCTATGGGTCTTCTCTGGCTTTTTTACCGCATTGTATATGGCATCTTGCTCAAACGCTTACACAAAAACTACAAAGAATTAGAGCGGTTTGAGTTTTAAACAGGCTCTTAAATCCTGTTGAGATAATCCTGTAGCATAATAGTGGCAGCCACTTCGTCTATCAGGGCTTTGTCCTGACGTTTTTTCTTTTTCAATCCGCTGTCCAAAAGGGTTTTTGAAGCCATTTTTGAAGTAAACCGCTCGTCTATACGTTCGATTTTTATCGTTGGAAATTCCTGATGGAATTGAGCGACAAACTTCTCGATGATTTCACTGCTCTGCGAAGGAGTTCCGTCCATTTGTTTGGGTTCGCCAATAAGCACCACATCTACTTTTTCCTTTAAAAAATAGTCTTTCAAAAACGGAAAAAGCTGTGAAGTTTCAATGGTGGTAAGCCCTGAGGCAATAATCCGAAGAGGGTCTGTAACGGCCAATCCCGTTCGTTTTTTTCCGTAATCTATGGCTAAAATTCTTGACATCGCCTGCAAAGATACTACTTAAACAATCTGAAATCAAAAATCACCAATCTTAAATCTTAAATCTTCGTACCTTTGTGCTCTTACACCTTTTTTACCTCAAAAAATGAATAAACTGAAAATTGTCTTTATGGGAACTCCCGATTTTGCTGTGGGAATCCTCGATGCTATAGTACAGAACAATTATGAAGTAGTCGGAGTGATTACGGCTCCCGATAAACCTGCAGGAAGAGGGCAAAAACTCTCTGTTTCTGCCGTAAAGCAATATGCTCTTGATAAAAATTTGCGTATTTTACAGCCTACCAACCTCAAAGACGAACAGTTTTTAGCGGAATTAAAATCCTTAGATGCCAATTTGCAGGTGGTTGTGGCTTTTCGGATGCTTCCCAAGCAGGTTTGGCAAATGCCCGAATTAGGCACTTTTAACCTTCATGCTTCTTTATTGCCTGATTACAGAGGTGCTGCTCCCATAAATTGGGCGATTATCAACGGAGAGACAAAAACCGGAGTTACCACCTTTTTTATTGATGAAAAAATTGATACGGGAGCTATTATTTTGAGTGATACGACTGAGATTTCACCCGATGAAAATGCGGGAAGTCTTCACGACCGATTGATGAATCTGGGTAAAAAAACCGTTTTAGAAACACTTTCCTTGATCGAAAAAGGTGAAGTAAAAACCACTATTCAACCGGAAAGTAAAGAACTCAAAACGGCTTATAAACTCAATAGAGAAAATTGCAAAATCAACTGGAACAAACCGGCTGAAGAAATTCATAATTTAATAAGAGGACTCAGCCCTTATCCTGCTGCCTGGACGTTTTTTGAAGACAACGATCAAAGCTGGAATGTGAAAATTTATGAAGCTTTTCCCGAAATATCAGACCATAAAATAGCTGTCGGAACAATAATTTCTACTAAGAAAGAACTCAAAATAGCTGTAAAAAACGGCTTTATCCACCTGAAATCACTCCAATTTCCGGGTAAAAAACGAATGACAACAACAGAATTCCTCAACGGAATGAGCTTTTCGGAGGCTGCAAAAGCCCTGTAACCCGCTTCAAATCGCTGTTTGGAGGCTGAAATCAGTGGGTTTATCAACAAAAGCAGGTAAGTTATTAACAAATTTAGGATAATTATAACCCGATTGTTGTGTAAGTTAAAAAAGACCTTAATTTTGTTGGTACGATGAATGTTTAACCAACAAACTATTTTAAATTATGAACAAATCAGAATTGATTGACGCTATTGCAGCGGATGCAGGAATTACAAAAGTAGCTGCCAAAGCAGCATTGGAAGCAGTAACAGGAAGTATTGCCAGCACTTTGAAAAAAGGCGGAAGAGTTTCTTTAGTAGGTTTCGGGTCTTTCTCAGTTTCTAAAAGAGCTGCCAGAGAAGGAAGAAATCCTCAAACCGGAAAAACTATCAAAATCGCTGCTAAGAATGTGGTAAAATTCAAAGCAGGTGCTGATTTGGAAGGAGCCGTAAACTAATAGCTCTTTTCTGAAAAGAATTAAAAGGTGTTTGTTTGTTCAGACACCTTTTTTTTGTAACTTGTGTTCAAAAAATCTATGAAAGGAAAATTGCTCATAGCACACCCCTCAATGTTGCAGGATATGGTTTTCGGAAGGGCTGTAATCCTCATAGTAGAACACAACCTTGACGGAACAGTGGGGTTTATACTCAACAAACCTATACCCTATGTTACTTCCGAACTCATTCCCGATATTGAGGTGTCGTTTCCCATTGCTAAAGGAGGTCCGGTAGAGCAGGACAATATGTATTTCATCCACAGCAAACCCGAAATGATTCCCGATAGTGTCGAAATTGCTGACGGAATTTTCTGGGGAGGCAATTTTGAGGCGATCAAACAGCACCTCAACAAAGGAACACTGTCTGAAAAAGACATTCGGTTTTTTCTGGGCTATTCGGGTTGGGATTTTGGGCAGTTGGAAAGAGAACTCGAAGAAAACGCCTGGCTGATAACCGAAAATCCTTACCGGGCAGAACTCATCGAAAAAACACAACCTGAGTTCTGGAAAGAAAAACTCGAAGATTTCGGAGAAAAATACCTGATTTGGTCAAATGCTCCCGAAAATCCCGAAATGAATTAACCCAAACGTATCAAGGCGTTCAGCCTTACTACCAAATCCTGAGCCAGGGCAGTGCCAAATTCTTTTTTTCGGTATTTGGTAATCGACCGGATACCCTGAATGATATTGGTCGTGAAAAGTTCGTCAGCTTTTTGCAAATCAAAAGGCGAAATGACCGCTTCGCTCACTTCGATGTCCTGATGTTTTTTTGCCAAAGCCAGAATTTGTTTCCTCATAATTCCGCCTATACAACCTTCCGAAACCGGAGGTGTAATTAGCTTTTTGCCCGTGAGCATAAAAATATTTCCGTTGAGGGTTTCCACTACATTTTTGGTGTCGTTCAAAAGCAGACAGTTGTCTAAACCGTTTTCGTGGGCAAAAATACTTCCGGTAATATTCAAAGCACGGTTGGTAGATTTTACCGAAGATAAAAGCTGTTTGCTGACGTAAAAATCCTTGTATAAATCTACCTCATAAGCAGCATCCGTAAAAGCATATATCGGATTTTTGAGAGGGAGAGCGTTTATAAGAAAACTCACATCATTGGTGGTAGGGAGATAATAGCCCTCTGCATTTCGATAAACCGTGATGCGAACCCGAAAGGCAGGAGATTTTTCCTTAGTCGAAATCAGGTTGAAAATCTGTTTTTCAATATATTCCATCGTGAAATTCATCGGGATTTCCATCCTTAGAATCCGCATCGAAGACATCAGGCGGAAATAATGGTCTTCAAAAAACAGAATTTTGTTGTCTGAAACTTTCAAAGTTTCGAAAACAGCATCTCCAAAGAGAAAAGCACGATTGTCATACAGTTCGTTTTTGGAGGTTTCTATGAGTTGTCCGTTGAAATTTAGCATAAAAAAATCACGCTTTTTTGATAAGCGTGACAAAGGTATTGTTTTTCGATGTTTTAACGAAATTAAGCCGAACCTAAAACCAGTTTCAGTTCAGAAACCTGACTTTCCCAAAGCTGTTTGGCTTCTTCGATTTCATCTTCGGGAGCAAAATCGACAACCACCAATGAAACATCTTTGGTGATTTCGTCTTCCTGAATACGAAATTCAAAATAATATTCCAAATCCTGATTGTCTTCATCCACCCAGCGAAATTTCACCTTATCGGATGATTTTTTGGCAATAATACGGGCTTTTTCCTGATCGTCATTCCAGACGAAAGTAAAAATTTCACCTCGTGAAATTACATTTTCTGCAAACCACTCTGCCAGCCCGGAAGAAGTGGAAATATATTGATATAACAGCTGTGTAGAAACATTCATCGGGAATTCCAGCTCAAATTTTATTTTATCTGCCATAGTATCTCAAAAAAATTTTCCGAAATATATAGAATATAAACCGTATAAAAAAACATTTGACGAAAAAAAAGTTTTGCTAATAGAGTTGTTTAATATATTTTTTCGTTTTACATTTGCACCCCGTTATGATAATCGTAATCGTAACAAAGAATGGCGAGGTAGCTCAGTCGGTTAGAGCGCAGGATTCATAACCCTGAGGTCACGGGTTCAACTCCCGTCTTCGCTACAACTAAAATAAAGGATTGTAAGATGTTTTCTTGCAATCCTTTTTTGATTTTATAAATCTCCTGATTTTCAATGGTGTTGAGGTGTAATTTGAATTTGGAGTAAAAAAAAACGGCAAAATAGCCGTTTACGTTCCTTGAGTTATTGTTGTGGTAAGGGTTTATAAATCTGAAATTATATCTTTGATTACAGAAATATCTACTGTTCCAAATTCGCTCTTGTCATAGATAACAGCAAAAATTACTTCTGTATTATCTATACTAACAATAGTTTCATAAGTGATTATTCTGCCTCCTCCACTTTTTCCTTTTCCTTTTGATTTTATGTTTAGTCTTACTTTACGGAATCCGTCTCCTAAATCATCTGCAAGTGTAAGCTCTTTCTCTATATTTTCTTTAAGAAACAGAATATCAGATCCTAAAGAGCGATATTTTTTTGCTAACCTCTTTAGCTCTTTGTCAAAAACAGGAGTAGTGGTTATATTATAATTCATTTAATACTTTTTGAAGCGGTTTGCCTTTTCTTTTTCCAGATGCAATTTCTTTTGCTTGTTTTGTACCTAAAGCAACCATTTTATAAAACTCGTTTGTTTTTGCATTCGGACTGTTAAGCGTTGGTTTTTCAGCAATGTTTTCCACTCCCGAAACTTTTGTAAAAATCCCCAAAGAAAGTACATAGTCTATCGTTTTTCTTGCAATAGGATTTCTTGCATCAAACTTTAATGTGATTTCTGCCATAATAATATGATTTAGCTTAATAACAACAAAGATACAAAAATTAAGCTGCTTAAAAATTAAGAGTCTGTTTAAATTTATATCGTGAGAATGTTTATAGCTTATTTTTGAGCGAAACAAGGCATATTTTCTTGAGATAGCGGTGTTCTATCTCAAGAAAATATAACGAAGTTACAGCCAAAAAGAAGCATAAACAAATTATTAGATAAATTTAAACAGGCTCTAAGATTTATAAAAAGAAAATTGATAGTTTTGTGGGAACTATCATGCGGTATGCTTTTCAATTCACTCGATTTTGCGGTTTTTCTCCCGATTGTCTTTTTTCTGTATTGGTTTGTAACCCACAGAAACTTAAAAGTCCAGAACCTGTTGGTCGTCATTTCGAGTTATGTGTTCTACTCGTTTTGGGATTGGAGGTTTCTTTCACTTATTATTTTCAGTACTCTCACAGATTATATAATTGGGCTTGCTTTGGGAAAAGAAAAAAACCATAAAAAGAGAAAACTCCTGCTGTGGAGCAGTATGATTATCAATCTCGGATTTCTCGGAGTTTTTAAATACTACAACTTTTTTATCGAAAATTTCAAATCTGCTTTTTTGTTTTTCGGACAGGAAATAAACATCAGTACCCTACACATTATTTTGCCTGTGGGAATTAGTTTTTATACGTTCCAGACGATGAGCTACACGATTGATGTCTATCGGAAAGAGTTTGAACCTACCAAAGATTTTATTGCTTTTTCTGCTTTTGTGGGCTTTTTCCCACAATTGGCAGCCGGTCCCATCGAAAGAGCAACCAACTTTTTGCCTCAATTCTATAAAAAACGAACTTTTGATTACACAAAAGCTGTTGATGGGCTAAAACAAATGCTTTGGGGTTTGTTCAAAAAAGTAGTGATTGCAGACAATTGTGCTGAATTTGCCAATGAAATTTTCAATAATTCCGACCAATATTCCGGAAGTACGTTGGTCTTGGGGGCTTTCTTTTTTGCTTTTCAGATTTATGGAGATTTTTCGGGATATTCGGATATGGCTATCGGAATGTCACGGCTTTTCGGGTTTGATTTAAAGCGAAATTTTGCTTTTCCGTATTTCTCCCGAGACATAGCCGAATTCTGGAGAAGATGGCACATTTCGCTTTCTACCTGGTTTCGGGATTATCTTTACATTCCGCTTGGAGGTAGTAAGGGTGGGGTTTGGATGAAAATCCGAAATACGTTTATCATCTTTCTGGTAAGCGGATTTTGGCACGGAGCCAATTGGACATTTATCGCTTGGGGAGCTGTAAATGCCCTCTATTTTTTACCTTTATTGCTTACGAACAAAAACAGAACTCATCTGGAAATTATAGGACAGGGGAAATATTTTCCGACACTCAAAGAATTCACTTCGATGGTCTTAACTTTCGGGCTAACAACGCTTGCCTGGATATTTTTTAGAGCAGAGAATATAACTCATGCTTTTGATTATCTGAAAGAAATATTCTCAGGTTCGTTATTCAGCAAATTTGAAATATTTCCCATAAAAATTTTAGGTTTAATTTTTATTTTTCTGATGATCGAATGGCTGGGCAGAGAAAGCGAATATGCTCTCGAAAAAATTGGCTTAAAATGGAAACCCCGATACAGATATTTGATGTATTACACAATTATTTTGAGCATTTTGGTATTTGGAGCTAAAGAACAGGAGTTTATATATTTTCAGTTCTAAAAGATGAAAAATTTTTTACGTAAAATATCGGTTTTCATAGGAGGTTTATTCCTGATTATTCTTATCATATTCGGAGTAAACCGCTATTTTTCGGACTTTAGAATCCTTCCTGAAAATACCATTCTCATTATGGGGCATTCCCATTCGGAGTGTGCTTATAACGATTCTTTGATTTTGGGGGTTGCCAATTATTCTGATTCGGGAGAAACCTATTTTTACAATTACATAAAACTCAGACAGCTGATAAAACAAAATCCTAAGATAAATAAAGTCCTTATTGAGTTTACAAACAATCAGATTGAAAGTTTTATAGACGAAAGAACCTGGGAAGACAAATATATTTCCCACAGGTTTCCAAAATATGGAGTTTTTATGGATAAAGAGGAAATGGCTTTACTCCTCAAGAAAAATCCTACTTATTTCAAAGAAAATCTATCGGCTTGTTTCAAATCGAATTTTATGATGATTCTGAAAAACCAATTGAATTATACCACCGAAATCGGAGGCTATAAATATCTGGAAAGAAAACTGACGGAAACAGAACAAGAGGAAGATACTACAGAAAAAGTTGACAATGAAACACTTGCTGTTTATAACCTGTACTATCTCGATAAAATAATAGCGTTTTGCCAACAGAATAATGTGGAAGTGATTCTGATTCGGAGTCCGTTGCACAAGGATTATAATTTTGATAATGAGGCTGTTTTCCAAAATATGCTGAAGACAAAATATCACGAACTTGATTTTTTAGACTTCTCTGAATTTCCGCTTTCCGATGACGAATTTGGAGATGTCCTACACCTGAACCACAAAGGAGCAAAAAAATATTCGCTTTGGTTTGACAGGCTTCTCAAAAAAGGATTATTTCAAAAAAACCACAAACAGAAATTCATTGACAAGGAGATAGAAACCCTTAATATTGAGCTTTAAACCTTAAACAAAAATACTATCTTTGCACCTTTCTAAATGTAACCTATTATGCAACTGTCAGAGCAAGAAATCATCCGTAGAGAAAAATTGACGAAATTAAGGGAGCTGGGAATCAATCCGTATCCTGCCAATCTTTATCCTGTAAGCGAAACTACCAAACAGGTTAAGGAAAATTTTTCCGAAGGACGAAAGGTTATTCTGGCAGGACGTATCATGAGTTTCCGTATTCAGGGAAAAGCCTCGTTTGCCGAATTGCAGGATAGTGAAGGACGTATTCAAATCTATATCAATCGTGATGAAATTTGTCCCGATGAAGATAAAACACTTTATAACGAAGTCTTCAAAAAACTGATTGATTTGGGAGATTTCATCGGAATTGAAGGCGAATTATTCCTTACTCAAGTGGGGGAAAAATCGGTTCGTGTTCAGAATTTTACACTTTTGAGTAAAGTACTTCGTCCGCTTCCACTCCCAAAAACTGATGCAGATGGAAATGTTCACGATGCTTTTGTGGACCCTGAACTCCGTTACAGAATGCGTTATGTGGATTTGGTTGTGAATCCGCAAGTGAAAGAAGTTTTCGTAAAACGTACGAAACTCTTCAATGCAATGCGAAATTTCTTTAACGAAAGAGGTTATATGGAAGTGGAAACACCGATTCTGCAATCCATTCCGGGAGGTGCGGCTGCAAGACCTTTTATTACACATCACAACGCTTTGGATATTCCGTTATATTTGAGAATTGCCAACGAATTATACCTGAAAAGACTGATTGTAGGAGGGTTTGACGGAGTGTACGAATTTTCCAAAAACTTCCGAAACGAGGGAATGGACAGAACGCACAATCCCGAATTTACAGCAATGGAAATCTATGTTTCATACAAAGATTACAACTGGATGATGGAG
>Ga0172382_10005051_pt1 | contig 19862 bp, 20 predicted proteins | sample Leawel138RmetaG_FD_122245 | JGI IMG/M metagenome (GOLD analysis project Ga0172382, IMG submission 122245) | Leachate microbial communities from a municipal landfill in Southern Ontario, Canada - Leachate well 138R metaG | ecosystem: Engineered > Solid waste > Landfill > Unclassified | place... | reverse complement strand
CTTCCAGAAGATGATCGACAAGCTGGGCCTGCGCCAGCCGCCCAACCGCACCGCGCGCAATCCGGAAGACGCCGTGCGCCTGGCCGAGGAGATCGGCTATCCGCTGGTGGTGCGCCCGTCCTACGTGCTCGGCGGCCGCGCCATGGAGATCGTCTACAACGAGGCGGAGCTGCGCACCTACATGCGCGACGCGGTGAAGGTATCCAACGAATCGCCGGTACTGCTGGATCGTTTCCTCGACGACGCGGTGGAAGTGGACGTAGACGCCATTTGCGACGGCCAGGACGTGCTCATCGGCGGCATCATGGAGCACATCGAACAGGCCGGCGTGCATTCCGGCGACTCCGCCTGTTCGCTGCCGCCGTACAACCTCTCCGCTGCGGTGCAGGACGAGCTGCGCGCGCAGACCCGGGCCATGGCCAAGGAGCTGAAGGTGGTCGGCCTGATGAATACCCAGTTCGCCATCAAGGGCGATACGGTCTACGTGCTGGAGGTCAATCCGCGTGCCTCGCGTACCGTACCCTTCGTTTCCAAGGCCACCGGCATGTCGCTGGCCAAGATCGCGGCGCGCTGCATGGTTGGCCAGAGCCTGGCCAGCCAGAACGCCAGCCACGAAGTGGTGCCGGCCTATTATTCGGTGAAGGAGGCGGTATTCCCCTTCATCAAATTCCCCGGCGTGGACCCGATCCTGGGGCCCGAGATGAAGTCCACCGGCGAGGTGATGGGTGTGGGGCGCAGCTTTGCCGAGGCCTATTACAAGTCGCAGATCGGCGCCGGCGTGCTGTTGCCCAAGGGCGGCAAGGCCTTCGTCAGCGTGCGCGATGCCGACAAGCAGGGCATCGTGCAGGTGTGCCGCTATTTGCAGGAACTGGGCTTCGAGATCCTGGTCACCCGCGGTACCGGACGTGTACTGGACGAGGCGGGCATACCCTATACCCGCGTCAACAAGGTGACCGAGGACCGGCCGCACATCGTCGACATGATCAAGAACGACGAGGTGAGCTTCATCGTCAACACCACCGAGGACAAGCAGGCCGTGGCCGATTCCTTCCTGATTCGCCGCGAGGCCTTGCAGCACAAGGTGACCTACACCACCACCCTGGCCGGCGCCCTTGCCACCGCCAAGGCGCTGATGCAGCGTGATATCGGCGGCGTCAACCGCATCCAGGACCTGCATCTGGAGTTGCAGCAATGAGCAAGACACCGATGACCACGCGTGGCGCTGCGCGCCTGCGTGAGGAGCTGAATGAGCTGAAGGGCGTGGCACGTCCGCGTGTGATCGCGGCCATTGCCGAGGCACGCGCCCATGGCGACCTGAAGGAAAATGCCGAGTATCACGCCGCGCGCGAGCAGCAGGGCTTCATCGAAGGCCGTATTCAGGAGATCGAGGGCAAGCTGTCCAACGCCCAGATCATCGACCCCACCGCGCTCAATGCCGGCGGCAAGGTGGTGTTTGGTGCCACCGTGACGCTGGTGGAGATGGATACCGAGGACGAGGTGACCTACCAGATCGTCGGCGAGGACGAGGCCGACATCAAGCAGAGTCGCATCTCCGTCACCTCGCCGGTGGCGCGCGCCCTCATCGGCAAGGAAGAGGGCGACATCGCCCAGGTGCAGGCCCCGGGCGGTCTGCGCGAGTACGAAATCGTCGAAGTGCGCTACGAATAACAGTTACGAGTTTCGGGTTTCGCACAACTGAAGAAACCGTCGAAACCCGAAGCTCGGAACTCGCAACCATGTTTCTGATCGGCGAACGCATACTCCTCACCCTCTGGGTCGGCGCCCTGTGGGCCATCGGCTATCTGGCCGTGCCCACCCTGTTTGCCCTGCTGGACGACCGCATTCTGGCCGGCATGCTGGCCGGGCGCATGTTTGCCCTGGTCAGTTTCCTCGGCCTGTTCTGCGGTGGTGTGCTGTTGCTGGGCAGCTTGTTCCGCCAGGGCAAATCGGCGCTGCGCAGTGTGCGTGTCTGGCTGCTGGTGGTGATGCTGCTGCTGGTGGCGGTGGGGGAGTTTGGTGTGCAGCCGTTGATGGCGCAACTGAAGGCGCAAGGGCTGGTGGAGGGCAGCATGCAGGCCGCGCAGTTTGCCCGCCTGCACGGCGTCGCCTCCGTGCTCTATCTCATCAACAGCCTGTGTGGCCTGCTGCTGGTCGGCCTGGGCGGGAAATCAGGGTAGTTGCAGGCGTGGTTTTTCGGCCTGACGGTATAGCACCGCAATGTGGCCGATGGTCTGTACCAGTTCACCACCGCTCTTCTCGCACAGTTCCACGGTCAGGGCCTGGCGTGCATCGCGATCCTCGCCGTTGACCCGTACCTTGATCAGTTCGTGGTGCTCCAGGGTGGAGTCCAGCTCCTTCAACAGGGCCTCGCTCAGCCCGGCATTGCCGATGATGATTACCGGTTTGAGGCTGTGGGCGAGTTTGCGCAGGTGGCGCTTTTGCGCTTGGGTCAGGGCCATGATGAACGATATTTTCGGGAAAGGGCGCCTAGTTTAACTGTAATATCCCTTCATCACCATGGGGATGTATCGCACGGTCCCGGGTGACCTGGCAGCCTGGTTCTGGCGTAACGGACGGACAGATGAAGCGTAGTAAAAGCAGTACCCGTTGGCTCAAGGAGCACTTCGACGACATCTACGTGAAACGGGCCCAGCAGGAGGGCTACCGTTCGCGTGCGGTCTACAAGCTGCTGGAGCTGAACGAAAAGGAGCGCCTGCTCAAGCCGGGCATGACGGTGGTCGACCTGGGCGCGGCCCCGGGCAGCTGGTCGCAACTGGCGGCAGACATCGTCGGCAAGCATGGCCGGGTGGTGGCGCTGGACATCCTGCCCATGGACCCGTTGCCGGGGGTGGAGATCATCCAGGGCGACTTCCGCGAGGAGGCGGTGCTGCAGCAACTGCTGACGGTCATCGGCGAGCGCCCGGTGGACGTTGTATTGTCCGATATAGCCCCCAATATCAGTGGCATGACTTCGGTGGACCTGCCGCGTGCCATGTACCTGGTGGAACTGGCGTTGGATCTGTGCCGTACGGTGCTGAAGCCGGGCGGGGACTTCGTGGTCAAGGTGTTCCAGGGGCCGGGTTCCGACCAATTCGTAAAGGCACTGCGCCAGCATTTTGCCAAGGTGGTGGTGCGCAAGCCGGCTGCCTCGCGCCCGCGTTCGCGCGAGGTGTATATGGTGGCCAGGAACTATTCCGTGTAGTAACGTACTCTAAACGCAGCGGGTATAACTCCCCGTCGCAACCCGGAGACGAATTTTGAACGACATCGCAAAGAACATCATTCTGTGGGTGGTGATCGCCGTTATCCTGATGACGGTGTTCAATAATTTCGGCCAGCAGCGCCAGACCAGCCAGCCCCTGGAATACTCCCAGTTCATCACCGACATCCGCGCCGGCCGCATTAAGAGCGTGGAGATCGAGGGCCGCACCATCATCGGCACCCGTGAGGACGGTGAGCGCTTCATGACCTACTCCCCCGATGACCCGGGGCTGATGGCCGATCTGCTCAACAGCAATGTGCGCGTGGTGGCCAAGCCGCCTGAAAGTCAGGGTCTGCTGACCCAGATTTTCATCTCCTGGTTCCCCATGCTGCTACTCATCGGCGTGTGGATCTTCTTCATGCGCCAGATGCAGGGCGGTGGCGGCGGCCGTGGTGCCATGTCCTTTGGCAAGAGCCGCGCCCGTCTGCTGGGCGAAGATCAGGTGAAGGTGACCTTCGCCGATGTGGCCGGCGTGGAAGAGGCCAAGGAGGAGGTGAGCGAGCTGGTGGAATTCCTGCGCGACCCCTCCAAGTTCACCAAGCTGGGCGGCAAGATCCCGCGCGGCGTGCTGATGGTCGGCGCGCCGGGTACCGGCAAGACCCTGCTGGCCAAGGCCATTGCCGGCGAGGCGCGGGTACCGTTCTTCACCATCTCCGGTTCCGACTTCGTCGAGATGTTCGTCGGCGTCGGCGCCTCGCGCGTGCGCGACATGTTCGAGCAGGCCAAGAAGCACGCCCCCTGCATCATCTTCATCGATGAAATCGATGCGGTGGGACGTCACCGCGGCGCTGGCCTCGGCGGCGGTCATGACGAGCGCGAGCAGACCCTGAACCAGCTGCTGGTGGAGATGGACGGCTTCGAGGGCAATGAGGGCGTCATCGTCATCGCCGCCACCAACCGGCCCGACGTGCTCGACCCGGCGCTGCTGCGTCCCGGCCGTTTCGACCGTCAGGTGGTGGTGCCGCTGCCCGATGTCCGCGGTCGCGAACAGATCCTCAAGGTGCACATGCGCAAGGTGCCGGCGGCCAGCGACGTCAATCCGTCCATCATCGCCCGCGGCACGCCGGGATTCTCCGGTGCCGACCTCGCCAACCTGGTGAACGAGGCGGCGCTGTTCGCCGCCCGCGCCGGCAAGACCCTGGTGGGCATGGGCGAGTTCGAGCGTGCCAAGGACAAGATCATGATGGGCGCCGAGCGCAAGTCCATGGTGATGAGCGAGGACGAGAAGAAGCTGACCGCCTACCACGAGGCGGGACATGCCATAGTCGGCCGCCTGGTGCCGGACCACGACCCGGTGCACAAGGTGTCCATCATCCCGCGCGGCCGCGCCCTCGGCGTCACCCTGTTCCTGCCGGAACAGGATCGCTACAGCTACAGCAAGCAGCGCCTGGAGAGCCAGATTTCCAGCCTGTTCGGCGGCCGTATCGCCGAGGAGCTGATCTTCGGCGCCGACAAGGTGACCACCGGCGCCTCCAACGACATCCAGCGCGCCACCGAGCTGGCCCGCAACATGGTGACCAAGTGGGGACTGTCGGAGAAGCTGGGGCCGCTGACCTATACCGAGGAGGAGGGCGAGGTGTTCCTCGGCCGTTCGGTGACCCAGCACAAGAATGTCTCCGACGAGACCGCCCATATCATCGACGAGGAGGTGCGCCTGTTCATCGACCGCAATTACGAACGCTCCCGGCGCATCCTGACCGAGAACATGGACAAGCTGCACACCATGGCCGATGCCCTGATGAAGTACGAGACCATCGACCTGGAGCAGATCAACGACATCATGGCCGGCAAGCCGCCGCGGCCTCCAGTCGACTGGACCGATAGCGAACCCAAGTCCGGTGCCGGCAGCACCGCCGACAAGGACGATACCGCCGGCGGCAAGCTGGGTGATCCGGCCGGACAGCACTAGTGCTGCGACCGCAGTGACACAACGCCCCGCTATGCGGGGCGTTGTGTTTTTGGCCAGAGGAGGCCGGGTGTCAGCCCTTGGCTGGGCGCGATCGGCGCAACCCCGTATAATCCGCACGCCATGATTCTCGACTGCGCCGGCAAGCCCCTCGACCTCTCTGTTCCCCGCGTGATGGGGATACTCAACGTGACGCCCGATTCCTTTTCCGATGGCGGCCACTATATCGCTCCCGCCGTGGCGGTGGCGCGGGCGCGGCAGATGGTGGCCGAGGGGGCGGCAGTCATCGATGTGGGCGGCGAATCCACCCGGCCCGGCGCGGCTGCGGTGGATGCGGACGAGGAGATTGCACGGGTGGTGCCGGTCATCGCAGCCCTGGCCGCCGAACTGCCGGTACCCATCTCGGTGGATACCAGCAAGCCGGCGGTGATGCAGGCGGCGGTGGCGGCGGGGGCCGGGCTGATCAACGATGTCTGTGCCCTGCAGCAGCCGGGGGCACTGGCGGCGGCGGCGGAGTTGCAGGTGCCGGTGTGCCTGATGCACATGCAGGGTGAACCGCGCACCATGCAGCAGGCTCCGCACTATGCGGACGTGGTGGGCGAGGTGCGCGAGTTTCTGGCCCGGCGGGTCGCGGCCTGCGTTGCCGCCGGCATTCGCCGCGACCGCATCCTGCTCGATCCGGGGTTTGGTTTCGGCAAGACGCTGGCGCACAACCTGAGTCTGCTCAAACATCTGCGCGGGCTGCACGGCCTGGGATTGCCGCTGCTGGCGGGAATGTCGCGCAAGAGCATGATCGGTGCCGTGCTGGAGGCGCCGCTGGAGGAGCGGCTGTACGGCAGCTTGGCGGTCGCCACCCTGAGTGCCTGGCTGGGCGCCGCGATAGTGCGCGTCCACGACGTCAAGGCCACGGTGGATGTGTTGCGGATGGTGGCTGCAGTGCAGGCCGCGGATTGAGGCCTGGGCACTACGGCATTTTTGGTTCGATCTGACGGAACAACATCATGGCACGTAAATATTTTGGTACCGACGGCATCCGCGGCAAGGTGGGCGAGTTTCCCATCACGCCGGAGTTCATGCTCAAGCTGGGCTGGGCCGCGGGCCGTGTGCTGTCCGCCGGCAAGCACGGCGGCAAGGTGATCATCGGCAAGGACACGCGCATCTCCGGCTATATGTTCGAATCGGCGCTGGAAGCAGGTCTGTCTGCGGCAGGGCTGGACATCCGTCTGCTCGGGCCGATGCCGACCCCGGCCATCGCCTATCTGACGCGCACCCTGCGCGCCACCGCCGGCATCGTGATCAGCGCCTCACACAACCCCTACGAGGACAACGGCATCAAGTTCTTTTCCGCCGCCGGCACCAAGCTGCCCGACGAGGTGGAACTGGCCATCGAGGCGGCGCTGGATGAGCCGATGACCATGGCGCCGTCGGCACACCTGGGCAAGGCCGAGCGCGTGGTGGACGCCGGCGGCCGCTACATCGAGTTCTGCAAGAGCACTTTCCCCAATACGTTGAGTCTGGAAGGGATGAAGATCGTGGTGGACTGCGCCAACGGCGCCACCTATTTCGTCGCGCCGCGGGTGTTCCGTGAACTGGGCGCCGAGGTGATCAAGATCGGTGCCGAGCCGGACGGTCTCAACATCAACGTCGATTGCGGCTCCACCCATCCGGCCCTGTTGCAGCGTGCGGTGCTGGAGCACCAGGCGGATCTCGGCATCGCCTTCGACGGCGATGGTGATCGCGTGATCATGGTCGACCACACCGGCGCCATCGTCGACGGCGACGAACTGCTGTTCATCATCGCCATGGAGCGTCAGCGCCAGGGCGGTTTGGCCGGCGTGGTGGGGACGCTGATGAGCAACCTGGGCATGGAGCATGCGTTGGCCGCCGCCGGCATTGGCTTTCAGCGTGCCAAGGTGGGCGACCGATACGTGCTGGAGCAGATGCAGAACCTGGGCTGGCCCCTGGGCGGCGAGTCCTCCGGCCACATCATCTGCCGCGACTGTACCACCACCGGCGACGGCATCGTCTCGGCGTTGCAGGTGCTTACCGCGCTGGCGCGGAGTGGTAATAGTCTGCATGCCCTCAAGAGCGGCATGAGCAAGTATCCGCAGAAGATGGTCAACGTGCGTCTGGAGCAGCCCTGCGACGTCATGGCCTCCAGTCTGGTGCAGGAGGCAATGCGCGCTGCGGAAGCCGCCTTTGCGCGCGGTGGCCGCGTACTGCTGCGTCCCTCTGGTACTGAGCCGGTGGTGCGGGTGATGGCCGAGGGCGAGGATGCAGCGCTGGTGGAGCGTATCGTGGCGGACCTGGCCAAGGCGGTACGTCAGGCGATGTGTGGTTCCAATTGATTTCTCCGCTGTCAGCGGGTAAGCTTCCGCGCTGTTTTTGCACCTATATGGGGAGGTAGGGCTGATGCGACGACCGCTCGTGGCCGGTAACTGGAAGATGAACGGCTCCAGGGCCACTATCAAGGCACTGCTGGACGGCATCAAACAGGGGATCGGCGACGTGACCAAGGCGGAAGTCGTGGTGTGCGCCCCCTATATCTACCTGCCCGAGGTGGCGGCGCAGCTTTCCGGCAGCCCCGTCGCCTGGGGTGCGCAGAACCTGAGCACCGAGGCCTCCGGCGCCTTTACCGGCGAGATCGCCGCCGCGATGCTGCTGGATTTTCACTGCCGCTACGTGATCGTCGGCCATTCCGAGCGTCGCTCGCTGTACGGTGAGACCGATGCGGTGGTGGCGAAGAAGTATGCGGTGGCCCGTGCCGCCGGCCTGGTACCCATTCTGTGCGTGGGTGAAACCTTGGCTGAACGCGAGCAGGGCATTACCGAACAGGTCGTCGCACGCCAGTTGCAGGCGGTTATCGACTTGGAAGGCGTGGCCACCCTGGCTGCCGGCGTTATCGCCTATGAGCCGGTGTGGGCCATCGGTACCGGCAAGACTGCCAGTCCCGAACAGGCGCAGGAGGTGCATGCCTTCATCCGCCGCAGTATCGCCGCCAGTGATTCCGCCGTGGCGGACAAGGTGCAGATCCTGTATGGCGGCAGCATGAATGCAGCCAATGCCGCGACGTTGCTGGCCCAGGCCGACATCGACGGCGGCCTAATTGGTGGTGCCTCGCTCAAGGCGGAAGACTTTTTGACCATTTGCCGCGCCGCCAACTAGGGCCCGGATAGAGAAAATGCAGACACTGATCGTTATTGTTCACGTAATGGCGGCGCTGGGCGTGGTTGGCTTGGTATTGCTGCAGCAGGGCAAGGGCGCCGATGCTGGCGCAGCCTTTGGCAGCGGCGCGTCGGCCACCGTATTCGGCGCGCGTGGTTCGGGCTCGTTCCTGACCCGCTCGACAGCCATCCTGGCCACGGTGTTTTTCCTGACCAGCCTGTCGCTGGCCTATTTCTCGGGTCGCAGTGCATCCCCTGCCAGTGTGACTGAGATCATTGCACCAGCTCAGGTTCCTGCTCCTGCCGCGGATGCACCCGCAGCACAGGATAAGCCGGATCTGCCGGTACCCAAGCAATAAATTTCAGTTTCGCGGACGTGGTGGAATTGGTAGACACGCCATCTTGAGGGGGTGGTGGCGCAAGCCGTGTGGGTTCGAGTCCCACCGTCCGCACCAAACAAAAAACCCGGTTCTGAACGAACCGGGTTTTTTTTCGCCTGTGCCGTGCGCAGCAAGCATGAGCAGTAGGAATACTGCTTGGCATGGTGTTGTTCCAACGCTCAGGCCGCTGTTGTGCTTGTTGTACACACAGCGTTGTGTCCACTGCATGCTGTGAAAATGTTACGCAACGGTGATGTTTATGCGTCGCTACAGTTACCGCCAGGTATCACCTTGTTACATCTTTCCCTAAAAATTTTAATGACTCTATAACTTCATGAAACGAAAAGAAAATTGGCATTGATCAAACTTGACACCCGATCCGGCACTAGCCTAGACTCCGTGGACTCAAAAAATAGTAACAACATAATTATTCTGTCGGAATTTGCAGGGTGTAATGCGAATTTCCGTTTCTGGGAGCGTAGGCAAGCATGCTGGAAAATTACCTGCCGATCCTCGTCTTCGTGAGCGTCGGCATACTGTTCGGTGCCTTCTTCATCGTCCTCGGCTTTGTTCTTGGCCCACGCAAGCCGGATGCGGAAAAGCTCTCTGCCTATGAATGCGGCTTCGAGGCCTTCGAAGACGCGCGCATGAAATTCGACGTGCGCTACTACCTTGTCGCCATCCTGTTCATCATCTTCGATCTGGAAATCGCCTTCCTGTTTCCCTGGGCCGTGGCCCTGCGTGAAATCGGTATGTTCGGTTTCATGGCCATGATGCTGTTCCTTGGCCTGCTGGTTATCGGTTTCATCTACGAGTGGAAGAAGGGGGCCCTGCAGTGGGAATAGAAGGTATTCTCGAAAAGGGCTTCGTCACCACTTCTGCCGACAAGCTGATCAACTGGGCCCGTACCGGCTCCATGTGGCCGATGACCTTCGGCCTGGCCTGCTGTGCCGTGGAGATGATGCATGCTGGCGCCTCACGCTACGACCTGGATCGCTTTGGCATCATCTTCCGCCCCAGCCCGCGCCAGTCCGACGTGATGATCGTCGCCGGCACCCTGTGCAACAAGATGGCCGCACCGCTGCGCAAGGTCTATGACCAGATGCCGGAGCCGCGCTGGGTGATCTCCATGGGATCCTGCGCCAATGGCGGCGGCTATTACCACTATTCCTATTCTGTGGTGCGCGGCTGCGACCGCATCGTGCCGGTCGACATCTACGTGCCCGGTTGCCCGCCGACGGCGGAGGCGCTGCTGTACGGCATTCTGCAATTGCAGAACAAGATCCGGCGTACCAGCACCATAGCCCGTTAACAGCGAGAGTCCTGCGGCATGTCTGATTACTATCAGAATCTTTCAACGCGCGTGCAGCAAAGATTGCAGGGCCGCATAGGCCAGTGCAGCGTGGCGCTGGGCGAGCTCACCATCGAAGTGCCCAAGGCGCATCTGCTTGAGGTGGGGCGTGTGTTGCGCGACGAGCCGGAGTTTGCCTGCGAGCAGCTCATCGATCTGTGCGGGCTGGATTATTTGGAGTACGGCAACGGCAGCTGGAGCGGCCCGCGCTATGCGGTGGCCTATCACCTGCTGTCGGTACAGAACAATCACCGCATCCGCCTCAAGGTGTTCACCGACGGCGAGGTGCCGCTGGTGGACTCCGTGGTTTCGATCTGGAGTTCGGCCAACTGGTACGAGCGCGAGGCCTTCGACCTGTTCGGTATCGTGTTCGAAGGGCATCCCGACCTGCGCCGCATCCTCACCGACTACGGTTTCGTCGGCCATCCCTTCCGCAAGGATTTCCCCATCAGCGGCAACGTGGAGATGCGCTACGACCCGGAGAAGGGGCGCGTGGTGTATCAGCCGGTCAGCATCGAGCCGCGCAATCTGGTGCCGCGCGTCATCCGCCACGACCACCGTTATGTGACGCCGGAAGTGCCGGCAGCGCAGGGAGACAAGTAACGTGGCCGAGATCCGCAATTTCACCCTCAACTTCGGTCCGCAGCATCCGGCGGCCCACGGCGTGCTGCGCCTGATCCTGGAGATGGATGGCGAGGTTATCGAACGCGCCGATCCGCATATCGGTCTGCTGCACCGCGCCACCGAGAAGCTGGCCGAACAGCGCCACTATGTGCAGAACCTGCCGTACATGGACCGCCTCGATTACGTGTCGATGATGTCCAACGAGCACGCCTACTGCCTGGCAGTGGAAAAGATGCTCGGCATCGAGCTGCCGGAGCGCGCGCAGTACATCCGCGTGATGTTCGACGAGATCACCCGTATCCTCAATCACCTGCTGTGGATCGGCTCGCACGCCCTCGACGTGGGCGCCATGGCCATGTTCCTCTATGCCTTCCGTGAGCGTGAGGATTTGATGGACTGCTACGAGGCAGTGTCCGGCGCGCGTCTGCATGCGGCCTATTACCGCCCGGGCGGCGTCTACCGCGACCTGCCCGAGCGCATGCCGCAGTACGACACCAAGGCCACCAAGTGGCACTCCGAGGCCTCACTCAAGGCATCCAACGAAAACCGTCAGGGTTCGCTGCTCGATTTCATCGAGGATTTCACCAACCGTTTCCCCGGTTATGTCGACGAATACGAAACCCTGCTCACCGACAACCGCATCTGGAAGCAGCGTACCGTCGGCATCGGCGTGGTGTCGCCGGAGCGGGCCCTGCAGATGGGGTTCACCGGCCCGATGCTGCGCGGTTCCGGCGTGGCTTGGGATCTGCGCAAGAAGCAGCCCTATGAGGTGTACGACAAGCTGGCCTTCGATATCCCGGTGGGCACGAACGGCGACAGCTACGATCGCTATCTGGTGCGCATCGAGGAGTTCCGTCAGTCCAACCGCATCATCAAGCAGTGCGTGGACTGGCTGCGCAAGAATCCCGGCCCGGTGATGGTGGACGATCACAAGGTCGCCCCGCCGCCGCGCACTGAAATGAAGCAGGACATGGAAGCGCTGATCCACCACTTCAAGCTGGTCTCCGAGGGCATCAGCCTGCCGGCGGGGGAGGCCTATGCCGCGGTGGAGCATCCCAAGGGCGAGTTCGGCATCTATCTGGTGTCCGACGGTGCCAACAAACCCTATCGCATGAAGATCCGTGCCCCCGGTTTTGCCCATCTGTCGGGCTTCGACGAGATGGTGCGGGGTCACATGCTGGCCGACGTGGTCACCGTGATCGGCACGCAGGACATAGTATTCGGAGAGATTGACCGCTGATGGCACAGGCAAATATCGAATTGCTGACGCCGGCCTCGCGTGCCGAGATCGACACCTGGGTAGCCAAGTATCCGGCCGAGCGCAAGCAGTCGGCGGTGATGGCGGCGTTGCGCATCGCCCAGGACCAGAACGGCGGCTGGCTGACCACCGAGCTGATGGATGCCGTGGCCGGTTATCTGGAGATGGCGCCCATCGCGGTGTACGAGGTGGCCACCTTCTATTCCATGTACCAGCTGGAACCGGTGGGCCGCCACAAGATCAATGTCTGCACTAACATCTCCTGCCTGCTGCGCGGCTCGGAAGAGGTGGTGGCGCATCTGCAGCAGCGCCTCGGCATCAAGTTGGGCGAGACCACCGCCGACGGCCGCTTCACGCTGAAGGAAGTGGAGTGTCTCGGTGCCTGTGTCAACGCGCCGGTGGCGCAGATCGCGCGGCAGTATTACGAGCAGCTCACCCCTGAGCTCATCGACCGCATCATCGACGGCCTGGAATAGGGGGCGCACTGCACATGGCCAACGACGTCTGTTTCCGCACCCTGCACCTGGACAAGCCGTGGACGCTGGCGAATTACCGCAGCGTGGGCGGCTATTCGGTGTGGGAAAATATCCTCAAGGAGAAGACCTCTCCCGACAGCATCATCGCCGAACTGAAGACCTCGGCCCTGCGCGGCCGTGGTGGCGCCGGTTTTCCCACCGGCCTGAAGTGGAGCTTCATGCCGCGCAATGTCGAAGGGCAGAAGTACGTGGTGTGCAATTCCGACGAGGGCGAACCGGGTACCTGCAAGGACCGCGACATCCTGCGCTACAACCCGCACCAGCTGGTCGAGGGCATGGCCATCGCCGGCTACACCATCGGTGCGACCAAGGGTTACAACTACATCCGCGGCGAATTCTGGGAGCCCTATGAGCGCTTCCAGGCCGCCATCGAGGAGGCGCGTGCCGCGGGCCTGCTCGGCAAGAACATCATGGGTTCCGGCATCGACTTCGACATCGACGTGCACCTGGGCGCCGGCGCCTACGTCTGCGGCGAGGAAACCGCTTTGCTGGAATCGCTGGAGGGCAAGAAGGGCCAGCCGCGTTTCAAGCCGCCGTTCCCCGCCAGTTTCGGCCTGTACGGCCGCCCGACCACCATCAACAACACCGAATCGCTGGCCTCGGTGCCGGCGATCCTGCAGCACGGCGGCCAGTGGTTCCTGGAGCTGGGCAAGCCCAACAACGGCGGCACCAAGCTGTTTTCCGTTTCCGGCCACGTCAACAAGCCCGGCAACTACGAGGTGCCCATGGGCATGCCGTTCGCCGAACTGTTGGAGATGGCCGGCGGCGTGTGGAAAGGACGCAAGCTGAAGGCGGTGATTCCGGGCGGCAGTTCCACCCCGGTGCTGCCGGCGGCGATCGCCATGGACATGACCATGGACTACGACTCCATCTCCAAGGCTGGTTCCATGCTCGGTGCCGGTTCGGTGATCGTGATGGACGAGACGACCTGCATGGTGAAGGTGCTGGCACGCCTGTCCCACTTCTATTACGAGGAGTCCTGCGGCCAGTGCACGCCGTGTCGCGAGGGTACCGGCTGGCTGGCGCGCATGGTGCACCGCATCGAGCACGGCGAGGGCCGCCAGGAAGACCTGGATCAGCTGGTGCGTGCGGCCACCCAGATCGAGGGCCACACCATTTGCGCCCTGGGCGATGCGGCGGCAATGCCGGTGAAGAGCTTCATCAAGCATTACCGCGACGAATTCCAGTACCACATTGATCACAAGAAGTGCATGGTGTGACACCAGCATGAGCGGAAGCCCTATGGTAACGATTGAGATCAACGGCAAGCCGGTACAGGCCCGCCCCGGCGCGATGCTGATCGAGGCCGCCGATGAGGCCGGCATCACCATTCCGCGCTTCTGCTATCACAAGAAACTGTCGGTGGCGGCCAGCTGCCGCATGTGCCTGGTGGAGGTGGAGAAGGTGGCCAAGCCATTGCCCGCCTGCGCCACGCCGGTCACCGAAGGCATGAAGGTATGGACCCGGTCGCCCAAGGCGATCTCGGCCCAGCGTAACGTCATGGAATTCCTGCTCATCAACCATCCCCTCGATTGCCCGATTTGCGATCAGGGCGGGGAGTGCGACCTGCAGGAAATGGCCATGGGCTACGGCAAGGACGTGTCGCACTTCAGCGAAGGCAAGCGCGTGGTGGCGTCGCCCGACATCGGTCCGCTGGTGGCCACCGACATGACCCGCTGCATCCACTGCACCCGCTGCGTGCGTTTCGGTGAGGAGATCGCCGGCGTGATGGAACTGGGTGCGCCGGGGCGCGGCGAGCACATGCACATCGGCACCTACGTGGAGAAATCGCTGTCCTCCGAGGTGATCGGCAACGTCATCGACCTGTGCCCGGTGGGCGCACTCACCTCCAGGCCGTACCGTTACAGCGCGCGGCCGTGGGAACTGACCAGCCACAGCTCCGTTTCGCCGCACGACTGCGTCGGCGCCAACCTGACCGTCGATGTGCGCGGCCGCCAGGTGATGCGTGTGCGTCCGCGCGAGAACGACGAAGTCAACGAGGTGTGGCTGGCCGATCGCGATCGCTTCAGCTATCTGGCCCTGAGTCACACCGACCGCCTCACGGCGCCGCAGGTAAAGCAGGACGGTGTGTGGCAGACCGTGGACTGGAATACTGCGCTCACCGCCGCCGCCCGTGGCCTGCGCAGCGTGGTGGAAAAGCATGGCGCCGCGCAGCTCGGCGCGCTGGCCGGTTACGGCGCCACCACCGAAGAGTTCTACCTGCTGCAGAAGCTGCTGCGCGGCCTTGGCAGCGACAACATCGATCACCGCCTGCGCCAGATCGATTTTTCCGGTCAGAGCGCCATGCCGGCCTTCCCCTGGCTGGGTCAGGCCCTGGCCGATCTGGACAACCTGGACGCCGCGCTGCTGGTGGGTTCCAACGTGCGCAAGGAACAGCCGCTGGTGGCGCTGCGTCTGCGCAAGGCGGCCGGCGGCGGTGCGCGCCTGCTGGCGGTCAATGCGGTCGATTACGATTTCAACTTCCCGCTCGCCGGACGCCGCATCGTGGCGCCGGCACAGATGGCGCAGGAACTCATCGCCATCGCCCAGGCCCTGATAGAGCTGGGCGCCGAGGCGCCGGCGGGTTTTGCCGCACTGGCCGCCGGTGTCACGGTGCAGGACGAACACCGCGCCATGGCGCGCCAGCTAAAAGACGCTGCGCAATCCACCGTGCTGGTGGGCCACGCGGTGGCCCATCACACCCAGCAGGGGGCGCTGCAGCAGCTGGCCGCCCTGGTGGCGCGCCTGTCCGGTTCCCGCTTCGGTTTCCTCAGCGAGGGCGGCAACAGTGCCGGCGCCTGGCTGGCCGGCGCCGTGCCCCATCGCCGTGCCGGCGGTGCGGCAGGGGCATCCGGTATGGATGTGCGCGCCATGCTGGCCGCCAAATTGAAAACTTACGTGGTGCTCAATGCCGAGCCTGAGCTGGACTGCATCGACGGCGCCGCGGCACGCGCCGCCCTGCAGCAGGCCGATTGCGTGGTGGCGCTGACCCCTTATGTCACCGACGCCATGCGCGAGTATGCCGATGTGTTGCTGCCGCTGGCTCTGTTCCCGGAAACCTCGGGCACCCTGGTCAACGCCGAAGGGCGCTGGCAGAGCTTTAACGGTTGCGCGGCTGCGCCGGGCGAGACCCGTCCGGGCTGGAAGGTGCTGCGCGTACTGGGCAATCTGTGCAATCTGGAAGGTTTTGAGTACGAGGCCTCCGACGAGGTACGGCGTGAACTGGAGACGGCGTGCAGCGCCGTACTGCCGAGCAGCAAGCTGGAGTGGCAGGCGCCGACCCTGGCCGCTGCCGGCAACGGCCTCGCCCGTATCGTCGATTTCCCCATTTACGCGGCGGACGCCATGGTACGGCGCAGTGCGGCCTTGCAGCAGACGCCGGATGCCACTACCGGTGTCGCCCGTCTCAATGCAGCGACCGCGGCGCAGCACGGTGTGGCGGCAGCGGCGCGGGTACAGGTAGTGCAGGGCGGCGGCAGCTGCCTGTTGCCGCTGGTGCTGGACGAGCGTGTGCCCAATGGTTGCGTGCAGGTGCCGACCGGACTGGCCGCCACCGCAGCACTGGGTGCGGTGGATGCGGCAGTGGAACTGAAGGCGGCCGAGTGAGCGCCGAGGCGAGCGGAATAGACGCATGATCGAAATGTTGCAGACATTGGTAATGTGGGATGCGTGGCCGGCCGGCTTGCAGACGCTGGTCGTCATCATGCTCAAGATCGTGGCGATCCTGGCGCCGCTGATGGTGGCCGTGGCCTATTACACCTACTTCGAGCGCAAGGTCATCGGCTACATGCATGTGCGCATCGGCCCCAACCGCGTCGGTCCCCGTGGCTGGCTGCAGCCCATTGCCGACGCCGTGAAGCTGATGTTCAAGGAAATCGTCATCCCCAGCGGCGCGGACAAGAAGGTGTTCCTCATCGCGCCGGTGCTGGCCATGGCGCCGGCCCTGGCCATGTGGGCGGTGATTCCCTTCAACGACACCCTGGTGCTGGCGGACATCAACGCCAGCCTGCTCTATGTGCTGGCCATCGGCTCCATGGGCGTGTACGGCATCATCCTGGCCGGCTGGGCCTCCAACTCCAAATATGCCTTCCTCGGCGCCATGCGCTCGGCGGCGCAGATGGTGTCCTATGAGATCGCCATGGGCTTTGCCCTGGTGGTGGTGCTGATGGCCGCCGGCAGCCTCAATCTGGGCGACATCGTGCGCGCGCAGCAGGGCGAATATGGCCTGTTCAGCTGGTACTGGCTGCCGCTGCTGCCGATGATGGTGGTGTACTTCATCTCCGGCGTGGCGGAGACCAACCGCGCGCCCTTTGACCTGGCCGAAGGCGAATCGGAGATCGTGGCCGGCTTTCACGTCGACTATTCCGGCACCACCTTCGCGGTGTTCTTCCTGGCCGAATACGCCAACATGATCATTGTCGGCGTGCTGTCGGCGTTGCTGTTCATGGGCGGCTGGCTGTCGCCGTTCCAGGGCTGGACCGACTCCTGGCTGGGCCAGCCCAGCCTGTTCTGGCTGCTGGCCAAGTCTTCCCTGTTCCTGTTCCTGTTCCTGTGGTTCCGCGCCACCTTCCCGCGCTATCGCTACGACCAGTTGATGCGCCTGGGCTGGAAGGTGTTCATCCCGCTCACCATCGTCTGGCTGGTGCTCGTCGGTGCGGCCATCATGGCCGGGCTGGAACCCTGGTTCGGCAAGGCGTGAGGAGACGGCCATGAAAGTACTGACACGTTTCTTCAAGAGCCTGTTCCTGCTGGAACTGCTGCAGGGCATGCGCGTCACCGGGCGCTACATGTTCGAGCGCAAGATCACCGTGCAGTACCCGGAAGAGAAGGCGCCGCTGTCGCCACGCTTCCGCGGTCTGCACGCCCAGCGCCGCTATCCCAACGGTGAAGAGCGTTGCATCGCCTGCAAGCTGTGCGAGGTGGTGTGCCCGGCGCTGGCCATCACCATCGAGTCGGCGCAGCGCGAGGACGGCAGCCGCCGCACCACGCGCTATGACATCGACCTGACCAAGTGCATCTTCTGCGGCTTCTGCGAGGAGGCCTGCCCGGTGGACGCCATCGTCGAGACCAACATCTACGAGTATCACGGCGAGCAGCGCGGCGATCTCCTGATGACCAAGGAGAAGCTGCTGGCGGTGGGCGACAAGTACGAACAGCAGATCGCGGCGGATCGGGCGGCGGACGCGCCGTACCGTTAATCATGCTGGCCACCTATACAGAAAAGAGAATCCTGGCATGACCTTTGAGCAGATTCTGTTTTATGCCTTCGCCGCCATCCTGGTGTTTGCCGCCGGCATGGTGATCACGGTACGCAATGCGGTGCACGCGGCGCTGTTCATGGTGCTCGCCTTCTTCACCAGCGCCGCGCTGTGGCTGCTGCTGGAGGCGGAGTTCCTTGCCATCACCCTGGTGCTGGTCTACGTCGGCGCGGTGATGGTGCTGTTCCTGTTCGTGGTGATGATGCTGGACCTCAACACCGCGCCCATGCGCGAGGGTTTTGCGCGTTATCTGCCGGTGGGTATCGTGGTGGCGCTGCTGGTCATTGCGGTGATGGCCATGGCGGTGGGCCAGCGCCACTTCGGCCTGGAGCAGGTGCCGGTGCCGGTACCGCACGGCGCCGACTATTCCAACACCCGCGAGCTTGGCCTGTTGCTCTATACCACCTATGTCTACCCGTTCGAGATTGCCGCGGTGATCCTGCTGGTGGCCATCGTCGCCGCCATCGCCCTGACGCTGCGCCAGCGTGGCGGTACCAAGACACAGAACATTGCCGAGCAGGTGGCGGTGCGCCGGGATGACCGCGTGCGTCTGGTGCAGATGGACGCGGAACAGCGCAAGTAAGCGAGGCCCGAGAATAATGATCCCACTTTCCAATTATCTGACTCTGGGCGCCATCCTGTTCTGCATCAGCATGGCCGGGGTGTTCATCAACCGCAAGAACCTGATCATCCTGCTGATGTGCGTGGAATTGATGCTGCTGGCGGTCAACATGAACTTCATCGCCTTCTCCCATTATCTGGGCGACACCGGCGGGCAGATCTTCGTGTTCTTCATCCTCACGGTGGCCGCGGCGGAAGCCGCCATCGGCCTCGCCATACTGGTGGTCCTGTTCCGCAACCGGCGCAGCATCAACGTCGCCGATCTGGATAGCCTGAAGGGGTAGGCCTGTGCTCGATAATCTGCACAACGTAAACATCGCCATCGTCGCCGCGCCGCTGCTCGGCGCCGTCATCGCCGGCCTGTTCGGCGGCAGCATCGGCCGTACCGGCGCGCATACGGTGGCCATCATCGGTGTCGCCATCTCCTTCCTGCTGTCACTGGTGATGTTCAACCATGTGGTGATCCAGGACGCCGGTATCGTCAGCCACAGCGTCTACACCTGGCTGGTGTCCGACGGGGTCACCTTCGAGGTGGGCTTCCTGGTCGACAAGCTGTCGGCGATGATGATGGTGGTGGTGACCTTCGTCTCGCTGATGGTGCACGTCTATACCATCGGCTACATGGCCCATGACGAGGAGAACTGGCCGGAGGGCAGCGGTGCAGGCAGGAATAGCTACCAGCGCTTCTTCAGCTACATCTCGCTGTTCACCTTCTCCATGCTGATGTTGGTGATGGCCAACAACTTCATGCAGCTGTTCTTCGGCTGGGAGGCGGTGGGCCTGGTGTCCTACCTGCTCATCGGCTTCTGGCTCAACCGTCCCAGCGCGACCTATGCCAACCTGAAGGCCTTCCTGGTCAACCGTGTCGGCGACTTCGGCTTCCTGCTCGGCATCGCCGCCGTGCTGATGTATTTCAATACCCTGGACTATGCCGCGGTGTTCAATGCCGCCGAATTGCACAAGGACCTCACCGTGTCGCTGTGGCCCGGCGCCGAGTGGAGCGTGATGACGGTGATCTGCATCCTGTTGTTCATCGGTGCCATGGGCAAGTCGGCACAGGTGCCGCTGCATGTGTGGCTGCCGGATTCCATGGAGGGCCCGACCCCCATCTCCGCCCTGATCCACGCCGCCACCATGGTCACTGCCGGCATCTTCATGGTGGCGCGCATGTCGCCGCTGTTCGAGCTGTCGGAGACGGCGCTGTCCTTCATCCTGGTCATCGGCGCCATCACCGCGCTGTTCATGGGCTTCCTCGGCATCATCCAGAACGACATCAAGCGCGTGGTGGCCTATTCCACCCTGTCGCAGCTCGGCTACATGACCGTGGCGCTGGGCGCCTCGGCCTACGCCGCCGGCGTGTTCCACCTGATGACCCATGCCTTCTTCAAGGCGCTGCTGTTCCTCGCCGCCGGTTCGGTGATCATCGCCATGCACCACGAGCAGGACATGCGCCGCATGGGCGGCCTGCGCAAGTACATGCCGATCACCTGGATCACCTCGCT
>Ga0172382_10005050_pt1 | contig 19866 bp, 17 predicted proteins | sample Leawel138RmetaG_FD_122245 | JGI IMG/M metagenome (GOLD analysis project Ga0172382, IMG submission 122245) | Leachate microbial communities from a municipal landfill in Southern Ontario, Canada - Leachate well 138R metaG | ecosystem: Engineered > Solid waste > Landfill > Unclassified | place... | reverse complement strand
AGATCGCCAATATGCTCCGTTTGAACTAGGTATGGCCGCTATGGCTTACCAAATGCAAGCTTTTGCCGAAGGCTTGTACGCTCACCCAATTGCTGGTTTTAATGCACAAGCGGCCAAAGAAGTGCTTAACATAGATGAAAAGAATATTCTTAAAACACTTATCATTCTTGGCTACCCGGGCGATGTTACATCACTAAATGAAAAACATCAGGAACTTGAACATTCTGTTCAGGTTAGAAAACCCTTGGAAGAAGTAGCTGCTTTTGATACTTGGAATAGTAAGTTAAATCCTGTTAAAAGTTAGAGATAGCTTTTAGGAATCTTCTTTTGCTACAACTTGGGATAATGACAAACGCCGATCTTGACAAACTGGCTGGGTGTTATTCCGTTTCTAAAAGGCTTTTAATATTTTCAATATGAGCTTTGTACGTTGTTGATGCTTCTAGGAGATCTCCACTGGTGATTGCATGGATTAACTCCCTATGCTCCTCAACAATTTTCATCTGCATAGTATATTTCATGTGAGTTTGTTCAATCTCAATCATCATAAAGGTCCGTAATATTTCATAGAGGCTAACAAAGAGATGGTTATCGCCTCCTTTAATAATAATATAATGAAAATCATAATCAGCTTTCTTTAATGCTTTTTGGTCCTTATTTTCAATTGCCTGTTCCATAATGGCAACTTGTTCTTCAAGTTGTGCAATGACATCTTCGCTTTTGATACATTTTTCTTTTATTAAAGAGGTAAGGCATATTAGGGACCATAATTCAATAGCACCTCGTAGTTCTACCAATTCTTTTTGATCATCGTCCCCTAAAAGTAGTACCCAAGAAAGAATTTCACTACTAATAGTGGACCGTTCACATACTATGGTACCTCTTGAAGCTCTTGATTGGAGTATCCCTAAATAGTTAAAAATTTTAATAGCTTCACGTATAGAAGAACGGCCAATACCAAATTGGGTGGCGAGTTCGGTCTCTGTCGGTATTTTATCACCTGGAGCATATACACCATCTGCAATGAGTTGCTTGATTTTCTCCATTACCTGATCAACCACGGTCTTTTGAGAAATCTTTTCTATTGTATCCACGGGGTACCATCCAAAATTATTTTATACTTGCTTCATAATATAGAGTAATCTATGAATGGTGTCAATAAAAGATTGTCTGATGTTATGATGATTGTGCTAGAATATTAATTCTATACAGATTGTCTGATATTATGATTGACTGTTGATTTAAAGTGTTTTATACTACCCGAAGTTAAGATGCTAAAAGGAGGATTGCTATGAAAAAGATAAAAGTTGGAGTTGCTGGATATGGTGTTATTGGCCAACGGCTTGCTGATGGGGTTGTCCTGCAAAAAGATATGGAATTAGTTGGTGTTGCCGATGTTGCTCCAACACTACCTATTCAAGCCTTATTTGAAAAAGGAATGCCATACAAACTCTTTACTGCAGTTCCTGAAAAAAAACACTTACTTACAGATAAAGGTATTCCAATAAGCGGTACATTAGAAGAACTCGTTCAAGAAGTTGATATCATGCTGGATGCCACGAGTGCCGGGGTCGGGGCAAAAAATAAAGAACTGTACCAAAAATATAATACGAAAGCTGTTTTTCAGGGCGGGGAGAAAAACGATGTCGCTGATGTGTTTTTTCATGGTTATGCAAACTATGAAAAAGGACTTGGAGCTGATTATCTTAAACTCACCAGCTGTAATACAACAGGGTTGATCCGTGCTATTGACTGTATAGATAGGGCTTTTGATGTTACAAAAACGGCCATGACCATAATTAGAAGAGTTGCAGATCCTGGAGATTATCACCGAGGATTAACCAATGCTCTCCAAGTCGAAACCGCTCCAAGTCACCAAGCTTTAGATCTCATGACGATCATGCCACACATACATGCTACTGGTATTTTGGTGCATACTCCAGTTACCCATGGCCATATTATTACTCCACTAGTGAGTACTAAAAAGAAAATGAGCAAAGATGATTTAATTAGCTTATTCCAAGCTCACCCAAGAATCCGCTTAGTACGTCTAAGTGATGGTTTTTTAGGAAACGCTTCACTATTTAAATATGCAAGAGATTTAGGAAATCCTCGTGGAGATATGTATGAAATTGCTGTATGGGAAGAATCGATCGTACAATCCGGAGATGATTGGATGTTTGCTATCAACATCCCACAAGAAGCTGTTGTTATCCCAGAAAGCATTGATGCCATTAGAGCTGCCTTACGCATGCAAACAACTGGTGAAGAAGGGACTCAACAAACAAACATGTACCTCAACTTAAAAGGGTAATTGTATGCATGCGAATCTTCCGTTTAAGTCACTCCATTCAGTTGATGTCGAAGGAAAGAGAGTTTTATTACGTTTAGATATTAACTCACCGATTGATCCTGCGTGCAAGAAGATACTGAATACTAATAGAATTGTTCAATCTGGTCCTACCGTAAAATGGCTACTCGACAACAAAGCAAAAGTTGCAATCATTGCCCACCAGGGAGATACTTTGGATTACCAAAATCTAATTTCCATGGAGGAACATGCCTGTAAGCTTTCTGAAGTAGTGGGCTATCCCATCGCTTATATTGATGATGTGTGTGGACCGGCAGCTCAGGAAAGAGTAGAAAAATTACACTCGGGAGAAGCTATTCTCCTGGGTAACCTACGCTACTTATGTGAAGAAATATCAACTTTTGAAGAAGTGGTGCCTCTTACCGCACAGGAGATGAAAGACACCTATCTAGTTCGTTCTCTTGCACCATTGTTTGACCTGTATGTCAACGAAGCTTTTTCGGCGGCGCACCGCAATGCTCCTAGTATGGTAGCTTTTCAATATATATTAACATCCGTAGCAGGACCTCTTTTGTTTAAAGAGGTCAGTGCCCTCTCTAAAGTGATGAAAAATCCTACTAAGCCTTCAGTCTTTGTATTAGGTGGGGCGAAAATATCGGATGCCTTCGGAATGATAGGAAATGTATTAAAAGATGGGTCAGCTGATACAGTTATTACGACTGGTGTAACTGGTGAAATATTCTTACTAGCACAGGGATATGATCTCGGGGTAAAGGTGGACTATTTTTTAAACGAACGTTCACTCAAAAAATACATAACACAAGCAAAAGAGCTCATTGAGGCGTTTCCGAATTCAATTCTTTATCCTCGAGATTTAGCATTTGAACATAATGGGAAAAGAGTAGAGGTTGAAATCGAAAAGTTGCCAGTCGATGAATTGTTTTTAGATATCGGGGAGAACAGTATAAAGCTTTTCTCTGAGGTGATAAAAAAAGCAGGGACTATATTTGTCAATGGGCCGGCGGGTAAATTTGAATCACCAATTTTTGAACATGGTACGAAAATGCTCTGGCGAGCAATTTCGGACTCTACTGGATACAGTGTTGTTGGTGGCGGCGATAGCGTGATGGCGGCCACAAAATTTTGTAATGTAGAGGATTTTGATTACGTCTGTACCGCTGGGGGCGCTATGGTTCGCTTTCTTTCGGGAAGAAAGCTTCCACTTTTGGAAGCTTTAGAACATGCAAAGTAGGGTACAATGAAGAATTTGAATATAGATATTCCTTATCTAAAAGATACCATTAGGGTTACTCTTAAAGAACAAAATGTTATGCAAGTGTTGCATCCTAATGATGTAACACCATCTGGAACAAATTCACAGATGATAGAACATGCTCTAAGAGAACCCTATGGTAAGGAAGATTTTGAGACCTTCTTACAGCATGAGGGAGAATTGATAGTAATTGTAAATGATGGAACTAGACCTACTCCTACTCGTACAGTTTTACAGGAAATTGGAGTCAGCCTTATAGCCCGAAATGCATCATTCATCATTGCGACTGGGATTCACCGTGAGCCGAATGAGGAAGAATATCGATACATCTTTGGCCCATTTTATGAAAAAATAAAGGATAGAGTCATTTCTCACGATGCCCGTGACGATTCTGCTATGGTTTTTTTAGGAACAAGCAAAAACAACACAGAACTTTTTTTGAACAAGAAAGTAGTGGAAAGTGCGAATATTTTAGTAATCGGTTCGGTAGAACCCCATTATTTTGCAGGGTATACCGGAGGAAGAAAGGGCCTACTGCCTGGAGTGGCTTCCTATCGAACAATCGAGATGAATCACCGACATGCACTTGAGGAAAATGCGAAATCATTACAACTAGAGGGTAACCCTGTCCACGAGGATATGATTGATGCTCTTAATCTTATTAACAATAATATCTACGCGATTAATACAGTCCTCGATCGGAACCATACATTATACGCAGTCACTAGTGGTGACATCATTACATCATTTTACGCAGCTATAGAGAAAGCAAATCAAGTATTTGTTGTTCCTATTATCGAAAAAGCCGATATTGTTGTAACTGTGGCGGCTCATCCCATGGATATTGATTTATACCAAAGTCAAAAAGCTCTCGACAATGCAAAGGGTGCCGTCAAGGACGATGGAGTAATTATTCTCGTTTCAGCATGCCGTGATGGCCTAGGTGAGGAAACTTTTGTTAACCTTCTTACTTATTCTGAAACTCTTAATGATGTGTTTGAATACATTAAACAAGGGTATAAACTAGGGTATCATAAAGCCTACAAAATGGCTGAAATATTTGAAACACATACTGTATACCTACGTAGTGAATTAGCTTCAGAAGCGGTTGAAGCGATGTTTATGACCCCTATTTCCTCTGTCCAAGAAACTCTTAACTCTCTGATTAAAGAAAAAGGAGAAGAAACAACAATCCTCTTTATGATGGATGGGTGTGTCACAATACCGAGTGTCTTGCAATGACATATAAAACTAATAATTAAAACCGATTGGGAGGTTCTATGGATAACGACGAGTTACAATATTTGTACAAAAAAGCACAAGAGATACGAATTTTAACAATTGATATGATCGGATATCTTGGAGTTGGCCACATTGGTGGAGCAATGTCTGTTATTGAGATTCTAACTGCATTGTATTACCACATAATGGAAAACGTTGATGTCCAAGATCCTAAAAATGAAAATAGAGATAAGTTCATTCTCTCAAAAGGGCATGCGGGGCCAGCCCTATATGCTGTTTTGGCAGATAAGGGGTATTTTCCTAAAGAGTGGTTACACACACTTAATCAAGGTGGGACCCGGCTCCCCAGCCATTGTGATATGAATCTCACCCCGGGCATTGATTTTACCACTGGTAGTTTGGGACTCGGATTTGCTTCTGCAATGGGAATTGCATGTGCTGATCGCATTAAGAAAAATAATGCTCATACGTACATCATCATTGGTGATGGAGAGTCTCAAGAAGGTATTATTTGGGAAGCAGCAATGTTTGCAAGCCACTATAACCTAAGCAACGTTATAGCGTTCTTAGATTATAATAAAATGCAAATAGATGGAAAAACAACTGATATCATGAACCTTGAAAGTCTACTTGCAAAATGGAAAGGATTTGGTTGGCATGCACAAGAAGTTGACGGCCACAATATTCAAGCAATTACAACTGCAGCTGAAAATGCAAAAAAAGTCACTAATGCGCCAAGTATAATTATTTGCAATACCATTAAAGCTAAAGGATTTGCTCCAGGAGAGGGATTAGTCTCTTCGCATAATATGGAGTTTTCCTATGAGAAAGCACAAGAAGCGATTAAAACATTAAAGACACAATCACCTAAAGGGGTCAACAAGTATGAATAAACTTCATTCCTATCAAGATATGAGAGGAGTGTATGCTGATACACTTCTCGAATTAGCGGCAAAAGATGATAAGTTAGTAGTACTAGAAGCAGACTTGATGAGTGCTTCTGGGACGAAGCAGTTTAGTCAGATATACCCTGAAAGATTCATAAATGTAGGAGTAGCTGAGGCGAATATGGTTGCGGTAGCCTCAGGGTTAAGCTCCCAAGGATTTATCCCTTTTGCCAATACTTTTGGCTGTTTTGCGACACGTAGGGCATATGATCAATTCTTTTTATGCGCAAATTATGCTAAGCAAAATGTAAAGTTGGTGGGGACAGATCCTGGAGTAACTGCTAAATTTAATGGCGGAACCCATATGCCTTTTTGTGATATCACTCTGACTCGTGTTATTCCAAAACTCGTTGTTGTAGAACCGAGTGATACCGTATCTGTTTACAATCTCACCAAACTGCTCCATGCCCATCAAGGTTCAGCATATATGAGACTGCACCGAAAAGGTGCGGTAAATATTTATCCTGAAGATCAAAAATTTGCCCTAGGAAAAGGAATTGTGATTCTAGAAGGAGCTGATGTTACTCTGATTGCTACAGGCATGGTAATGGTAAGTGAAGCGCTTATTGCGGCAAAGGAACTTGCAAAAGAAGGTATTCAAGCCACAGTAATTGATATGCACACCATAAAGCCACTCGATAAAGATCTTGTTTTGACTTACGCAAAAAAGACACACGCGATTGTGACCTGTGAAAATGGGCAAGTTGCTGGGGGACTCGGAGGAGCGGTTGCTGAATGTTTATCAGAAAATTATCCAACTCATCTAAAAAGAGTTGGTGTGCTCGATGAGTTTGGAGAAGTTGGTCCCCAAGATTATCTTCAAAAAAGATTTTTACTCACTGCAGAGGAGATTGTAAAACAAGCAAAGTATGTTATTACAAAAAAATAAGATTTATTCTTTTATAGGCAGAAGTTAAACCCGCTGTAATTACTCCACAATTTACTTTCTTTGGAAAAGATTCTAAGGGGATAGTAATACCAAAACTGAATTTTCTTTTCAGCGGAAGGACGAAATAATTTCAACTTTAATGGATTTACAAACGATAATTGCTTTTGGGGTGGTTAAAATTGAAAAGAGTATAATTTGTATTTAGTAGGAAGGGACAAAGAATGACGTAGTAGAGAAGATAATCATTGACTTATGGTAGTATTGTATTACAATAGGATGTAATGTTAGTAGGATTTATAGAGGAGGGTTTATGGAACCTGTAGATAAAAAATGGCTGACCACTGATTATCCCCATATTATCTTTGAGGATAATGAAGTAGGTAAACTTAAGAAAAGAATTTTTGATGCACCCATGAGCGAAATAGAAAAAATTTTAGAAGACTATGGTGTGCCAAGTGAATCGGAATTAGGTAAAGCTGGTTGTTATATCCAGACTACCCCTCGAAAAGAGGCGATTGAAAAGCGTCGGAAAAACGATGTTGTTCTGGTCCCCATTGGTTGTAGTGAAAACCACGGAGATCATGCTAATACAGGTTTAGATACTTTCATGGTAACTCAAATTTGTGAGGCAGTGCGCCGTAAAACAGCGAAAGAAGGACGTGAAGTAAATTTAGCTTTTACTCCTATCAACTATGGGGGGCATCCATATCACCATATGGGTATGCCTGGAACAGTGATCATTCCTCCCGAAGTAGTCAGAGAGATGCTCATTTACACAATGCTTGGTCTTTGGAATGATGGTTATCGTAAAATAATTCTTTTCAATAACCATGGCCACCTTTGGACTTTAGTAGATGCTATTCAAGAGTTTATGAAACGATTCCAACTCCCAGCAGTTGTTCAAGTTGTAGATTGGCATCGAGCAGTGAGAGAGTTCTTTATGCCTATCAAAAGGGAAGATTCCATGACTACCAATTTTATACATGCGGATGAAGCAGAAACAGCGGTAGGATTATTGATGTTCAACGAGATGATTAATATGGATTACGTCAGAGATGCTGAAGGTGAGCGATTCCTCAAAGATGGCCACTTTGATCTTTCAGTTGATCCGTACCGTCGACCCCATCGTTGGTCTGAAGGAGAAGGTCACATCGCGATTGAAAGATTTGCAACTCCTGAAGGCGTTGTTGGAAAACCAAGTAGGGCCACGGCAGAAAAGGCTAAAAGACCAATTGCTGCGATTTGTGAATATACCAAAATGATGATTGACGATATTTTGGAAGCTTTTCCTCCAGGCGTGCTTCCCGAAAAAGTTTCTCTTAGGGATCCCAAGGAATTGGCACCATTTTTACTAGAACCTTGGTCTGAAGGGTGGAAATCTGTGTATGAATTGCCACACATCGGCCCCTTTCATAAAGGATAAAAGATGAAGATTTCTGTTTGTCTTTCAACGAGTCCAGCCAAATTTGATGCGGTTCCGTTCAAAGGGGACTTCGTTGAAAATATTACCGCCATCAGTAGCATGGGCTTTGATGGCGTAGAGTTAGCCATTCGAGACCCCAAATTGATTGACCAGGAGTCCGTACTTCAAACGATAAAAGCGGCCAATTTGGAAATCCCTGCGATTGGTACTGGGCAAGCTTGGGGCGAGGAAGGACTCTCTTTTACCGACCCTGACCCTTCTGTTAGGCGTCAGGCGGTGGAAAGAGTAATAGCTCATTTCGAATTTGCTAAGAAGGCTAAAGCGGTAGTGATTATCGGTTTGTTAAGAGGAATAGTTCAACCGAATGTAAGTACAGATAAAGCACAAGAATGGATGTATAGTAATTTCAGCCGTTGTTGTGATGCTGCAGAAAAAGAAGGTGTCCAAATAGCATTTGAGCCAATTAATCGATATGAGACATCCTTACTAAATAGTGTCGCTGAAGGATTAGGATTTATCGACAAGGTAGGTAGTCCCTCCCTTGGAATGTTGCTGGACACTTTTCACATGAACATAGAGGAGCCCTCAATTGAGGCGAGCATTCATGCTGCCAAGGGGAGAATATTTCATTTTCATTATGCAGATTCAAACCGTTTGTATCCTGGAGCGGGGCATCTTGACTTTGAGTCAATTTTGCGGGCGCTCTATGCAACTGGATATGAACGATATGTTTCTGCTGAACATATGTCGGGTGTTAATGCGAAAGAATCTACTCGATTAGGACTGGAACATATGAAGAGAATGTATAATGAAATTTCCTTTCAAGAATAGTTAATAATTATGAGGATGGTTATGGAAAAAAATGTAATTCTAGAGCTTGAAAATATTACAAAAATCTACCCTGGTGTCGTTGCTTTAGATTCGGTCAATTTTCAATTGAGGGAAGGAGAAGTACATGTTCTTTCGGGCGAGAATGGAGCAGGGAAGTCGACCTTAATAAAAATATTATCTGGAGCAGAGCAACCTGATTACGGTAGTATCATTTATCAGGGAAAAAAAAGAAGCTTCAAATATGCTTACGAGGCTCAAAGAGCCGGAATCGCTACCATTTATCAAGAATTCAACTTAATTCCAGAATTAAGTATAGCGCAAAACATCTATTTAGGGAGAGAACCGAAAAAACTTTTAGGTACGTTTATTGACTGGAAAAAGGTCGAGAAACAAGCACAAGCTTTATTTGACATGCTTGGTGTAAAGATTGACGTAAAGACCAAGGTTGTCAATCTTCCTGTTTCAAAACAACAAATGGTGGAGATAGCTAAAGCATTGTCTTTGGATTCTAAAGTCATAATATTTGATGAACCGACGAGCACTTTAACCGACGACGATATTGTCAAGTTATTCGAAATAATAAAACGACTCAGGGAAAAGAAGATTGGTATTATTTACATTTCTCATAGATTAGAAGAGCTATTCGAAATAGGGGATAGGGTGACGGTTTTACGAGATGGCAAAAAGACAGGCCACCATAATATCAAAGATATCGACATGAGCAAGATTATTACAGAAATGGTTGGCAGAAAAATTGATAAACAGTTTGCCAGAGACCTGCAAAAACCGGGAAAGGAAGTTCTAAAGGTTGAAGGTTTTACATCAAAGGGTGTTTTTAGTAACATTAACTTCTCAGTCCGTGAACGAGAAATAGTTGGTTTTTCTGGGTTAGTTGGATCTGGTCGCACAGAAGTGATGCGGGCAGTTTTTGGAATTGATAAGTTTGATTCAGGTTCTCTACATTTTTATGGAAATAAGGTCGAAAAATCGGATCCGCTTAAATCGGTGAAATTAAAACTTGCATTTATTCCTGAAGATAGAAAAAGTGAGGGAACCTGTTTAAATCTAAATATACGCGATAATATTATTCTCGCCTCGATGGCTTCAATATTTAAATCTGGAATTATTAATTTACACGAAGAAAAGAAATTAGTAACTCAAGCAATTAAAGATCTCGATATAAAGACACCATCAATGCAACAAAAAGTAAAATTCTTATCTGGAGGTAACCAGCAGAAAGTTGTCTTAGCTAAGTGGCTTTTAACCAAATCTAAAATATTTATTTTCGATGAACCAACTCGGGGAATCGATGTAGGAGCAAAGGCCGAGTTCCATAAACTAATAAACCTATTAGTCAAAGAGGGAGCTGGTGTCATCATGATCTCTTCTGAAATGCCTGAAGTAATTGGCATGAGCGATAGGATCTTTGTGATGAAAGAAGGAACTATCGTTCAAGAATTTTCCAGAGAAGAAGCAAGTCAAGAAAAAATACTGAAAGCAGCGATTGGTTAATCTTGTAATATTAAGGAGTGCATTACTTATGGGCAAAAAAGGTAAGAAATTACATTTGAGCGGACCAGCGATTATTCTAATAGTATTAGTTGTTGTGTCTAGCTTGTTTATTAACTCATTTATAAGAATAGGAAATATTAATAATATACTACGGCAGGCTAGTATGCTCTCTCTAGTGGCAATGGGGCAATGTATTGTAATTCTTTTGGCTGGAATTGACTTATCTCAAGGGTCCGTGATGGGACTTACAGGGGTTTCAACTGCACTGATCCTCTCAAAAGGCGTTCCATTAGTACCCGGAATTATTCTTGGCTTAGCTATTGCAATGTTCTGTGGCTTAATTAACGGATATTTGATCTCCTATGTGAAAATCCCTCAATTTGTGGCTACATTCGGTATGTTTGGTATGGCCCTAGGGGTAGCATTGGTCATTAGTGACAGTAGGGTTATTTGGGGTTTCCCGGAAACAGTGAGAGTGATCCATGATGGTGAAATTCTTGGCATCTCAGCCCCTTTTGTTATCGTGGGCATTATATATCTAATCATGTTTTGGCTCTTAAAATTTACCCGTTTCGGTACGAGCATCTATGCAATTGGTGGAAATGCGACTGCGGCTGAACTATCAGGAATGCCAGTAAAAAGAAACGTGATGCTTAGTTATGGAATAAGTGGTCTATTGGCTGGGGCAGCGGGCATTATGTTGATGGCAAGGATGAATTCAGCTCGAGCAATTATGGGAACAGGATATGAATTTGAGGCTATTGCTGCAGTGATTTTAGGTGGTACCAATAGATTGGGCGGTAAAGGTGGGGCAGTAGAAACAATTACAGGTGTACTTATTTTAGCTGTTGTTAGAAACGCGCTAAATTTAATCGGAGTTAGTGTGTATCTCCAAATGGTTGCTGTGGGCTTTGTTCTGATTGTTGTCTATATAATTAACCAGAATAAAGGAAGTAATCCACTGCGGAAATGGTTTCCTGTTAAGAATAAGGGATTAGTGAGTGGAACTACTGGAAATGGGAACGGGAGGTAGAAAAATGAAATTCAAGAACAAGCTTGCACAAATTGCCAGTTCTCTACGTGATACAAATACAAGTAGGGCGTTATTTACATTACTAATATTTTTTGTTGCAAGTACTATCTTTGTAAATAGATTTTTCACATTGAACAATCTGATTAATGTATTGAGACAAAGTGCATTGGTATTTTCATTCTCGATTGGTATGGCGATTGCAATGCTGTTGGCTGGACTTGATCTTTCTATAGGAGCTGTTGCGGCTTATTCAGGTGTTCTTGCAGCCAGTTTGATTAGTAATGGGTACATAGTTTTGGGAATAATTGTCGGACTCTTAGTCGGGATAACGTGTGGGCTAATATCTGGAGTGATCATCTCTAAATATAAAGTACCACCTTTTATTATGACATTTGGCATGATGAAGATTGCTAGTGGGTTGGCTCTAAATTTTACAAAAGGTGAATCTATCTATGGATTAAGTGATAAATTTAGGTGGATTGGTGTTGGAACGATAGGTCTAATTCCTGCTCCACTAATTATTTGTACTGTATTACTCATTTTGCTAGCCTATTTTGGTAAACGTTCTGTCTTAGGACGTCGAATATATGCTGTAGGGAGCAATAGGAACGCCGCTCGATTTTCTGGAATACCATGTGAACGCACCTTGATGATTGGATATGCTTTAAGCGGCTTGTTTTCGGGAATTGCGGGATTAATGTTCGTTGCTCGTTTGGGTTCAGCTGAAGGTATTATGGGTGACGGTTGGCCGTTGCAGGCTATTGCAGCTTGTGTACTTGGAGGAGTTTCTTTTGCTGGTGGAGAAGGGACTATCCAAGGAGCAGCTATTGGGGCCTTGTGTGTTGCTATTATGTATAACGTTCTAAATCTTCTTGGGGTTTCTCCCTCATGGCAACAATTCTTAATAGGTTTCGTAATTATATTTGTCATTTCAATCGATTTTATAAAATCGCAAATTATTCGTAAGAAAAATATTAGTAATAAATTGCGGACTATGCAAAAAACTGCATAGATAAATGTGTTTGTAATAGAGTGAAAACTCTAAAATATAAAAAGAGGAGAAGGAAGTATGAAAAAAACATTGTTTTTAGTACTTATCGTGTTGGTGGTGTTTTCTGGCGTAGTGTTTGCTCAGGGTCAGAAAGATACACCGAAAGAATCTGACAATTTGCATGTTGCATTAATTGTCAAGAATTTGTCTAATCCGTTCTTTGTTTACATGAAATGGGGTGGGGAAGCTGCTGCTAACAAGTATGGTGTCGATTATACCTGTCTTGCCCCTGAACAAGATGGTAACGTAGAAGCACAGATCCGGATTATGGAAGACTTGATTCAAAAAGGTGTCGACGCAATAGTCGTTGTTCCAATTGACTCTCGTGGAATCGTTGCTGGTATTGAGCGAGCAAACAAAGCTGGCGTTCCTGTATTTGTTTCAAACACAAGAGCTCTAGGTGGTGAGTTTCTGTCTTTTGCAGGAATCGACCACACCGCAATGGCTGAAGAAATGGCACGGTACGTTGTTAAATCTTTAAATGGGAAAGGGAAAGTTATTGAATTAGAGGGAACAACTGGTGCGCAATCTTCAATTGACCGTGGGATTGGATTTAAGAATGTTTTTAGTAAAGAACCAGGAATCGAGGTCCTAACAAGAACTACTGCTGAATATAATAAAGCAAAAGCAATGCAAGTTACCGAAGACCTTCTTGTCCGCTATGATGATATTGATGCAATCGTAGCTTATAATGACAGTATGGCCCTTGGAGCTGTTGAAGCATTGAAAGCAGCTGGTCGATTAGATAAGGTCATGGTTACCGGAACCGATGCAAACAAAGATGCTCTAGATTCTTTAAGAAGAGGCGAGTTGACAGCGACTGTAGACTCAAACCCAGTTGCACAAACATTTGTTCCAGTTGAGGCCGCAATTCGTTATCTCATGTACAATGAAATACCTCCTGCCGAAATGATTGTCGGAGAAGGGAAACCAACCATTGTTGATCAAAAGAATGTAGAAGCTTTTGAGCTTCAAGTAATTGAAAATCTTAAGGGCTTTGGCGTTACAGCAGAATTTTAAGGAAAGAATTTTAGTAGGGTGTGCCTAATTTGGCACACCCGCTTATAAGTGGGATAAATCAAACATGATGAAACAGATTGTTATACAAGAAAAAGAGCAGATACAATATATTACTAGTTCAATTCCAAAGCCAACAGGGACGCAAGTACTAATTCGTGTTGAAACGATATCATTGTGCGGATCTGATTTGCACCTCTTCCATGGAACATATAATGGTCCCATGAATTATCCACTTAAATTTGGACACGAGTGGTCAGGAGAAGTTGTTTCGATTGGTCCTGATGTTAAGAAAATTAAGATAAAAGATATGGTTACGGGAGATTGCTCCAAATATTGTGGAAAGTGTAAAAATTGCCAGAAAGATAAGAACATGTGTACGCATATTGAGAAATTTGGAATTACGATAGATGGAGCATCTGCTGAATATATCATACGCGATGAGCAATACCTTTATGCATACGACCCTTTGATAGGATTTGATCTAGGGGCATTAGTTGAACCGTTGGCAGTTTCTAGGAATTTATTAAAAAAGATAGCCAAGATTACACCTCAATTAAACAAGGCAAGAATTCTTGTTTTAGGACTCGGGGGTATTGGGCTAGGAACTTTACTTCAATTGATCCATGTCTATAATTGTAGCGATGTGTCGGTCATAGATGTCTCAAAAAAACGCATGGAAATGGGAGCAAAGTTAGGTGCAAAATTAGTTGACCCCAAAATTTTAGACCAAAATTCAGATTCAAGCAAATATAGTTCACTCTATTCAGATGAAGGATTCGATGTAATAATTGATACCACAGGTAGCGCTTTTGTATTCAAAAATCTATTGAGCATCGTTGCTCCGTTTGGTGTGATTGGTTCGCTTGGCATGCTTGAAGAAGTGTGTATTCCTCAAAAACTAATTGTCTTAAAAGGACTAACTTTAGTTGGTAGCATTGGCGGAACTGGTAGCTTTGAAGATGTATTAGGATTCATTTCTTTACACCCAGATGAGGTTCGTACACTGATTTCACATACATACTCCTTATTAGATCGGAAAGAGTTGGATATGGCTTTTAGTACTGCTGCAGATATTGAACACGCAGTTAAGGTTCAATTAAAATTCTAGAGGCAATGTTGCAAACTGAAGATCGGGTAAAACGATCTAATAAAAGAGTATAATAGAATATTTTTGTAAGTTATACTATTGTATACCTTTATTTCATTTAAACATTATTTATCCCATATTAAACTAGGGAATATTTTAGGAGACTTTTATGGAAACTAAATGGGTTGTACCTCCAAAGGGAGGGCATATGGAAAGGCCTACTCAAATTTATTATCAAACAATGAATGGGCATCAGATTGAAGAACGTCTAAAAAAGAATGACTTGTTAATCCTTCCCATAGGTAGTACTGAAAACCATGGTAAAAACGCTTGTACTGGAGAAGACACTTTTTTAGTGACACGAATTGCAGAACAAGTAGCTCAGGCGACCGGATGTACAGTCGCTGAACCTATTTGGTATGGATCACATCCTTTTCACCACCTTGGGATGCCCGGGACAGTAGTGATTCCTGAAGAGGATCTTGCCGCATACATCAGAGCTGTTATCGCTGGTTTTTGGAATACTGGCTTTCGCAAAATTATTTTATTAAATGGACATGGCCAAGATTATGTGATCCCTTTGGCTATTCATCAATTTGCCAAAAGGTATCAAGTTCCATCAATCTTAGTGAATGTGAACTGGTGGTTTGTTATTCCTGAACATATCCGAGACAAAGCTCATGGAGGGGTATTCGACACTCCGTTTATACATGCTGATGAGTGTGAAACTTCATTTTCTATGGCTTTATTTCCAGAAATGATTGATCAAACCTATGCCGAAGCTACCACTCCAATGAAAATATTCCCTGATGGCCATATAAATAAATCTGGAAGCGCCTATAAAGACGAGCTACCCATAGATTTTTGGCTACAAGTTGGTGCTTCAGCCATTGAGGTTGTCTCTACACCAGAGGGTGTTGTCGGGGACGCTACCAAAGCCGATCCTGAAAAAGCAAGGCCTGGAGTTTATGCAATCATGGATTATTTGGAAAAATTAATTAATGATATCTTAGAAATGTATCCTGCCGGAAAACTTCCCCCAATAGAGGCTATGACCATGAGGGACAAAAAAGAAGTGGAAGATGTGATGAAAGGGCCTTTGAAAGGTGGAAAACACATTTACACCCTAGGATATCCCACATAATAAACGAGGTTTCAAATGAAAATTGCAGCAAGTATTACACCAAATAAAACCAAATTCGGGCCTCTCCTGTTTCCAGGAGAGGTCGAGCGAGGGTGTAAGTATCTACATGAAGTAGGGTATGATGCGATAGAGCTAAGCCTTCGTACCAAAGATGATATTGATGCAAAAACTCTCAATCGCATTTTAAGTACAAATCACTTGGATTTGGTCGCAATTGCTACTGGGCAGAGTTACATCGAAGATGATTTTAGCCTTTACAATGGTGATAATGTATTAAGAGATAATAGTATAAAAAGGATTTGTGCTCATATTGATTTAGCGGCAGAGTTCAATGCTGGAGTCATAATTGGCGGTATTCGCGGGGTAGTAAAACGGAAGGAATATTTTTCAATCTACAAAGATCTTGGGGAACAGGCTTTATGCACTTGTGCTGAATACGCTCAAATAAAAAAGGTGACTCTCCTGCTAGAACCTGTCAATAGGTACGAGACAAATATAATTAACACCGTAGCTGATGCTCAAGACGTTATTAACCGTAATAGTCTTCAATCTGTTGTTAAAATATTGCCAGATGCCTACCATATGAACATTGAGGAGCAAGATCTTCCAGCTACGTTGCTAAAAAATAGAGATAGTATTGGAGCGTTCCATTGTTCTGATAGCAACCGATTAGCTCCGGGTCTAGGCCATATTGATTTCAAAACTTTATTGGCACAGCTGAAAACATCAACTGAATGTAGGTATCTTGGAGTTGAAATATTACCCCTTCCGTCTAGTGAAGAAGCTGCTTTCTCTGCAATTCAGACAATTAAAACAGCTTTACAAAATTAATTGCAAGAGTTCTGTTTTAGTTTTTTTGGTTTAGAATGAGGGAAGAACATGCCTAAAAAATGACGTGAGTTTACTGTTGTCGGTACTGCTATGTCGAATTACTTGTTGTCTTGGTTAGATTCTAATATTATTTGGGGAGTTGTTTGATGGAAAGAAAAAAAATGAAAGCCGTTGTATTATTGGGCCCTAATGAGTTTGAATTGCAGAATATTCCTATCCCAGTTTCTAGTGCACATGAGGTGCTTTGCAAGATTCATGCGGTAGCTATTTGTGGTAGTGATCCTAAATTTATTCGTGGGGACATGAAAGGGAAATGGCCTCCCTCATACCCTTTTGTGATAGGTCACGAATGGGCTGGAGAGGTTGTTGCTATTGGTTCTGAAGTAAAATCTCTTGTTGTGGGGAACCGGGTAGCTGGAGAAGCCCATAGCGGATGTGGTATTTGCAGTATGTGTAAGAAGGGTAAATATAATTTATGTGAAAATTATGGTAACGAAGCCATGGGGCATAGACATTATGGGCACAGCTCGACCGGTAGTTATGCACAATATGGAATTTTTTATGAACGAAGCCTGACTTTGATCCCAGATAACGTTACATACTCACAAGCTTCAATTATAGATGCAGCAGGAACTGCTATGCACGCTATTGATTTAGCAGGAATAACCATAGGTGGTAGCGTTGTTGTTATTGGACCAGGACCAATCGGCTTGATTACTGCAAAGTTAGCAAAAATTTCCGGAGCATCTCAAATTATTGTAGTTGGTAGAGGACAAAGGCTACGATTAGCTCGAGATATCGTTGCAGATGAAATAATAGACTTTGAAAAAGAAGATCCAATTGAGCGTGTAAAACAACTAACTAACGGTAAAGGGGCCCACGAGATCTTTGAATGTTCTGGAGCTAAAGGGATTGTGAATCAAGCGGTACAGATGGCCCGAAAAGATGGTTGTGTCAGTCTTTCAGGAATACCTCCAGTTGGGGAATTGGATCTAATCGATAGTAGAAAATTAGTATTAGACCAAATTCGAATAATGGGAACTCGAGCAAATCCGAACGTGAGTGAAAAACTGTTAGCTCTTGTTTCTTCGGGACGGTTATTTGTTGATGATCTTATAACACACCATTTTAAGTTGGATGAATTTTCAACAGCATTATCGACATTCACAGAACGAAAAGATGGTGCGATGAAAGTTATCATTGAACCTAATAGGGCATAAGGAGACCGCCAGTTTATTGTTCTAGAATTGGATATGATCTGTTGTCTGTTCTGGGAATCCAAATAGTAAAACTCTATTATAAGATGCAGGCTATGGAGAGATTCTCCAGCTCCTACAGGAAAATATAAATCTGAGGGAAATATATCTTTGGTACTTCTCGCGTACCAAGACCCGCAACAGCCAGTAGGCTGTCCCGCGTGGTTGAAAGGATCATACAACCAACTATCCTTCATAAACGTCTTATACTTCTATGATACTAAAATGGACGGGTAGTAGGTCATCTTTCCATAGACAGCACCACCATCGAGACACGGGAAAACCTTTTTCAGTAGAAGGAGGACGCTTCTTCACCAGTCCTATCGCAAAGAAAAGAGGGCGCAAGAAAAAGAATCACTTGAAGTGATAGGGACATCTTGTGCGAAAAGTCAAAGAGAAAAGAAAAAAACTTGATTATCTTACTGAATCTCCCTAGTACTCTATTACAGTGCTGAAAATGCGGTGCTCCTTGACTGCAAAACAAAATTTTAAGTGGAAGAAACAGGGATTTATCGGGTATAAAGCCCATCTCACAATCGACGATTTTGGCATACTGCTTGCTTTTATCGTAACTGACGCATGTCTGTATGACTGTAAAGTCGCCGTTCCCCTTATGAATCTGGTACACCAACGAGCCCATAGCGGTGTTGTCCAACACCCATGGCGGAAACTGGTCACATTCTGTAACTAATAAAATCCCACAAGATTTATGATTGAGCTTTTTTTCTAGTAAGCTCACATTGAAAGCTCAACATAACCCACATTCATGCTAGAATCCAAGAGAAGATAATCATGAAGAAGTATTTGCCACGTGTCATGGATTTACTACTTCGAGAAGAGTTGCAAGCCTTTGGAGCAGTTTTGCTAGCTGGACCAAAGTGGTGTGGCAATTATGTAAGCATCTATTTTATGTAAGGCAACCTCCTGATCATCAAGAGAGCTATATGCACTTAGCCGTAATATCTCCTTCCCTTTTGTTGGAGGGTGAAAACCCAAGATTGATTGACAGTGACAAATGGTCCCACAACTTTGGGATGCAGTGAGGCATGACGTCGATGAAAAAAGAGTCGTTGGCCCCTATATCTTAACTGATTCAATTTCTGTAGATGAGAAAAAACTAAAATACTCTGGAGCGGGCCGTATCTCACGAATGAAGATGTACACTGTGAGTCTTTTTGAGCCAAAAGACTCCAATGGAACAATTAGATTTGCCGATTTATTCGAGACCCCCTCCAACATATCCTCACGCTCAACTTTGAGAATTGAAGATTATGCTCGACTTATCACGCGAGGTGGGTGCCCAAGTACGATCGGAAAAAATGAGGACATTAACCGACGTCAAATAGCAGGGTACTGTGATGCAATCGTAAAGCCTGATATCACCACCGTTGATGGTGTCTCACGTGACGAGCGTCAGGTGATATCTGTTCTTAGATCTTATGCCAGAAATAATTGCCGCATATTTCTTGCAAGCATTTCCGCGTGATCTCCTATATGATATGAACACCCTAGGATTGCTCGTTAAATCTCTCGCGATCTGAGACTTGAGAGTCTACGCTCAGGCACTAAGGAGCCACCTGTCCCACTATCGAGATAGTAATGGACTAGAAGCAGACGCAATTATTCATCTACCTGATGGTCGTTGGGTTGCAATTGAAGTGAAACTTGAAGCAAGACAAGTCGATGAAGCAGCGAAAAACCTCTTGGCGCTCAAAGAAAGAATCGATACTTCAAAAATGCCTTCCTTTCTGATGATTATCACTGGAGCTGAAGATGCATACCAGAGAAAAGATGGAATATTAGAGGTGCCTCTGGGTTGCTTAAAACCGTAATAAGGGTTGATCTCCTTACTTTTCGCTTACTTTATAATTATTTCCCCACTAACCCTTGCCACCTGGAGATCTGAGTTGTATTCTAAAGAACAAGAGGTGGGAAATGAAAACAATAAAACGAATTGCTTTGACTCTGTTAGTTATAGCGACACTCTTTACTTTTACTTCCTGTATCGATATTTTT
>Ga0172382_10005049_pt1 | contig 19867 bp, 15 predicted proteins | sample Leawel138RmetaG_FD_122245 | JGI IMG/M metagenome (GOLD analysis project Ga0172382, IMG submission 122245) | Leachate microbial communities from a municipal landfill in Southern Ontario, Canada - Leachate well 138R metaG | ecosystem: Engineered > Solid waste > Landfill > Unclassified | place... | reverse complement strand
ATTACTTCTGCTTTAATAAATTTTTCACGAAAATCGCTATGGATAACTCCGCCAGCATCAGGCGCTTTTAAACCCTTTTTTAAAACCCAAGCCCTTGTTTCATCAGGCCCTGTTGTAAAAAAAGTAATTAAGCCCAATAATTTATATGTTGCTTGAATTAAAATATCCAATTCTGATCGCTCGGGTAGACCCAAAGAAATTCTATCTTGGGCGCTTAGATCAGAAGCTCCTAATTCCAAGGCAACATTCATTATCAAATAAGGCCATTTATTTTTATTAAAAGCCTCTAAAATATGAGCTGGAATTTCACTTTCTTGCCCATTCAATAAATAAATTCTCGGTTTTAAGGTTAATAGCTGATAATTACCAAGAATTTTCTTCTCTCCTTCCTCCCATTGTTCTTCATAAAGAATGTGTCCTTTTTGGAGAAAATCTTGCGCTTTTAGCAGCGCTCTTTCTTCTTCAATCGCATTTTTTTGTCCTGATTTGATTTCTTTTTCTAAAGAAGAAAGCCTTTTATTCACTGTTTCTAAATCTTTCAAAATTAATTCAGTTTCTAAAGTTTCCTTTTCTAAAAGAGGGTCTATTCTATCCAAGGTGTTGATAATTTTTTCATCCTGAAAACATCTTAAAACATAAACAATTTCATCTGTTTCTCTGATATTGGCTAAAAATTTATTGCCCAAGCCCTCGCCCTTGTTTGCTCCTTTTACCAATCCGGCAATATCAACAAACTCCACTGTGGCATAAATCTTTTTTGCCGATTGGACGAGTAACGCCAATTTATCAACTCTGATATCAGGCACGGCAACAACACCAACATTTGGATCAATGGTGCAAAAAGGATAGTTTTCTTTATCAACTTGTTTTTTTGTTATTGCTTCAAAAAGAGTGGATTTGCCAACATTAGGCAAACCAACAATACCAATAGAAAGATTCATAGATACACAATTTAAGGTTCAGAATATTGTTTCAAAAACACGCTATCAAATTTCCCAGCGAGAAATTTGCGCTCGCGCTCGGCCTCCCCGGTAGTAGAACGCTTCGCGTTCACTACGGGGCAAGCGCTCTTTTGCCCGTTTACCCCGTAGGGAAACCTAAGGTTTATCCTTCGGGGCTCGGCCTGCGCGACGGTTTTTAAAACAATATTTTCTTTCTTAATAGTAGAGTCTTATAAAGTATCAAATTAGATATTATGAAAAAGATAATTTTTTTAGAGACAACTGAAAAAGAAAAAGAGATTCTGCAAAAATATCCTGATTTTTTGAAGAAAGTAGATTTTTCTTCGGAAAAACTGAGTTTTAAAAATGCTCAGAAATTTAAGGATTATGAAGTTGTTTCAATTTTTATTGGGTCTCAGCTATCAAAAGAAATTTTAAACCAATTGAGCAATTTAAAATTTATTGCTACCCGTTCTACTGGTTTTGATCATATTGATTTGGATTATTGCCGAGAGCATAATATTTTAACGGCGAGCGTGCCGAGTTATGGCGCGCATACAGTAGCAGAATATACTTTTGGTTTGTTATTATGCCTCGTCAGGAAAATTTATACTGCTTATCATCGAGTCAGGGAGAACGGCAGTTTTTCTCTGGAAGGATTAGAGGGCGAGGAGTTATTCGGAAAAACTTTGGGAGTAATAGGAACAGGACACATTGGCAGAGAAGTGATAAAAATAGCCAAAGGATTTTCAATGAAAGTAATCGCTTATGACAAATATCCTCAAGAAGAATTGGCTTTAGAATTAGGATTTGAATACATTGATTTGGAAAATTTATTATCCCAATCAGATATAATTACTTTGCATGTTCCTTACAATAAAGAGACGCATCATTTACTGAATAAAGATAATTTATCAAAAGTTAAAAAAGGCGCCTATATTATTAATACTGCCCGCGGAGGGATAATTGAAACTAACGCTTTGTATCAGGCGTTAAAAAAAGGAAATATTGCCGGCGCCGCTCTTGATGTTTTGGAAGAAGAAGGGGATTTAAAAGAAGAACAAAGGATGCTTTTAGAAAAACAAGATATTCCCTCAGAAAAGCTAAGAACTCTTTTGGCTAATCATATTTTTATTGACTTGGAAAATGTGATTATTTCTCCGCATAATGCTTTTAATACAAAAGAAGCATTGGAAAATATTTTAATGACGACAATAGAGAATATTGAAGGGTATCTAGAGGGAAAACCAAAGAATTTAGTACAATAAGTTTAGAACATTGTTTCAAAAACACGCTATCAAATTTCCCGGCGAGAAATTTACGCTCGCGCTCGGCCTCGCTCCCAAGCACTCAATGCTTTGAGTGCTTGGACCATGCTCGCTCGGCCTGCGCGACGGTTTTCTCAACAATGTTCTAAACTTTTTACTTAATAACTAAAATATAAAATTATGTTAGACCCAAATTGTGTTTTTTGTAAAATTATTAAAGGGGAAATTCCTTCGCAGAAATATTATGAAGATGATAATTTTTTAGCTATTTTTGATATCAGCCCTATCAGCAAAGGCCATTTTGTCTTGTTTTCTAAAAATCATTATGCTAATGTCGGGGAAATGCCCGAAGAAGAATGGCAAAGGATTTGTATTTTAGCTCGTAATTTGGCAGAAAAACATATTAGGGAGATAAAAGCCGATGGTTATAATCTTTTGATTAATCAAGGCGAAGCAGCGCAATCTGGCGTTGCCCATCGGCCTCACATTCATATTGTGCCTCGCTATTTTAATGATGGTATAAAAATAGACCCCCGATAGGGAAAATCTGTATACTGTATAAATCAATTTTAAATTACCAATTTTACATTTTCAATCAATTTTCAATTTTTAATTTTTAAACTTTTGACTTTTAAATTTGACTTTTGGCTTTTGAGTTTATTACTATGTGTGGAATTATTGCTTATAAAGGAAAAGAAAATGCTGTTCAAATTGTAATGGACGGCTTAAAACACCTTGAATATCGGGGATATGATTCTGCTGGGCTTTGTGTGGTTTCAAAAAATCACACATTTTTAATTAAAAAAGTAGGTAAGGTAGATAATTTATTACGAGAAGTTAAAAAGAAACAGAAGCGTAATGAAATGTTAGAAGGAGAAATTGGGATTGGACAAAGTCGCTGGGCAACACATGGCGCAGTAACAGAAGAAAATGCACATCCTCATTTTTCCTGTGATAAAAATATTTTTGTGGTTCATAATGGTATTGTTGAAAATTATGAGAGATTGAAAGAGGAACTCATAAAAAAAGGACATCGTTTTGTTTCCCAGACAGATACAGAAGTAATCCCTCATCTGATTGAAGAGTATAGAAAAAAATACAATTTTGTAACCTCTTGTGAAAAAACATTTAATCAGTTAGACGGTTTATTTGCCGTTGTGGCTTTAGACAAAGAGACAGGGGAAATTATTGGTACGCGGAAAGGTTCGCCTCTGGTAATGGGTATTGGAGAACAAGGGCTTTTTTTGGCTTCTGATATTCCTGCTTTTCTGGACAAAACAAATAAAGTTGTTTTCTTGGATGATGGAGATATGGTGCAATTAATTGACGAAAAAAAATATAAAATTAAAAATTTAATTACTGGAAAAACTTTAAAAAAGAAAATTAATGTAATTAGCTGGGGCAAAGAAGAGGCAGAAAAAGGAGAATACCCTCATTTTATGATGAAAGAAATTAAAGAAGACCCAGAAGCAATTAAAAGAGCCCTCTGGCAGGATAAGAAAACTCTAAAAGCGATTGTTAATTTAATCAAAGAAAGCCCGGATATCTTTTTTGTTGCCTGCGGCACTGCTGGGCATGCTTGTTTGCTTGGCCAGTATCTTTTTTCTTCTTTACTGAAAAAGAAAACCAGATTTAGCGTTGCCAGCGAATTTAAAAATTTTCTGCCAAGTTTAGATAAAAAAACTTTACTTATTGCCATTTCTCAGAGCGGAGAGACAATTGATACAATAGAGGCCGTAAAAAAAGCCAGAGAAAAAGGATTAAAAGTGCTATCTTTAGTAAATGTTATGGGCTCTAGCTTAACAAGAATAAGCGATTATGTTTTGATGATTAATGCCGGTCCGGAAAAATGCGTTTTGGCGACAAAAAGTTATTTATCTCAAATAAGCTTAATCCTTCTGATCTTATTTTCCGCTCTTGGTCAAGATAAAAAAGGCGAAAAAGAGTTAAAAAAAATCAGCCATCAAATAAATCAATTATTAGAAAATAAAAAATTTATTGCTCAGATAAAAAAATTAGCAAAAAAATTATCTTCTGCTGAACATATTTATACAATTGGTCGCAGTTATAATTATCCAACTAGCTTGGAGACAGCTCTCAAGATTAAAGAGGGTTGTTATATCCATACCGAAGCTTTTGCCGGAGGAGAATTAAAACATGGGGTAATCGCTTTAATAGAAAAAGGAACCCCCTGCATTATTCATATCTCAAAAAGCGAAGAAAGAGATAATACTTTAATAAATGCAATGGAATTAAAAAGCCGAGGCGCCTATATTATCGGAATTGGATATGATAATCAGAAAGATTTTGATTTTTTTATAGAAGTTCCAGAAGTTGATGAAATTTTTTCTCCCTTGGTAAATATTATTCCGATTCATCTCTTGAGCTATTATATTGCTTTAGAAAAAGGCATTGATCCTGACAAACCCCGCAATTTGGCGAAGAGTGTCACCGTAAAATAACCTTATTTTGCCCTCTCTACATATTGGCCGGTCTCGGTATTAATAACAATTTTGTCCCCTTTTTTAATAAAAAGAGGGGTATTTATTTTTAATCCATTTTCTAAGGTGACGGTTTTAAGGGCGCCGCTTACAGTATTACCTTTTATGGCATCTGGCGCTTCAGTTACCATTAATTCAACTTTTATCGGGATTTTGAGAGCAACAGGTTTTTCATCAATAAAAATTATAGAAACTTCTTCTTTCTCCTTTAAAAATTTTATTAAATCTTGCGCTTTTTTCAAATCAAAACTAATTCTTTGCTGATTATCTTTTAATTGGAAAACAGCCGATTTTCTATCGGCGTATAAATAAAGAGCGTCTTGGCAATCAAGTTCAATTTCTTCAAATCTGTCTCCGGAACGGAAAGTTTTTTCTACTACTTTTCCCGAGAAAAAATTTTTTAATTGAGTTCTCATCACCGCCCCTCCTTTGCCCGGTTTATAAAACTCAAAACCAATAATTTGCCATGGCTCGTTATTAACTTTGATAATCATTCCTTTTTCAAAATCAGATGTGGAAACCATATATTTTAAATTAATATTTTTTTTATTTGATTTTTATTTTTGCTAATGTTATAGTATTACTTAATGGATACTTGGTCAAGTGTTTTAATAGTAAGTTTTAAAAGTTTAATCTTGGCGGCAATTCTTGGTGCCCTGATTGGATTGGAAAGAGAGTGGGCGCAAAAAGCAGCAGGGATAAGAACTTTTTCTTTAATCAGTTTAGGAGCCGCTTTATTTATTGTTATTTCTCGTTTGAGTTTTGAAGGCTATTTAGGAGCATCAAGCTTAGACCCTTCAAGAACTTTAGGCCAGATTATTGTCGGTATTGGGTTTTTAGGCAGCGGAATAATTATTTTTCAGCACAAAGAGGGAACAATTAAAAACCTGACAACAGCGGCAATGATGTGGGTGACAGCAGCAGTGGGAGCAGCAGTCGGTTTAGAATTATACTGGTTAGCTATCTTTGCTACTTTTTTGATACTTTTTATTAATATCGTCATTTTTCCGGTTGAACAAAAGATGGAAAAAAGAATTCAACGAATAAAAGAGAAACAAGAAGAATGATTATTTGCCCCCATAGCTTAACGGTAAAGCAGTAGCCTTTTAAGCTATTGATGGGGGTTCGATTCCTCCTGGGGGCACATTTTAAAAAGATGAATCATAGGAAGGTATTAATTATTATTGGGATTTATCTGGCAAGTGTTTTAATGATGGTTTTTATTTATCCTTATGGGTTAACGGCAAGAGGTGTTCGGTTGCCTGATTTTTTTTATAAAGATTTTAGTCTTGGCCTTGATATTTCTGGGGGAACTCTTTTGGTATATGAAGCCGATTTAACTAACATTGAGCCGGCTGATTATTCTGCGGCAATGAATGGTTTGAGGGATGTAATAGAAAGAAGGATTAATTATACTGGAGTCAAGGAACCGCGAGTGACGGTAAATAAAAGCGGGGAAACTTGGCGTTTGACAGTAGAATTAGCCGGGGTTAAGGATATTCAGGAAGCGATAAAGATGATTGGCGAAACTCCGTATTTGGAATTTAGGGAATTGCGGGCAGAAGAAGAAATAGAAGAAATTTCGGCGCTCGAAGAAACAAGCGAGGAAGCAGAAGAAGATATTAATGCTTATTTTAAACCAACTCCTTTAACGGGAAAATATCTTAAAAGAGCAGAAGTCAGTTTTGACCAGACAACTTCTTTGCCGGTAATCAATCTCGTTTTTAACGATGAAGGAGCAAAAATTTTTGCCGAGTTAACCAGAAATAACATTGGTAATCCTTTGGCTATTTATCTTGATGGCCATCCAATAAGCATACCAGTGGTCCGCGAAGAAATCCCATCAGGTATGGCTCAGATTTCTGGGGATTTTACTTTAGCTGAAGCAAAAGAATTGGCTTCAAGATTAAATCAAGGAGCTTTACCGGTGCCGATAAATCTGGTTTCTCAGCAATCTATAGGCGCTATTTTAGGAGAAGAATCAATTAGAAAAATTAGCCGCGCTGCTTTGCTTGGCTTTCTTTTAGCTATTTTGTTTATGACTATATATTATCGTTTACCAGGATTTTTAGCGTCAATTTCTTTAGTTATTTATGTTATTTTAGTTTTAAGTATTTTTAAAGCACTGCCAGTAACCCTTACCTTGGCTGGTATTACTGGATTTATCCTTTCTATTGGTATGGCTGTAGATGCTAATATTCTAATTTTTGAACACGCTAAAGAAGAAATTAGAAAAAATAAACCAATTAGAATTTCAATGGAAGATGGCTTTCAGCTCTCTTGGCCAGCTATTCGCGATTCTAATATCGCGACAATTATTTCGGCGATAATTCTTTATTATTTTACTTCCAGTATGATTAGAGGATTTGCTCTTACTTTGGCTATCGGCGTTGGGGTTGGTTTATTGACAGCAATTTTTATTACCAAAGTATTTTTGGAAGCAACTTACTTTATAAATTCAAAAATCCATCACAATTAGAATTAAGAATTAAGAATTAAGAATTAAGAATTAAGGATTTATTTAAAAATTAAAAATTAAAAATTTATAATAGTTATGGATTTTATTCAAAAGCGAAAAATTTTTTATGCTTTATCTGGGGCGATGATTGGTGTCTCTTTTTTAAGTCTTTTAATTTTTGGTTTTAATTGGGGAATAGATTTTACTGGCGGCACTCTTTGGGAAATATCAACAGCAGGAGATATCAGCCGATCAATAGAAAAAATTAGAAATTATTTAGAAGAGAATGATTTAGGTCAAGTTAATATTCAGACAACAAGTGACAATAGTTTAATTTTACGTTTTCCCAGTATCTCAGAAGAAAGGCATGATCAATTGCTTGAAGGGTTAAAAAAAATAATCCCTTCAATAGAAGAGAAAAGATTTGAATCTGTCGGTCCTTCGATTGGGCAAGAATTAAAAACAAAATCTGTTTGGGCGACTGTTTTAGTGTTTTTGGGAATTTTAATATATCTTTGGTATGCTTTTCGCCGTTCTTCATCAGGCATTCCTCCTTATCGTTATGGAATTTTGGCAATAATAGCTTTAATGCACGATGCGATGTTTATTGTTGGTTTATTCTCAATATTAGGTAAATTTCAAGGATGGGAAGTAAATTCAGATTTCTTAGTTGCCTTATTAGTAGTTGTTGGTTATTCAGTCCATGACACGATTGTTGTCTTTGATAGGATTAGAGAAAATCTCAGATTGAAAACCAAAGAAAGTTTGGAAAATATTGTTAATTTAAGTATTCAACAAACTTTAATGAGGTCTTTAAACACTTCTTTGACTACTCTTTTTCCTTTAATAATGCTGTATTTTTTCGGCCCTCTTTCCACTAAAATATTAGCTCTGGCAATGATTGGCGGTGTCATTATTGGCACTTATTCTTCAATTTGTCTGGTGGCTCCTCTATTATATGATTGGTCTATAAAAAAGGGCTAAAACAAAAAAAGGGGGTGGGGTTGACCCCGTTAGAGATTCAACATCACCCCTCAATAATATAAATGCCAAAGGCGAAGCCGCCTTTCGGCTATGGTCTTTCAAAATAGATGATTTTCCTTTAATCTTTAACGGGGTTGACTCTTCGCTAAATTTTTGCTTTAATTAATAAGTAAACAAATATAATATGAGCAAAGAATCTTTAAACAAAAATAATCCTCAAATATTGTCGTTTGAAATTATCACCATTTTACCCCCTCGAACAAAGGAAATTCTTAAAAAGAGATTTGGCCTTGAAGATGGCAAACCAAAGACCTTGGAAGCGGTTGGCCAAAGCTATAAGATTACCCGGGAAAGAGTAAGGCAAATAATAGAAAGCGCCCTCAAAACTATACAAAAACAGCCAATTGGAGAAATAATCGGCGATTTTATTAATTTGAGCAAGGCCTTGTTAAAAGAGAGCGGAGGGTTAGAAGAAGAGATGGAGTTTTGCAAAAAAGTAAATAAACGCTTAAATGCTGATGAAAAATTAGAGGGAAAAGGAAATTTGTCGGCAATTAAATTTTTACTGACTCTTAGCCCTGATTTTATTCTTGAGGAAGAAACTGAATCAAATTACAGTTTCTGGCACCTAATGGAAATTTCCAAAGAGACAATTGATAAAAATATAAAAGAATTAGAAAAATACTTTAAAAACAAGAAAAAAGCTTGTTTGATGGATGAAATACTGGCTTGGGCTAAAGAGAATATCAGTTCCAACGTTAACGAGCAAGAATTAGAGGCCTATTTTCGTATTTCTAAAAAAATAGGGGTGAATCCTTTTGGAGAATACGGCTTATTTAGTTGGGCGGAAATAGATCCTCCCGGAACCAGAGACAGAGCATATTTATTAATGAAACACTTGAAAGAGCCAATGCATTTTTCTGAAATTACAAAAGCGCTTAATGAAATTAACCAATTACCAGTTTATTCTCATTTAACTTCTCATTCTTGGCAGAAAAAAGTATGCGTCCAGACGGTTCATAATGAGTTAATCAGAGATTCAAGATTTGTTCTCATCGGCAGAGGAATTTATGCGCTTAAAGAGAGGGGATATAAGCCGGGCAAGGTAGTTAACGTAATTGAAGATATCCTCAAAGAAGCAGGAAGGCCTTTAAAAGAGGAAGATATCATAGAGGAAGTAAAAAAAAGGAGAATAGCCAAAGATAATACTATTATCCTCAATCTTCATAATAAACGATACTTTAAAAAGCTGCCGAATAAATATTATACTTTAGTTAAGCCGTATAAAATACTTGAGGTTTGATGCCTTATTATATACAAGAAGCTTTGTTTTTTATTCTCGGAATCATTCGGGATTTTTGGTGGCTCATTGCTCTGTTTTTTTTGGGGCAATTTTATATTAATTTAAGGAAAGAGCATCAAAACAAAATAAAAAAAGAAAAAGAAGAGATAAAAGACTGGGTAGTTTTAGAAGCAAAGATTAACCGCGAAATTTTACAAACCCCTAAGGCGATGGAGCAAGTATTCAATAGTTTGAATGTTATTGAAAAAGGATATCTTTGTTTAGAGATAGTAGGCATTAATCGGGAGGTGCATTTTATTATCCGCGCTCCCAAGGAATACAAACATTTAATCATTTCCCAATTTTATTCCCAATATCCAGAAATAGAAATAAAAGAAATAGAAGATTATTTTTCATCTGTCGCCCCAAATTTGCCAAATAAAGAATTTGATTTATGGGGAACGGAGATTATTTTTGAAAAAGCGAATTGCTATCCGATAAGAACATACTCTTATTTTGAAGAAGCAAAAGAAGAAAAAAGAATTGATCCGCTATCCAGCTTAGCGGAAACTTTTGGCACGCTCGAAAGGTCAGAATGGTGTATTTTTCAAATCTTTCTTCGGGCTTTGTCAAAGGATGAAGAAAAAGAATTGATTGCCGAAGGGGAAAAAGAGATAGATAAATTATCAGGCAAGAAAGCGCCAAAAAATATTACTTGGCTGGATTGGGTAGCGGCTTTTTTCAAAAACCTTTTAGTGGGTATTGTTGAGCCGCCAGTATGGCCAACTGAAGAAGAAAAAAAAGAAACTTCTCCCGGCGAAATTGCTTTATCAAAGAAAAATAAAATAAGCGCTATTGAAAAAAAGATAAGCCAATTGTGTTTTAAAACAGGGATCAGGGTTCTTTATGTTGCTCCGCGCCCGATTTTTAACGAATCCAAAGCTATTGGCTTTATGGCTTATTTAAAGCAATTTAATTCAAAAGACTTAAACGCTTTTAAGATTAATAAAGAAGCTTCAACAACCGTTAAAACTAAATTATTTCAGCAAGGGAGATTATTTTTAAAGAAGAAAAATTTTTATCAGGCGGCAGCGCAAAGAGAGCCAGAACAAAAATCAATAATTCTCACAACTGAAGAGCTGGCGACAATTTATCATTTTCCGACATTGAAAATAAAAGCGCCTACCTTGATAAGGGTTTTGAGCAAAAAAGGAGAACCACCAATAGGATTGCCAACAGGGTAATAAAGCAAAAGGCAAAAGAGAGGAATAAATTCTAAATTCTAAACAAATCCTAAATCACAAATTACAAACATAATGATAATTCAAATCTCAAAACTCAAATCTCAAAACCATAACTTAAAACTCAAAACCCACAATTAGAATTAAGAATTATGAATTATGAATCAAGGATTTATTTAAAAATTGTAAATTGAAAATTGATTGAAAATTGACAGCGTAGCTGTCATCCTGAGGCCGTTAAGGCCGAAGGATCTCTCAGTTTATCTGAGATTCCTTTCCTCGCATTCGCGAGAGATTCTTCCCCTTCGGCTTCGCCTCAGGGTCAGAATGACAAAGAAAATTTAACATTTAAAATTGATTTAAAATTTAAAATTTAAAATTAAAAATTGATTTATACAGAATACAGTCTACTGTCATTCTGAGCAAAGTCGAAGGATTAAAACTTAAAAATTATTTTATTATCTTAGAATGGAAGACATAAATTATATTGGCATCACAAATTTTAGAGATGAATACCAGAGGTTTGGTATTAAAACTGATGATCGACGTCGGCATATGTATCTTATAGGGAAAAGCGGCACTGGGAAGACAACGATGATGGAAAATATGATTATTCAGGATATCAACAATGGTAAAGGAGTTGGAGTAATTGACGCTCATGGCGAATTGGTAAATCGGTTATTATATTTTATTCCGGAGAAAAGAATCAAAGACGTAATTTATTTTAATCCCGGCGATATTGAGTGGCCGATCGCTTTTAATGTTATTGAGGACGTTCCTTTAGAATATCGCCATTTAGTGGTTGCCGGCTTAATGGGGGTTTTCAAGAAAATCTGGCCTGATGTCTGGTCGGCGAGAATGGAATACATTTTGAACAATGCTTTGCTGGCATTATTAGAATATCCAAATTCAACTTTATTGAGCATTAATCGTTTATTGGCAGATGAGGATTTTCGTCGGAGAGTGATGGAAAAAGTGACCGATCCTATTGTTAAATCTTTTTGGGAAAAAGAATTTGCCCGTTATAATGCCCGATTCGCGACAGAAGCTATTGCTCCAATTCAGAACAAAGTCGGGCAATTTATCTCCAATCCTTTGATGAGAAATATAATCGGCCAAAAAGAACCAAAAATAGATCTTAGAGAAATTATGGATGGAGGAAAGATTCTCTTGGCTAATCTGTCCAAAGGAATGATTGGCGAAGATAATTCCAGTCTTTTAGGGGCTCTGTTGATAACCAAAATACAATTAGCGGCAATGGGGAGAGTTGAAATTCCAGAAGAGGAAAGAAGAGATTTTTATTTTTATGTTGATGAATTTCAAAATTTTTCAACTGAATCTTTTGCTACTATTTTTGCCGAAGCGAGAAAGTATCGGCTGGATTTGATTTTAGCTCACCAATATATCGCTCAGCTTAATGAAGAGGTTAGAGATTCTATTTTTGGCAATATCGGCACTTTAGTGGCTTTTAGGTTAGGTCCTGAGGACGCGGAGTTTTTGGAAAAATATTTTGCTCCTGAATTTACAAAAGAAGATTTAATCAATCTGCCCAATTATAATTTTTATATTAAATTGATGATTGATGGCGTTCTTTCAAAGGGTTTTTCAGCGATGAATATCCCGCCATCAAGTTTGCCTCAAAGGTCTTTTATTCAAGAAATAATTCAGTATTCCCGAGAACAATATTCTGCTCCGCGACAGGAAGTAGAAAAGGAGATTGCTCATTGGGAGCTTTTAGATTTTTCTTCGAGTGCAAAAAAAACAAAAGTTGGTGATGAAAGAGTCGGTATTAAGGAGGGGTGGGAAGCAATTTGCTCTCAATGCGGCAAAAGAATTATCGTTCCTTTCAGGCCCAGCCCGACAAGACCTATTTATTGCGAAGATTGTTTTCGGGAAATAAAAAGGGCGCAAAAAACGAAGAATGTTTTATCATCTGATTCTACAAGATTTTCAAAATCAAAGGCAGAGCCAAAAGAAGAAAAAATAAAAGATATAATAGAAAATATTTTTCACCGAGATTCTTAAAGCGAGAGCGTTGAATCATTATGGTAAGCAATACAAAATTATGAGAAAGAGCACTGTTGCTATTATTTGTGGAGGGAAAAGCGGGGAACACGAGGTTTCTTTGCGTTCAGCTTTTTCAGTTTACAATAATATAAATAGAAAGAAGTATCAGCCGGTAATTTTGGCGATTGATAAAAAGGGAAGATGGTTTTTTGGCCGTCGCTTTAATAACGTGGTGGATAGCCGGGGTCTTTTATGGAAAATGAAGCCTCGTTTAGAGGAAATTGTTTTATTAAAATCTAAAAACTATAGTCAAGTTTTTTCTTTAAAAAAGAAAAAAATATTGGTTAAAGTGGATGTTTTTTTCCCTTTGATTCATGGTACTTATGGAGAAGACGGCTGTTTGCAAGGGTTTTTGGAGCTTTTAGATGTTCCTTATGTCGGGGCTGATGTTATTGGTTCGGCAATAGGAATGAATAAAGAAGTAACAAAAAAATTGTTAAAAATTGAGAAAATTCCGGTAACCCAATTTACAATTATCAGAAAAAGCGATTGCCTAAAGGAGAAAAAACAAAAGATAGAAATGGCTATAAAACAATTTCATTTTCCTTTGTTTATCAAGCCAGTGTCTTTGGGCTCTTCAGTAGGTGTTTCCAAGGTTTTTAAAAGAGAAGAGATAAAAAAAGCCGTTGCCGACGCTTTTCAGTATGATAAAGAGATTATGATTGAAAAATTTGTTAGCGGGAGGGAAATTGAGTGCTCTGTGTTAGGAAATTATAACCCTAAAGCTTCTTTACCGGGTGAAATTAGGTCCACTTCTTTTTATTCATATCAGGCAAAATATTTGGACCCTGAACAAAAATATGCAAAATTATTAGCTCCGGCTCCTTTAAATAAAAAACTGGTTCTTAAAATTCAAGAATTAAGTATTCGGGTTTTTAAAGCATTGGGTTTGCGCGGAATGGCGCGAATAGATTTCTTTTTAAAATCAAATGGCGAGATCGTTGTTAATGAAGCCAATACTATTCCGGGATTCACCCAAATCAGTATGTACCCTAAATTATGGGAAATTTCCGGGTTAAAATATCCGCAACTCTTGGATAAACTTATAGAGTTGGCAATAGAAAGCCATCAAGAAAAGCGCCAGATTAGGTTTTCTTATAATTGATGTTTCATAATTAATAATTGATAATGAAGAAGATTTCTTTCAAAATGTGGCTCCGAAGCGTTTTCAACGCTTTAGAGGGGATAAAATATGCCTGCTTTCAGCAAAACTTTTCTTTAATGATTTTTCTGGCGGTTATCAGTTTAATTCTTGGCTTCTGGTTAAAAATATCTTATACTGAATGGTTAGTGCTTGTTGTCGCTATCGGCTTTGTTCTCAGTTTGGAGATGTTAAATACGATGGTGGAAACGATTTTGGATATTATAGAGCCAAATAAATCACCAAAAGTAAAACAGGTTAAAGATATAATTGCCGGCGCTGTCCTCATTGCCTGCTTAACGGCTTTAATTTTAGGATTTATAATTTTCCTTCCCAAAATCCTATTAATAATTTGAGATTTTAAATTATCATTTTGATTTTTGATTTTTGCATTTTGAATTTATATCATGCTTTCTCCTTCTGAAGAAATAAAAAATAAATTGGATATTGTTGAAGTCGTCGGCCAGTATCTGAAATTGCAAAAAGCAGGAGCTAATTATAGAGCTCTTTGTCCTTTTCATAAAGAGAAAACGCCTTCATTTTTTGTTTCGCCGGACCGTCAAATTTGGCATTGCTTTGGTTGTTTTCCTGCCCAATCTCTTATTAAGACGGAAAACGGATATCACGAGATTGAAAAAGTAAAAGTGGGGGATATGGTTTTAACTTTTGCAGGAAGATTACAACCGGTAGTAAGAACACTTTGGCGTCCTTATAGCGGCGATTTGATTAATATTCAAATAAGAAAATCTAATGAGATAACTTCTCTTACGGCAGATCACCAAGTATTTGTAATAAAAACAAAAAATTGTAAATATCCAGGCCGTCTTTCAAGAATTTGTCAATGGAATTGTGATAGGCATTGTCCAGATAGATATTATTTAAATTATAAAGTAGAAAAAGTACCTGCTTCTCAATTAAAGATAAATGACTATCTTCTTTTTCCTGTTAATCAGAAAATAAAAGATATAAAAATAATAGATTTAGAAAAATATTATACGAGAAAGGTAAGTAATCTCGGTCCAGTCATTAAGAAGATTCCGACTAAAATAAAATTAACAAATAATTTTTTAAAACTTCTTGGTTATTATATTGCCGAGGGAAGCAATCACCGCGCCTATATTAGATTTAGTTTAGGCCCGAGGGAAATTAAATTCGCTCAGGAGATTCGAGAATTAATCAAAATAATTTTTGGTATTCAAGCAAGTATTTATAAGCGAAGAGGAAACAAAACGGGCATAGAAATTACAGCTTGTAATTCTAAATTAGCAAATATCTTTGAAAATCTTTGTGGTAAAAATGCAGAGAACAAACATATTCCTTTTCAGTTTCAATATTTACCACTCGAAAAACAAAAGATAATTTTAGATGCTATTTGCAAAGGAGATGGTTATATAGGCGAAGTGTACGGTTGTAAGAAAAGGCGACAATTTCAAGCCATTACTACTGTTTCTTTAACCTTAGCGGAGCAACTAAGAGATATTTTATTAAGGGCAAGAATTGCTCCTACTTTTGAGATAGGTAAAGAAAAAATTGACAAAAATAGCGTTCATCATAAAAAATCTTTTACCGTTCTTTGGCAAAATAACTATGTATTGAATTTTTCTCAATTTTACCAAGATAAAAAAAAGGATGCTTTATATTGGATTTCTCCTATCAAAAATATTACGAAGAAATATTTTATAGGAAATGTTTATAATTTAACGGTGGCAGAAGATCATTCCTATGTTGCTTCTAACTTTGCAGTAGGTAACTGTGGAGCCGGAGGAGACATCTTTACTTTTGTGATGAAAATAGAAAACATCGAATTTAAGGATGCTCTAAAATTATTGGCTGATAAAGCAGGAGTAAAATTGGTTTATGAAAGCCCATTGATTAATTTACAAAAACAAAAATTAATTGATATCAACAAAGAGGCAGCTGTTTTTTTTGAAAATAATCTTTGGCAAAATAAAGAAGTTATTGACTATCTTCATCAGAGGGGATTAAAAGATGAAACAATAAAAGAATTTCATTTGGGCTGGGCTTTAGATGATTGGAGATGTTTAAGCGATTTTTTGATTCAAAAAGGGTTTAAGCCTGAAGAGATAATTGCCAGCGGCTTGGCTCTTTCTAAAAAAGAACCAACTGAAATAAGTTCTAAAATACAGAGCACAGAATACAGGATACAGAATACAGATATCTATGATCGTTTCCGCGCGCGAATTATGTTTCCTATTGATAATATTTCCCAACAAGTAGTCGCTTTTACCGGTAGAATTTTTCAAGGGAAAAATCCCTTAAAAACCATTAAAGATATTGAGAAAATCGGCAAATACGTTAATAGTCCTCAAACTTTAATTTTTGATAAAAGCACGATTCTTTATGGCCTTGCCAAAAGCAAAGATTATTTGCGTTCTAGGGAAGAAACTTTGTTGGTGGAAGGACAAATGGATTTTTTGGCAGTTTGGCAGGCAGGAATAAAAAATGTGGTGGCTACTTCTGGCACTGCCCTTACTCCATATCAATTAAAGATTTTAGAGAGATATAATAATACTTTAATTTTAGGATTTGATATGGATGAAGCAGGCGAGAAAGCAGCTGAAAGAACAATTGAATTAGCTTTGACAAAAGGGTTTAATATCAAAATTCTACGCTTAGAGGAAGAGAAAGATTTAGCCGATTATCTTCTTTCTTTTCAAAAAAAGAGCCAAGAAGAAAGGAATTCTCTCGTAAATAGATTGACGAAACAAGCTGAGCCAATAATGGATTTTTATTTTGAAAGGGCCCAAACGATGGGAGATAAAAACACCATTGAGGGAAAGAAAACCATTGCTTCCTATTTTCTGCCAAAGATTAAAAAATTGAATAATGCTCTAGAAAAATCTTTTTGGCTTAATAAACTTTCCCGTCTTTTAAACATTAGAGAACAGGTCTTGGAAGATGAATTAATAAAATTATCAAAATTGCCAGAAGGGGGTTCTGTTGGAGCAATTGTTGATGAAGACGAATCTTTGTACCAATTTCCGTCATCTCAATTTCAATCACGGATAGAAGGAATAGCCGAAAGGATTATTTCTCTCTTGATTAAATCTCCGCAGCTCAAAGAGCATGCTTTAGATTATGAGTCATATTTGCCTTCAAACTTTCAGAAAATTTTTCAAGTGATTAAGGGTATTTCTGCCGCAGAAGAATTAAGCGGGGAAAATTTAAAAAAACTTAATTTGGCGGATGATTTAAAAGAGAAAATTAACCAATTAGCCCTGAGAGCTGATTATGAAACCGAATTATTAGAAAAATTTCAGGTGTCTATTAAAGAGGAATTGGAAAAGGAATTAGAAGAATTGAAGAGGGAAGCGATTAAACAGCAATTATCTGAAATTGAAACAGAAATTAGGATAGCAGAGAGAGAAAATAAAGAGTCATTGGGTGAATTAATAAAAAAATTTAACCAATTGTCAAAACAATTATTAACTTAAATGTGCCAAATTTTTTAGAGAAATAAAAACAAAAAATAATAAAAAAATGAAAAAAACCCAAAAAACAACAAAAACAAAAATTATTAAAAAGGCGCAAAAGGAGAAACTTAATTCTTCAAAAAAATCTCCAAAAGCTGCTCTAAAGAGAAACAAAAATAAGGAAGTAAAGAAATTAAAGAGGGCGCAAAAAACGCAGAAAAAAACAAATAAGAATTATAGTAAAGAACAGGGAGAGGGAGAAAAAGGAACGGCAGGAAAAATAAAAGATTTGATAGAAAGAGGAAAATCTCGAGGTTTTGTCACTCAAGACGAGGTTTTAAAATACTTTCCGCGGATAGAAGAAGACATTAGGCTTCTGGAAAAACTCTATGATTCATTAGCTGAATTTAATATTGAGATTATTGAGAGCGGCGATTTGTTAATGCCGGAAGGAGAGGTATCGGATAAAGAATTAAGAGACGCTTTGAAAATGGCTGATACTGGCGCTGTTTCTGGGGCTGTTCAGTCGTATTTAAGGGAAATTGGCAAAGTGCCGCTGCTCACTCCAGAAGAAGAAAGAATTCTGGCGAAAAAAGTAAGTGAAGGCGATGAGCAAGCAAGAAAACAAATGATTGAAGCTAATTTACGATTAGTTGTTTCCATCGCCAAGCGGTATATTGGACGAAGCAGTAATTTAAATTTACTGGATTTAATCCAAGAGGGGAATATCGGTCTTTCAAAAGCAGTGGATAAATTTAATTATAAGAGAGGGTTCAAGTTTTCAACTTACGCAACTTGGTGGATTAGGCAGGCGATAACGCGCGCTTTGGCAGACCAAGGCCGAACGATTAGGATTCCTGTTCATATGGTAGAAACGATTACTAAATATTTTAAAGCAAAAAGGTCATTGGCACAGACGCTTGGCAGAGATCCTTTGCCAGAAGAGATAGCGTCAGAAATGGGCAAGGATGTTGAAGAAATTCTTTATCTGATGCAAATTTCTCAAGGGACTTCTTCTTTAAATCAACCTTTAGGCGACGAAGAAGGGGGAAGTGAATTAGCAGATTTCATTTCTGATACAAAGACCATTTCGCCTGATGGTTATGCTACCCGCGAACTTTTGAAAGACGAATTAGAAAAAATTATGCAGGAGCTTACTGAACGGGAAAGAGAAATTATTAAAATGAGATTTGGATTGGGTGGCGAGACGACGCATACTTTAGAAGAAGTAGGCAAGGCTTTTGGAGTGACGAGAGAGAGAATCAGGCAGATAGAAGCAAAAACACTGGAAAAACTTAAAGAGCATACTGGAGCCCAAAGATTAAAAGAATTTTTGAAATAAATGATGTTACGATGAGCCCTTTAGAAAAAATTAAAAGAAATTCTCTTTTAAGAAAAACGATTGCCTTTTTGGCGCATTTAATGTTTGGTTTTCCCGGACACGGCCTGACAATTATTGGAGTTACTGGAACTACCGGCAAGACGACAACTTGTTTTATGATAAAGAGCATTCTTGAAAGTAGCGGCATTAAAACCGGTTTAATCAGCACGGCTGGCTTTTATATTGGTTCTGAAATAGTTTATCCAAAGGCGCACACGCCAGCCACAACACCTGATCCGTTTTTTCTCTGTTCTTTACTGAAACAAATGAAAAACAAGGGCCTTCAAGCGGTAGTTATTGAAGTTTCTTCTTTTGGCCTGATGTATGAACGGGTTTATGGTCTAAATTTTGCAAGCGCGGTTTTAACGAATATCTCCTTTAATCACCATTTAGCTATTCACGGTAATATGGAACAATATATTGCGGCAAAATTAAAATTATTTCAGCCATTAGAAAAAACAGCAACGGCTGTTTTACCGAAAGAAAGCGAATATTTTAATCTATTTGCTAAGAGCACAAAAGCTCAAGTAATAACTTTTGGCAAGGATAATAATTCTGATATTTGGTTTCAAATAGAAGAGATGACAAAAGAAAAAAATAAAATTGTCGTTTACGACGGCGGTAATTCTTTTTCTGTTGAATTGCCGCTATTGGGATTGTTCAATATTTTTAATGCTTTAGCCGCTGTTGGCGCTGTCAGAAGGTTCTCTCTGGCTCCAGAAAAAATAAAAGAAGGGTTGGAAAAACTTAATTATATTCCCGGTAGATTAGAATATATAAAAGGCAAACAACCTTTTTCTGTTATTGTTGATAAAGCAAATACGGCAGCGGCATTTTATGCTATAATAGATTTTATTAAAACTTTGGGGGCCAAAAAGAAAATAGCTGTCTATGGAAATTTTGGAGAAAGCCCGATTGAAGAAAGGGAAAAATTGGCGCAAATAGCAACCGATTTTTTTGATTTGACAATTATTACCGAAGATGACCCGCAGGAATTATCGCCACAACCAAGCATTGATGACTTTCTGAATTTTGTTAAGAAAAGAAATGTCTCGCCGGAGAAGTATTTAGCCATTGATAATAGAAAAGAAGCAATTCGGAAAGCGATTCAATCAGCTCAAAAAGATGATTTAATTGTTCTCTGTCTTCAAGGTTTAAACGAATAAATT
>Ga0172382_10005048_pt1 | contig 19868 bp, 16 predicted proteins | sample Leawel138RmetaG_FD_122245 | JGI IMG/M metagenome (GOLD analysis project Ga0172382, IMG submission 122245) | Leachate microbial communities from a municipal landfill in Southern Ontario, Canada - Leachate well 138R metaG | ecosystem: Engineered > Solid waste > Landfill > Unclassified | place... | reverse complement strand
GGCGGCGATGCGCTCCTCGAGGGGCGGGTGGGTGAGGAGCAGTTTGCGCAGGCCTTGGGCGACGCCGCCCGAGATGCCGAACGCGGCCATCTGATCGGGCAGCGGCTGGGTGTGGGCGGAGCGCAGGCGCTCCAGGGCAGCGATCATCTTCTGGCGCCCGGCCAGGCTGGCACCGCCCGCGTCGGCACGGAACTCACGCTGGCGGGAGAACCACATCACGATCAGCGAGGCCAGCATGCCCAGCACCAGTTCGGCCACCAGGGTAATGGCCATGTAACCCATGCCCGGACGGTATTCCTCATTGCTGTTGCCCTGGAGGGCGCGATCCACGACGTAACCCACCACACGGGCCAAGGCGATGACGAAGGTGTTCACCACGCCCTGGATGAGGGCGAGGGTGACCATGTCGCCATTGGCCACGTGGCTGACCTCGTGGGCAAGCACGGCCTCGGCCTCGTCACGGGTCATGCTGCGCAGCAGACCGGTGCTCACCGCCACCAGGGCGTTGTCGCGGTTCATGCCGGTGGCGAAGGCGTTGACCTCAGGGCTGTTGTACACCGCCACCTCGGGCATACCGATACCCGCCTGTTGCGCCTGGCGCTTTACCGTGTTCACCAACCATGCCTCGGCCTCGTTGCGCGGTGTGTCGATGACCTGCGCCCCGACCATGCGCTTGGCCGACCACTTGGATATGGCCAGGGACACGAAGGCGCCGCCGAAACCGAACACGGCCGCGAAGCCCAGCAAGGCGGTGAAATTGATGCCGCCCTGCTCGATGAACCTATCGAGTCCCAGCAGGCGCGCCGTGATGCTGAGGAGCATGATCACGGCGAGGTTGGTGGCGACGAACAGAAAAATGCGTTTCATAGAAGCTCCGTAGCACGTCCATCGGTGCAGCCGTTAGTGGGGACGGCCTGCATTTTTTTCAAACGAACCTCATCAGAGACAACACCGCCGGAGCAAGGGTTCCGTGAGAACGCCCGCCACCTTCGCCGGTGTATTAGCAAATCATTTTATCCTGCCCGAATGGCTTACAATTGCCACTTTTGCGCCTTTTCGCGCCACATGCCCGCCTTGAAACCGCGAACACAGGAAGTCCTCCAGGATGAACAAACCCGTTCAGTGCAGTGTCTTTTGGGTCCAACTTTTTCCATTCTTGCGCTGGTTGCATCGCATCGACCGGCAAAGCCTGCGTGATGATGCCCTTGCCGGCCTGACCGGCGCACTCATCGTCCTCCCCCAGGGCGTAGCCTTCGCCACGATCGCCGGCCTGCCACCGGAATATGGCCTGTACGCTGCCATGGTGCCGGCCATTGTGGCGGCCCTGTGGGGCAGTTCCTGGCACTTGGTATCAGGCCCCACCACCGCCATATCCATCGTGGTATTCGCCTCCCTGAGCCCCCTCGCCGAACCGGGCAGTGCGGAATACATCCGCTATGCCCTCACCCTGGCCTTGCTGGTGGGCGCCATCCAGATTGGCATGGGCCTGGCACGCATGGGCACCCTGGTGAATTTCATCTCCCATTCGGTAGTAATCGGCTTTACCGCAGGCGCAGCCATCCTGATTGCCGCCAGCCAGGTGAAAAACTTCTTCGCCCTGAACATCCCGCGCGGCACGGAATTCTACGAGATCGTCCACCAGTTGGTGATTCAGATCGGCGATGCCAACCCCTATGTCACGGCGGTTGGCGCGATTACGCTCGCCACCGGCATCGTGGCGCGCAAGTATGCACGCAAGGTCTACATGATCATCGCCATGCTGGTCGGCAGCCTGGTGGCTTGGGCCATGAATGCCCGGTTCGGCGCGGACGTGACCGGCATCAGCACCGTGGGCGCCCTGCCCACCCACCTCCCTCCCCTGTCCGCGCCCGACCTGTCCCTCGCCACGGTACAGAAGCTGGCACCCGGCGCCCTCGCCGTCGCCCTGCTCGCCATCACCGAGGCGGTATCCATCTCCCGTTCCATTGCTGCGCGTTCCCAACAACGCATCGACGGCAATCAGGAATTCCTCGGCCAGGGCCTCTCCAATGCCGTGGGGGCGTTCTTTTCCGCCTACCCGTCCAGCGGCTCGTTCAACCGCAGCGGCGTCAACTACGAAGCAGGCGCCAAGACGCCGCTCGCCTCGGTATTCGCGGCCGCCGCGCTGGCGCTGATCGTATTGCTGGTGGCACCACTGGCTGCCTTTCTCCCGGTGGCTGCCATGGCCGGCATCCTGTTCCTGGTGGCCTGGGGCCTCATCGATTTCCATCACATTCGCGTCATCGTCAAAGCCAGCCGAGCGGAGACGGCGGTGCTCACCACCACCTTCCTGGCGACCCTCTTCGTGGAACTGGAATTTGCCATCTTCGCAGGCGTGATGCTGTCGCTGGTGCTTTATCTCAAGCGCACCTCCAACCCTCGCGTCCTCAGCCGCGTGCCCGATCCGGGCGCGCCCCGGCGCCAGTTCACCACCGATCCCGGTCTGCCTGAGTGTCCGCAGTTCAAGATCATCCGCATCGAGGGCTCGCTGTTCTTCGGCGCCGTCAACAACGTGGAATCGGCCATGCAGCGGGTGGACGAGCAGGACCCCGGCAAGAAACACCTCCTGGTCGTGGCCAAGGCCATCAATTTCGTGGATATCGCCGGAGCCGAACTGCTGGCGAATGAGGCGCGGCGCCGACGCGCACTGGGCGGCGGCCTGTACCTCTACGAGGTGAAGGACACGGTATGCGACATGCTGCATCGGGGCGGGTTTATCGGCGCAATTGGCGATGAGAACATCTTCCGCTCCAAGACGAAGGCCCTCACGACCATCATCGAGGAACGCCTGGATCACGCCATTTGTCGAAATTGTGACAAACGCATCTTCAAGGAATGTGCGCGGTACGCCGAGGTCGAAAACCCGCCCGCCGAGAGCGCCGGGCCGCGGCTAGAGGGCCAGGTAGCGTGAACCTCATTCGATTCTGCGCACTTGGCTAACGGGAACCATGATTTTGCCGTGCTAAGATGGAAGAGCGCTGGTGTTAACCACGTCAAGATCGTAAAAAGGCACCACCCTCTGCGCAGCTTTTGGGGAACGACGTGAGGTTGTTGGTCCGGAAACTCCATACCCTGTTGGCCAACGCCGCGCTTCGAGCCGCCGGTCGGGTGGCGTGCTATACGCCGCGCCACTTTCCCATCGCCTACAAGCTTGCGGTGGTGTTCACCCTGGTCATCACCGGCGGCATGGCAACGCTCGGCATCGTGGTCGCACGGGATCAGACGCGCCTGTTACGGGAGCAGATGACCGAATTCGGGCAGACCATCGTGGTCCAGGTGGCCGAGGCCTCGAAGGAGCCGCTGCTCGCCGGCGATCGGCTGGGCCTCGAAGCCACGCTCAACAACCTGGTAGGCAAGAGCAGCGTGCTCGGTGCCGGCATCTACACCGATGAGTGGGTTCCGGTGCTCAAGGCGGGGCTGGTACCCGAGGAGACCGCCATCCCCCCCGAGGTCTGGGAACGGGGTTCGCTGGACTGGAAGGAGCCCGTGTCCGGGGGGGATTCCGCCCGTGCCCTGGCGTCCTTCGTCGCCTCCGTGGTGTTTCGGGACGTGATCGCGGGATATGCCATCGTCACCTTCGATCGCACGGACATGGAAGGTGCCGAGACCCATACGCTGCAGGCGGTGACGGGTGCCACCCTGATGCTGGTGCTGGTGGGCATCGGGGCATCCATCTTCCTGGGCAAGCGCCTGACGCGCCCCATCGACCAGCTCATGGACATCAGCCGCGCCATCAGTGCGGGCAATTACCTGATGCGCTTCAATGAACGACGGAATGACGAGCTCGGTGCCCTCATGCAATCCATGAACACCATGAGCGAAGGTCTGTTGCGCAAGGAACAGGTGGAGCAGACCTTCTCGCGCTATGTGTCACCCAATGTGGCGCGCGAGGTACTCGCACATCTGGAAACTGTCCAACTGGGCGGGCGCCGTGTGGAAGCCACGGTGCTGTTCGCCGATATCGCCGGCTTCACCAGCATGTCCGAAACCATGCACCCCGAGGAAGTGAGCGCACTGCTCAACGAATACTTCAGCTACGTGGCCGACGCCGCCCATGCCTTCAACGGCCATGTGGACAAATACATCGGTGACTGTGCCATGCTGCTGTTCGGTGTGCCCACCGAGGACGCCGATCACCTGTTCCATGCCGTGGCCTGCGGTATCACCATCCAGGCACTTATTGCCCACCTGAACCAGCAACGCGAGGCGCGTGGACAACAGCAGGTGCAGTTCCGTATCGGCATCAACTGCGGGCCCATGCTCGCGGGCAATATGGGCTCGCGCGAACGTATGGAGTACACCGTGGTGGGCGACTCCGTAAACCTGGGTTCGCGCCTCGCCTCCGCGGGCGAGCCTGGGCAGATCGTCATCAGCGAGGAAGTACAACTCGATCCACGGCTCATGGGACGCGTGGAGAGCTGCAAGCTCGGCACCATCCGGCTGCGCGGCAAGCGTTTGCCGGTGGCCACCTATCAGATCACCGGCCTTGCGCACGACTACGACGCAATGCTGGCCGAGAAGCTGGAGGCCCTGTTGCACAGGGATAACGCCGCGGCATGAACATGCGAGCGCTGCTTGTGTTGCTGTCAACGCTCCAACTGGGGGCGTGCGCCATCATTCCCGCACTCGAGGGCGATTTGAACGAGCAGCTGGACCGCAGCCTCGCGGAAAACGACTACACCCGCGCACTGGATATCATCACCTACGTGCGTAAGGACCATCCGGATTACACGCGTCTTGTCGCATTGCGTCCGTCAGTGGAGGCGCGCGCCAAGGCCTTCGAGCAGGCACAGATCCGCCGTGCCGCCGAACTGACCGCTCAGGGTGACTGGGCTGCGGCCATCGCGATCTACCGCGAGGCCATCGGCAAGCTGCCACACAGCACGGCACTGCGCACGGAGTTACAGGCGTTTCGTCGCCGCCAGGCAAACCGCATCGAGGAACTCAAGATTGAACGGCTGGTGGCGCGTGCACGCTGGCTTGAACGTGCCATCACCCTGCAGCGGGCCATCGTGCAAGTGGACCCGGATGATTGGATCGAAAACCGCCAACTGGAACGCTACCAGGATGAAGCGAGCGAGCTCGCCACCGATCTGACGCGCATAGGCAGCAACGCCCTGGAAAAGGAAAACCTCGGCGTCGCCGCGCGCACCTTGCCCATTGCCGCACGGCTGAGCCCCTCACCATCATCCGAATCGGCCAAGGATCGCTTGAGTCAGGCCGAAGCCGCCCAGGTGCAGGAACAGCGCCGCAGCCGCACACAGGCACTGGAGAAACTGCACCAGCGCGAGACCACCACAACCCTCGCCGAATACCGCAAGGCATTGGAGACAGGCAACTTGCGGCGTGCACGCCAGCTCATGATGCGGCTATCGGAAATCGATGGCCAGGATCCCGAGGTGCAGGACGAACGCCGCAAATTCGAGGGTAAACTCGATCAGGTACTGCGCACCCATTTGGAATCAGCCATCAGCCTGTATGGGCGCGGCAATTTCGACGAGGCCATCGCCCACTGGAAACGGGTGCTCGAGATCGACCCCGAGCACGAACAGGCACGCGCGGGCGTGGAGCGCGCCGAACGCGTCATGCAAAAGCTGAAGGAACTGCGCGAAAAACAGACCGGTACAGGCGGTCAGCACATCTCCTGAGTGCCCTCACGCTCCTACCTTGATCCCCTCCGTTCGCTGGAACCCGCGCGGCAGCATGCTGCCACGGCGGCCACGCTCACCCATGTAGTGCTCGATATCCGCGGGCTTGAGCGTCATGTGTCGCTTGCCCGCCAGCACGGAGAGACTCTCGCCTCGCGGCAGTACCAGTGCGCCAACGACGAATTCTTCGCGGTTCATATGACGCTGCGCGGAAATGGCAATGATCTTGTTACCCTTGCCCTTGGCGAGCTGCGGCAGCTCCTTGAGAGGAAACACCAGCAGCCGGCCCTCGTTGCTCACTGCGGCGATGAGGTCCGTCTCGAGATTGGTCACGCGGCTCGGTGCCAATACGCGCGCATGCCCGGGGATATTGAGCACGGCCTTGCCGCTGCGATTGCGCGCCAGCAGGTCGTCCGTCTTGGCCACGAAGCCGTAACCCAGGTCGGTCGCGAGCAGCCACCGTTCATCGGGCTCGCCCATCATCACTGCGATGAATTCAGCCCCGGATGGAGGAATCACGCGGCCCGTAAGCGGTTCGCCCTGGCCGCGCGCCGATGGAAAGGTGTGGGCCATCACCGAGTAGGTGCGGCCGGTGGAATCAAGGAAGGTGGCGTACTGATTGCTCTTGCCCAGGGCACTGGCACGATAAGCGTCACCGGCCTTGTATGACAGGGCGGCAGGATCGATGTCGTGCCCCTTGGCCGAACGCACCCAACCGCGGGCCGACAACACCACGGTAACCGGCTCCGCCCCGATGAGCGCTGTCTCGTCCAACGCCTGCGCGGCGGTCCGCACCACGATGGGCGAGCGGCGTGCGTCGCCGTATTCCTCGGCATCTTTCGCCAGCTCGTCGCGGACCAGATTGCGCAGACGCTTCTCCGAGCCGAGGATCCTTTCGATTCCAGCCTTTTCCTTGGCGAGCTCCGCCTGCTCGCCGCGTATCTTCATCTCTTCCAGACGGGCAAGCTGACGCAACCTGGTGTCGAGAATGAAATCGGTCTGGGCCTCGGAGAGCCCGAAACGCATCATGAGTTCGAGCTTGGGCTCGTCCTCCTCGCGGATGATGCGGATCACTTCATCCAGGTTCAGGAACGCGACCAAGAGGCCATCCAGCAGGTGCAGGCGCCGCTCCACCTTTTCCAGGCGGTGCTGCAGGCGACGGCGCACCGTTCCCAGGCGGAACGTGAGCCATTCCGAGAGCATGTCACGCAGGTTCTTCACGCGCGGACGGCCGTCCAGGCCGAGCACGTTCATGTTGACGCGATAGGTGCGTTCCAGATCGGTGGTGGCGAACAGGTGCCTCATGAGTTCATCCACGTCCACGCGGTTGCTGCGCGGCACAATGACCAGGCGCGTGGGATTTTCGTGGTCGGATTCGTCGCGCAGATCCTCTACCATGGGCAGCTTCTTCTGCTGCATCTGCTGGGCGATCTGCTCCAGCACCTTGGCGCCCGAGGTCTGATGCGGCAGCGCGGTGACCACGATGTCGCCGTCCTCCCGTTCCCACTTGGCGCGCATGCGCACCGAGCCGGTACCGGTCTCGTAGATCTTCCGCAAATCCGTCGCGGGCGAGATGATCTCCGCCTCGGTGGGATAGTCCGGGCCGTGCACGTGCCCGCACAGCTCCTCCACGGTGGCTTTCGGATTTTCCAACAGATGGATGCAGGCGCTCGCCACTTCGCGCAGGTTGTGGGGTGGGATGTCGGTGGCCATGCCCACGGCGATGCCGGTGGTGCCGTTGAGCAGTACATGGGGCACGCGCGCCGGCAGCACGGCAGGTTCTTCCAGAGTGCCGTCGAAGTTGGCTACCCAATCCACGGTGCCCTGGTCGGCTTCCGCCAGCAGCAGCTCGGTGAAGCGCGACAGGCGCGCCTCGGTGTAGCGCATGGCGGCGAAGGACTTGGGGTCGTCGGGCGAACCCCAGTTGCCCTGGCCGTCCACCAGCGGATAGCGATAGGAGAACGGCTGCGCCATGAGCACCATGGCCTCGTAGCAGGCCGAGTCACCATGCGGGTGGTATTTGCCAAGCACGTCACCGACGGTGCGCGCCGACTTCTTGTGCTTGGACGCGGCCGACAGGCCCAGCTCGCTCATGGCATAGACGATGCGCCGCTGCACGGGCTTGAGGCCGTCGCCGATGTGCGGTAGGGCGCGATCCATGATCACGTACATGGAGTAATCCAGGTACGCCTTCTCGGTGAAGGTCTTGAGTGGCAGACGCTCCACGCCTTCGTAATTCATTTCAGTGGCCATGTGGTCAATCCGGGGACGTAAGGTCCGCGTTCATTTGCGTTCATTCGCGGACTTCAAAAACACACATCACAACACCTCGGCGAGGTCGCCTTTTTGCTCCAGCCAGGTCTTGCGTTCGCCCGAGCGCTTCTTGGCGAGCAGCATGTCCATGAGGGCGGCGGTGTCGTCGTCGTCCTCCACCGTGAGCTGCACCAGGCGACGGGTGTCCGGTGCCAGGGTGGTCTCGCGCAGTTGCAGCGGGTTCATTTCACCGAGGCCCTTGAAGCGGGTCACCTGCACCTTGCCGCGCTTGCCCTCGGCGGCGATGGCGTCCAGCACGCCCTTCTTCTCGGCCTCGTCCAGGGCGTAATAGACGTCCTTGCCGATGTCGATGCGGTACAGCGGCGGCATGGCAATGTACACGTGGCCGCGCGCCACCAGGGGGCGGAAGTGGCGCAGGAACAGCGCGCACAGCAGGGTGGCGATATGGGCGCCGTCGGAGTCCGCATCGGCCAGCACACAGATCTTGCCGTAGCGCAGGCCGTCCAGCTTGTCGGAGCCCGGGTCCACGCCGATGGCCACGGCGATGTCGTGCACCTCCTGGGAACCGAGCACCTCGTTCGGGTCCACTTCCCAGGTGTTCAGGATCTTGCCGCGTAGCGGCATGATGGCCTGAAATTCCTTGTCACGGGCCTGCTTGGCGGAGCCGCCGGCGGAGTCGCCTTCCACCAGGAACAGTTCGGTGCGTGTGATGTCCTGGGAGGTGCAGTCCGCCAGTTTGCCGGGCAGCGCCGGGCCCTGGGTGATCTTCTTGCGCTCCACCTTCTTGCCGGCACGCAGGCGCGACTGCGCGGCACTGATGGCCAGTTCCGCCAGCTTTTCGCCCACGTCCGTGTGCGTGTTGAGCCAGAGGGAGAAGGCGTCTTTCACCACGCCCGAGACGAAGGGCGCGGTCTCGCGGGAGGACAGGCGCTCCTTGGTCTGGCCGGCAAACTGTGGGTCCTGCATCTTCACCGAGAGGATGTAGCTGGCCTTGTCCCACACGTCTTCGGGCGCGATCTTCACGCCACGCGGTAGCAGGTTGCGGAACTCGCAGAAGTCGCGCATGGCCTCGGTGAGGCCGGTACGAAAACCGTTGACGTGGGTGCCGCCCTGGACCGTGGGGATGAGGTTCACGTAGCTTTCGGCTACCGGTTCCCCACCCTCAGGCAGCCACACGATGGCCCAGTCCACCGCCTCACTGGTGCCGCTGAAGGCACCCATGAAAGGTTCTTCCTCGGGCAGCGTGACGGTATCGGCCAGGGCGTCCATGAGGTAGTCGCGCAGGCCGGCCTCGTAGTACCACTGCTCGGATTCACCACTCGCCTCCTCCAGGAAGCTGATGCGCAGGCCCGGGCACAATACTGCCTTGGCGCGCAGCACGTGCTTGAGCCGGGGTACGGAAAATTTCGGCGAGTCGAAGAACTTCGGGTCCGGCGTGAAGCGCACGGTACTGCCGGTATCGCGCTTGCCGACACTGCCCACCGCCTTGAGCTTGTCCACGCGCCGGCCGTCTTCGAAGGCAATATGGTATTCGGCGCCGTCACGGCGCACCCAAACGTCCAGGCGCTTCGACAGTGCGTTCACCACCGAGACGCCCACGCCGTGCAGGCCGCCGGAGAACTGGTAGTTCTTGTTGGAGAATTTCCCGCCCGCATGCAACTTGGTGAGGATGACCTCCACGCCCGGCAGTTTCTCCTGCGGGTGGATGTCCACCGGCATGCCGCGCCCGTCGTCCTTCACCGACAGGGAACCGTCCTTGTGGAGGACCACCTCGATGGCCTTGGCAAAGCCGGCGATGGCCTCGTCCACCGAGTTGTCGATGACCTCCTGGGCGAGGTGATTGGGACGCTCGGTCTGGGTATACATGCCCGGGCGCTTACGCACGGGCTCGAGACCGGAGAGGACCTCAATGGATTCGGCGGTATAGTTCTGGGCCATTGTTTTCAATAAGTTAGGCAATGGTGACCGTGCGACGGCCAAGTAAAGCGCGGGCAATCATAGCGTATGGCGGCGGGGGCAGGTCAAAGCCACATTGCGTGGGCCGCGGCAGGTGAAAGCACGGGAACAACGCGGCGGGCGCGGAGGCGCGGAGGACGCGGAGAGATGGAATCGTTCCCCTGAGCCGGGGATTTCAACGGAGCCAGAGGGACAGGGAGGGGCACAAACCCGGGGATGAACCAGGCGAGCCCCGGTGCCCCGTGGCCCTCCGTGGTTCATCTCTTGCCCCTCCGCGGCTCCGCGCCCTCCGCGTTGCCCCCAATCGGCGCTACAGCGGTACGCCCAGACGGTGGGCCACTTCCTCATAGGCCTCGACCACGCCGCCAAGGCCCTGACGGAAGCGATCCTTGTCCAGCTTCTTGCGCGTGTCCGCATCCCACAGACGGCAACCGTCCGGCGAGAACTCGTCGCCCAGCACTATCTCACCGTGGAAACGGCCGAATTCCAGCTTGTAATCCACCAGCAGCATGCCCGCGTCGCGGAACAGCTTCTTGAGCACGTCGTTCACCTTGAAGGTGAGTTCCTTCATGCGCGCGATCTCGGCTTCGCTGGCCCAGCCGAAGGAACGGGCGTGGTATTCGTTGACCATCGGGTCGTGCAGGGCGTCGTTCTTCAGGAACAGCTCGAAGGTGGGCGGGTTCAGGTCCATGCCCTCGGTGACGCCCAGGCGCTTCACCAGCGAGCCCGCGGCGATGTTGCGCACCACGCACTCCAAGGGAATCATCTCCAGACGCTTCACCACGGCCTCGGTGTCCGAATGCACGCGCACGAAGTGGGTGGGCACACCGGTCGCCTCGAGCTTCTGCATGATGAAGGCGTTGAACTTGTTGTTCACCATGCCCTTGCGCGCAAGGGACTCCACCTTGAGGCCGTCGAAGGCGGTGGTGTCGTCGCGGAATTCCATGATGAACAGGTCAGCATCGTCCGTCGCATACACGGACTTGGCCTTGCCCGAATAGAGTTGTTCGCGTTTTTCCATGGGGTGTCTCGAAAGTCAGGGAATCTCACACAATTTCGCGCCAGCCAAGACCTCGGTCCTGATCGGCTACCGAAATCCACTCGGGCTCACAGCCCAGCGCGCCGCTCAGTGCCGCGCGGGCCAGTTCCGGCCGGTTGTTCTTCTCGCTCAGGTGCGCCGCCACCACGTGCTGCAGCCTGCCAGCCCTTACGCGCTCGAGGATCGCACCCGCCTGCGCGTTGCTGAGATGTCCGAAGCGTCCACCCACCCGCGCCTTCAGTGGCGGCGGATAAGGGCCGGTCGCCAGCATGTGCGGGTCGTGGTTGCATTCGAGCACCAGTGCGTCGCAGTCCGCAAGCATGGTTTCCATGTGCGCGGTGACGGCACCGGCGTCGGTGAGCATGCCCAGACGGTGGGCCCCGGTATCGAACACGAACTGGGCGGGCTCGCGGGCGTCGTGGGGCACCGGGTAAGGATGTATCGACAAGCCGTCCACGGTGAATGATTCGTGGCTGCTGAACAGCCGCAGTTCGGGCAGTTCTCCCGCTACACTGTTCACCCGCGTACCCACAGTCATCCACACCGGTACGCGATGGCGGCGCGCGAAGGGCGCGACGCCGCCGATGTGATCCGAGTGCTCGTGGGTAACGATGATGGCGCTCACGTCCGCCGGCCTCTTGCCGAGGCGCGCCAGGCGGGTTTCGGCTTCCCGCGCGGTGAAACCGCAGTCGATCATCACGCAGGTGCCGTTCGCCTCCACCAGGGCGGCATTGCCGCGACTGCCGCTGCCGAGAAAGGCGAAGCGCATCATCTCGCGCGTCCCGGCCGGTGCCCGTGCGCCTGCGTCATGTGCCTACCGCAGCTGCTCCTCCAGTTGGCCGAGTACGCCGCGGCGCGTCACCTCGGAGAGCGCCTTGCCGGCGTCGGTCTCGAGGCTGACACGGGAATGTGCGTCGTCGCCTGTGATCTTGACGCGGAAGCGGCGCTCGGTGTCGGCCGCCGCGCTGGAGAACAGGCTGGCCAGCCAGCCTTTCTTTTCGGTCTGCTCGCTCACCTGTACCCAATAGAACCCCTGCGAGCGGTCCAGGTCTTCCACCACCAGGCCGATACGATCCAGTGCGATGCCCACGCGGCGCCAGGCACGCGCGAAACCTTCGTTCACCACCACCGCATCGCCCTCGAGGCGAGCCCTCACCACGGGGGGAGGCGTCTGCTGTACAAGCTGCACCTGCTCCTCGGTGGCACCGAGAGCGAGCATGAGCCGGGACATGAGTTCGGTGCTGAGCTCCAGGTCGGAGGGGCGTGGCTGCCAAATGAGCGCCTCACCCAGCTCCACCTGCTCCACGCCATAGTGGGTCAGGAAGATCTCCGTGGTATCCGGCTGCTGGCCCCGCTCCAGGCGCACGCGGTAACGGTCACGGGTGTGGGCGGAGTACAGCTTGGGCGCGACACGGCTGATGAGGCCGCGGATGAAACCTTCGGGTATGTCGGCGCGGTTTTCCGCCCAGTGGGTCTCCAGCAGACCGATGCGCGCGTCTTCACGGGCAATCTCGAAGCCCTGCTGGTCCAGGAACTCGCGTACCGGCGCCCAGAGCTCCTCGGCGCGACCCTCCACCACCAGCCAGCGCATGTCGCCCGCGCGCTCCACGCGCACGCCGCGCACCACGGGCAGAAGTGTGGTGGGTTCTGTCTCCTGTGCCGCGGGCAGTCCCATGGCATCGGCCCCCTCGACAGGCAGATTGAGGGACGGCGGCAGGTCCAAAGGCGGCAGGATGGTTGATTCCTTGTCGTAGTCGAACCGGCTGGAACTCTTCCCGGGGCTGCCCGCACAGGCCGTCAGCGCGACACACACGGCCAGAGGGAGGACGGAACGCAGTTTCATTGGCTTAGAGTACCCCCGCCTGGCGCATGGCCTGGCGCACGGTCTCGTGATGCTGGTCGGACAACGGGGTGAGCGGCAGGCGAATTCCCGCCGGGATCAGGCCCAGTTGTTGCACGGCCCACTTCACAGGGATGGGATTGGCTTCCACGAACAGGTTCTTGTGCAGCGCCATGAGGCGCTGGTTGATGGCCTCGGCCCCGGCGCGGTCGCCAGCACGGGCCGCGTCACACATCTCGTGCATGTCTCGGGGCGCCACGTTGGCGGTGACCGAGATATCGCCCTTGGCACCCATCAGGATGAGCTCCATGGCGGTGGCGTCATCGCCGCTGTAGACGTCCATGCGCTCACCACACAGCTGGATGAGTTCACGGCCGCGTTCCAGATTACCGGTGGCGTCCTTGATACCCACGATGTTGGGGATGTGGGACAGACGTTCCGCGGTGGCATTCTGCATGTCCACTGCGGTGCGGCCCGGTACGTTATAGAGGATCTGCGGGACCGGCACCGCCTCGGCCACGGCCTTGAAGTGGCGGTACAGGCCCTCCTGGGTGGGCTTCACGTAATAGGGAGTGACCAGCAGGCAGGCGTCGGCGCCCACCTCCATGGCCGCACGTGTCAGCTCGATGGCCTCGCGCGTGGAGTTGGATCCTGTGCCCGCGATGACCGGCACCCGGCCCGCGGCCGTCTCCACCACCCGTCGTACCACCCCGATGTGCTCGTCATTGTCGAGGGTCGAGGCCTCGCCCGTGGTACCCACCGCGACAATGGCATCGGTGCCGTTCGCTACGTGGAATTCGACCAGACCGCGGAGGCTCTCCTCGTCCACCGAACCATCGGCGCGCATGGGCGTCACCAGCGCGACCATACTCCCGTGAAACATGGACCCATCTCCCAAAAAAGAATCACGCATGGTACTGATGCCACCCCGGGAACTCAAGAGAACCGGCCCGCATCGTCAGGTCGCTCCCGGATGGTTACAATCCAGCCTAAATTGACAGAGACCCCCTACACGCCCCCGCCATGTCCAAACAGAGCCCGCCCCAGTATCTCGTCCTCTCCGCCCTCGGCCGTGACCGGGCCGGTATCATCAATGACCTGACCGAACAGGTGCTGGAATGCGGCGGCAACATCGTGGACAGCCACATGACCGTGCTCGGGGGGGAGTTCGCCGTCCTGATGCTGGTCCAGGGCAACTGGAACGCCGTAGCCAAGCTGGAGCATATGCTCCCCGGGCTGGAGAAGAAACTCGACCTAACCATCATCTCCCGGCGCACCGAGGAGCGAAAGCCCGGGCAGCCGGCCATGGCCTACTCAGTGGACGTTGTCTCCATCGACCACCCAGGTATCATTTACCAACTCGCGCATTTCTTTTCTTCGCGCCATATCAACATTCAGGACCTTTACACCGACAGCTATCATGCCGCCCACACCGGTACCCGGATGTTCTCGGCCAATATCACGGTTGCCGTACCGGGTTCGACGCACATCGGCCGCTTGCGGGATGAGTTCTTCGAGTTCTGCGACGCGCTCAACCTCGATGCGGTGCTTGAGCCTGTAAAAAGTTGAGCCTGGAGCCAAGATTATGCTTTCCCCCGGACAAGCCATCCCCGATTTGACCCTGCCCGCCACCGGTGGGAACAGCATCCGCCTGCGCGACCTGAAGGGCCGGCACGTGGTGCTGTACTTCTATCCCAAGGACAATACGCCCGGCTGCACCACCGAGGGCCAGGACTTCCGTGACCTCCATGCGCGGTTCCGCCAGGCAGGCGCCGAGGTCTTCGGCATCTCCCGTGATAGCCTCAAGTCCCACGAAAACTTCAAGGCCAAGCACGGCTTCCCCTTCGAACTGCTTGCCGACACGGACGAAACGGCGTGCAGGGCGTTCGACGTGATCAGGGAAAAAAACATGTACGGGCGCATCAGCCTCGGTATCGAGCGCAGTACCTTCCTCTTCGATCGCGAGGGCATCCTGTGCCAGGAATGGCGCAAGGTGAAGGTGGCCGGCCATGCGGCCCAGGTCCTCGATGCCGTGCAAGCACTCAACGACTGAAAGAAAGCCGAGATGATCAACCCCGACCAGAAGCGCCTCTTCGTCCTCGATACCAACGTGCTCATGCACGACCCGACCGCCCTGTTCCGCTTCCATGAGCACGATATCTACCTGCCCATGGTGGTGCTTGAGGAGTTGGACAACAACAAGCGTGGTCATTCGGAAGTGGCCCGCAATGCGCGCCAGGCGAGCCGCTTCATGGACGACCTCATGACGGGTATCGCCACGGAAGACATCGCGGGCGGCATTCCGCTCAAGTCAGCGACCCAAAGCGGCATCAGTGTGGGCCCCACCGGTTGCCTGTTCTTCCAGACCCGCCCCTACCCGGTGGACCTGCCCACCACGCTACCAGGCAGCAAGAGCGACAACAGCATTCTCGGCACCGTGCTGGCACTGCGCGATGAACACCAGGGCGTACTGGTCACCCTGGTATCGAAAGACACCAACATGCGCATCAAGGCGGCGGTGCTCGGCATCCATGCCGAGGATTACCGCAACGATCAGGTGCTCGAAGACGTCGATCTGCTGTACAGCGGCATGGCTGAACTGGGGGCTGATTTCTGGGAGCGCCACAGCAAGAACATGGAGTCCTGGCAGGAACAAGGCCGCGCCTTCTATCGCATCACGGGTCCCGAGGCAGCCACCTGGGCACCCAACCAGTTCCTGTTCCTCGATCAGAAAAACGGCTTCGAATCCGTGGTGCGCAAGCTGGAAGGCGAAACGGCCGTCATCGAAACGGTGCGTGACTACCGCCACAAGACCCACAATGTATGGGGCATCATGGCGCGCAACCGCGAGCAGAACTACGCACTCAACCTGCTCATGGACCCGGAAGTGGATTTCGTCAGCCTGGTGGGCCAGGCCGGCACCGGCAAGACCCTGCTCGCGCTGGCTGCGGGCCTCGCGCAGACCCTGGACCAAAACCTCTACAAGGAAATCATCATGACCCGCGTGACCATCCCGGTCGGTGAGGACATCGGTTTCCTGCCCGGTACGGAAGAGGAGAAGATGACGCCCTGGATGGGTGCACTCATGGATAACCTGGAAGTACTCACACAGAAGGAACACGGCAGCGATTGGGAACGCGCCGCCACCCAGGAACTGCTCAACAAGCGCATCAAGATCCGCTCGCTCAACTTCATGCGCGGGCGCACCTTCCTGAGCAAGTACATCATCATCGACGAGGCCCAGAACCTCACCTCGAAGCAGATGAAGACGCTCATCACCCGTGCCGGCCCCGGCACCAAGATGGTGTGCCTGGGCAACGTGGCCCAGATCGACACGCCCTACCTCACGGAAACCAACTCGGGCCTCACCTACGTGGTGGACCGTTTCAAGAACTGGGCCCACAGCGGCCACGTCACCCTCAAGCGCGGCGAACGCTCGCGTTTGGCGGATTACGCGTCGGAAGTGTTGTAGAGAAAAGCATTAACCACGGGGGACACGGGGAACACGGGGAAAACCCATGACCCGTGTTCCCCCTCGTTCCCGATGTTTGGCTTTCGCTTTCAATGGGACGTAGCCGCGAAATCGCGGGCTAGCCCGCTCTTACAGGGAACCGATACTCCATTGGTTTTTTCCCCGTGTCCCGCCGTGTTCCCTGTGTTTGGCTTTCTCTGCCTCAGCCCTCCACCGCCTCCTCGGGCGCCGGATGAGGCCAGGCGGAGATAATGGCGTTGACCAGGGTGGCGAGGGGGATGGCGAAGAAGATGCCCCAGAAGCCCCACAGGCCGCCGAATACCAGTACGGCGACAATGATGGCCACGGGGTGGAGGTTGACCACTTCGGAGAACAGCAGCGGCACGAGCACATTGCCGTCCAGCGCCTGGATGACGGTGTAGGCGCCCATCAGCCAAAGAAAGTCGCTGCTCCAGCCCCACTGGAAGTACGCCACCAGCGCCACCGGTACGGTCACTACGGCGGCGCCGATGTAAGGCACGATCACCGAGAGTCCGACCAGGAAGCCCAGCAGCATGGCGTACTTCAGGCCGAGCAGGGCGAAGGTGACGATGCTCACCACGCCGACGATGAGGATCTCCCAGAACTTGCCGCGCACGTAATTGCCGATCTGCTGATCCACCTCGCTCCACACCCGCCCCGCCAGGGCGTGCTCGCGCGGGATGATGCCGGTGAACCAGAGGATAAGGCGGTCCTTGTCCTTGAGAAAGAAAAACACCAGCAGCGGCACCAGGATCACGTAAACCAGCACCGTGATCACCCCGGGCAGGCTGGCCAGGGTGAAACCGACCAGGCGCTGGCCCCACTCGCCCAGTTCACCGCGTGCCAACTGCAGGACTTGCTCGATTTCCGAGGGCGAGATGTAGGGATAGCGCTCGGGCAGACTGAGCAGCACGTCCTGGGCATGCAGCAGGTAAGTGGGCGCTTCACGCGCCAGTTCCAGCATCTGCGCCCATATCAGTGGTGAGAGCCCGAACACCAGCACGAGCACGAAGGCCATGAACACCGCGTATACCAGCAACATGCCCTGGAAGCGCGGTATGTGGCGCTGTTCCAGGGCGCGCACCGCACCGTCCAACAAGTAGGCGATCACCAGGGCCGCTATCACCGGCGCCAGCATGTGCCCGAAGGTGAGCACGACGCCGAAGCCCACGGCCAGGAGCACGGCCAGTACGATGGCCTCGGGGTCGGAGAAATAACGTCGGAACCACTCGGCCGCCACCAGGAACAGGTGGGGCTTCCTACGGCTGGCCACTGCCAAGCCTTTCGTACTGGCGCCGGAACACACGTTCCAGCTCGTCGATGACGTCTGCGGCTGGCTTGCCCTGGAGCAGGTGAGCGCTCACCAGCGCCGAGGTCTCATGCAGGATCCGATCGCGGTCCACCATGGAGTAAGTGGCCGAAAGCCGTTTCACGGCCGCGATGACGGTCTCATTCGCAGGACGGGGAATATCCTTGGGCGCCTCCACGGCACCGGCGCCGTGGCGCGCCATCAGGAACTCGGCAAAGTCGAGCAACTGGGCGCGCACGGCATCAGGCAACCCCTGGTAGAGGGCCAGCAGGCGACGTTCGTGTTGGGTCATGACTTGATCTTAACTGGCCTTTCACCGCTCTCCAGCGCGGGCGGGCGATGGCAGTGTTCACGGGCGAACTCCAGGAAGATCTCGATGGCGCGCAGGCGGAATTTCTGACGCTGGTGGACGAAGGAAAATGGGCGCTCCAAGGCAGGTTCGATGTTCACGGCCACCAGCGAATCCAGCTTGAGTTCCTTGACCACGGTGGCGCGTGACATCACCGAGATACCAAGCCCGGCCTCCACCGCGCCCTTGATCGCCTCGGGGCTGCCCAACTCCAGGACGATGTCCAATTCGGCCGGATCGAAGCCGCTGGCGGCCAGGTGCTCGAGGATCACCTCGCGGGTACCCGAGCCTTCCTCGCGGCTGATGAAGGGGAACTCGAGCAACCGGGACAGGGGCACCATGGTTTCGCCGGCCAGCCGATGACCGTGCGGTACGATAAGCACCATCTGGTCCATGCGGCACAGTTCCACCGACAGGTTCTTGTTGTGCACCGGGGCCTCGACCACGCCCAAGTCGATGGAATTGTTTTCCACCATGCTCACGATGCTGTCGGTATTGCCCACCGTGAGCCGTATGGTGACCTCGGGATAGCGTGCCTTGAACGCCCCCAGCAGGGCCGGCAGCATGTACTCGGCAATGGTGGTGCTCGCACCCAGTTGCAGCACCCCGCGCACCTCGCCGGTGATGTCGCGAATGGCGTTTTCCATCTCTGAATAGAGGGCGAGGATGCGATCGGCGTATTCGTACACCCGCCGCCCGGCATCGGTGAGGCTGATGCGGTTATGGGTGCGGTCGAACAGCCGCGTATTGAAGAACTCCTCCAGCTGCCGCACCTGAAAGGTGACCGCGGGCTGGGTCATGTGGAGGGCGTCCGCTGCCTTGGTGAAGCTCATGTAGCGGGCGACGGTATAAAAGACTTTGAGTCGACGATCGGCCATGACCGGGCACTATGCCCCATGGCGCGCAAAGACTCAACGCCGTCACGCACATGGCGGCACCATGCCGTATGCTATGGCCCTTCGTTCTCCTGCCATTTGTGATGACCGGCACTCTTTCACAACCTGTTGGCGTGTTCGATTCGGGCGTGGGCGGCCTGTCGGTGCTGCGCCAGATCCGTCTGCTGCTTCCGGCCGAGGACCTGCTCTACGTAGCAGACACCGCGTGGGTACCCTACGGCCCGCGACCACCCGAGCAGATCCGCGAGCGCTCACGCGTGATCACGCGCTGGCTGCTGGCACAGGGCGCCAAGGCGGTGGTCGTGGCATGCAATACCGCCACCGCGGCGGCGGTGGCCGGCCTGCGTGAGGAATTCACACTGCCCGTGATCGGCATGGAGCCGGCAGTGAAGCCGGCGGCGGCAGCCACCCGCAACGGTACCGTGGGCGTACTTGCCACCGCGGGCACCCTCAAGAGCACCCGCTTTGCGGCGCTGCTGGCGCGCTTTGCGGAAAACGTTGAAGTGATCAGTCGTCCCAGTCCGGAATTGGTGGGGCTGGTCGAGCACGGCGACCTCGATTCGGAACATGCACGCGCCGTGGTCCGTGCCTGTGTGGCCCCCCTGCTGGAACGCGGCGTAGATACCCTGATCCTCGGCTGCACTCATTTCCCGCCCCTGCGCCCGCTCATCGAAGCCGCGGCCGGTCCTGGCGTGGCCGTCATCGACACCGGCGGTGCCGTCGCCCGTCAGGTGCGGCGGCGCCTCGCCGAGGCCGGTCGGCTGCGAGCCACGCCTCCACCCGGCCGCGTACGCATCCTCACCACCGGCCCGGTGAAACCGGCCTTGCCGGCCATCCGCGCCATCTGGGGCGAAGACCCCGTCCCTGAAGCGGTCGTACTCTGGAACGGGCAACGAAGAAAAAGCAATTAACCACGGGGGACACGGGGAAAGCATTTTTTTTGCAGGAGCGACCTCAGGCCGCGATGGCGCAACTCAACGACCATCGCGGCCCGAGACTCCCACCTACAGGTCACACGCAAGAATTCCCCCCCGTGTTCCCCGTGT